>OLOX01001246.1_pt1 | contig 24655 bp, 25 predicted proteins | sample 1672091 | NCBI WGS metagenome assembly OLOX01 (sample SAMEA3136644, study PRJEB25190) | human gut metagenome | reverse complement strand
TGAGCTTCTATTCAATGAAACTCAAAATTTTGGAGGTAAATATGTCCAGAAAAAATGATGCCAATAAATATTGGATTTATGGTGAGGATGCCGCGCTGGCGGCACGGTTTACCAAATATTTGACGAAAGTGTTATATGCCCGCCGTGCATCTTATATTCGTGACAAGATGGTTGAAGTATCCCGCGAAATTTCGATTGAGGATTGCAGCGGAGAAGTTGATGATGTGTATGGGCGGCTCACCGCCCCGATTGAGGAACGTGTCGAAGCCAAGCTGATGTGGGAGGGCATTCGTAATTATCTGCCGAAACTGACGCCGAAAGAGTGCGAAGTTATGATTGCGCTTTATATTGATAGGCTGCCTGTGTCTGAAGCAGCCGCCAAATTGGGCGTGGAACCCAATACGGTCAGCACACATCGGCGTAACGCTTGTGAGAAGATTCGTAACGAAATGGAGGGTAAATAATATGATTGCATTTAAGGAATTGTTGGTGCGTGCAAAGCGTGGTGAAGAAAAAGCATTTGAAGAACTGTTTGAACAGTTCGAACCCCTTGTGCGGAAGTGCAGCTATATGAATGGACATACAGATGAGGACTTGCGGCAGATTTTGCTGATGGAGTTTGTACAGGCAATTCGCAAGTTCAAAATATAAAGCAAGAGGGGGGAGAAGCCAAGGCTTCTCCCCCCTCATTATAAACGGATGCTTAAATTACGCCAAATCATGTTCTTTTTGAAAGCACAAAATTCTATCCTTGAGATCGTTTAGGGGTTATGTTGGTAGTCGAAAATCTGCCGGATTATATTCCTTACTTTTTACTCCGATTATTGTGTTGCCACCCGCCATGCAATTTAGCAGAAACTTGTCCGGTATAGATGCAATGCAATCCCCTTCAAGAGCATCCAAACCAATAACGACTGTATTATAGCAAAAAATGCCGCGCACAGGTGGTAGTCTGCAAAAATATTTTTGAAAAAATTCAAATTTTATCTCGAACTTTTCCGTTCTCAAAGCGATATTCATATATAGAGGGGCAAAAAGAACCCTCTATCCCCTTGAGAACCTTGAAAGCAGAATATCCGAATCATCGGCTACATAAAACTGACCTTGCCGCAACCCAAGGAGCGTCGGCAGGTGCGTCTCGGCTCTGACGCGAGGATACCGTTGTAACGGCGGTGGAGCGCCCCCAGAGGCCGGGAGAGGTGGCGTGGAACACATACCTCAAGCGAAGGGTCAGCAATCATGATACACACCGTGGCGATGCTCTCAAGGCGTCGGCGGTACTGCCAACAATGTGGTACAGGAAGTGGGAGCTGCTTCCGGCAGCCGAGCAGGTGGTTCGCCCTTATATCCGGGAAGTAGTGTCGAATAGGGTATAAAATTTGATTCCAGATTATGGCGGCCACAAGTTTTCAACAAGTGACCGCCATGCTTGTGGAATTAAATCCGCAAATTTTCAAAAAAGAGGTGTTTTGTATAAGCAGCAAAGGATTTAACCAGCGCGATGCCTACCGTGTGATGCTGCGCAAGTATCCCGATGTGATGAACATTGAGCAGATGTGCGACGCACTGAAAGTCAGCACCAAGACAGGCTACAAGCTGCTGCATGAGGGTAAAATCCCGGCAATGAAAATCGGGCGTTCCTATCGCATCCCCAAGGCACATTTGTTTACCTATCTCCAAATCTGCGGTCAACACTGTCAAGCAAAGAATCGACAGTGTTGATTGTTCTGCGGCAATGCGCTATGCTGTATTTGTCAACAGCAGATAGTGCGCGGCTCAACTTGAAGGAGGTAAACTTATGGTCGCAGGACATCTGCAAGAAAAGAATGGTATCTATTATGTGGTACTGACCTACAAAACCTATGACGGAAAGCGCAAAACCAAATGGCAATCAACCGGCTTGCCCACCAAGGGCAACAAAAAGCGAGCCGAAGCGATGATGCGTGAACTGCAAGACGATTTTGAACCACCTGTTGACCCGAACGGCCCACCCAGCAAAGCAATGTTGTTCGCGGATTTTCTGGTACAATGGTTGGAAATCGCCAAGTCAACCGTCAAGCTAACAACCTATTCCAGCTACAAAGGCTTGTCCGAAAGTCAAATTATTCCCTACTTTAGAAGTCTCGGCGTTACGCTGGGCGACTTGAAAGCGGTTCATATTCAAAGTTTTTATCAGAAGCAGTTGGAGCGTGTGAAACCGAACACGGTAATTCACTATCATGCGATTATTCATCGCGCTTTGAAATACGCAGTGAAAACTGACCTAATCGACGTGAACCCCGCTGACAAGGTAGACCGCCCGAAGAAGAACGAATTTACCGGGAACTTTTACAGCAGGGAAGAAATGAACGCCTTATTTGATGCAGTACGCGGCAACAAAATCGAAATTCCTGTCATGCTGGCTGCGTTTTACGGCCTGCGCCGCAGCGAGGTTGTGGGGCTGAAATGGGATGCGGTGGACTTTGAGCAGAACACGCTCGAAATCCGTCACACGGTTGCAACGGTCCGACTGGATGGGAAAAAGGTCATCGTAGAATCCGACACCACCAAAACCAAAGCCAGCAAACGTACCTTACCCCTTGTGCCTGTGTTCCGGGAACGGCTGCTCGCCTTGCAGGAGGAGCAGAAAGAAAACCGCAAGCTGTGCGGCAGGAGCTACAACAAAAAGTACGACGGTTACATCTGCGTAGACCCTATGGGCAATCTGTTGATGCCGAACGCGCTTTCCGATTCGTTCCAGCTTGTGCTGCGCGACTACAATTTGCGGCGCATCCGTTTCCACGATCTGCGCCACTCCTGCGCCAGCTTGCTTTTGGCAAACAATGTTCCGATGAAGCAGATTCAAGAGTGGCTGGGTCACAGCGACTTCTCTACCACAGCGAATATTTATTCGCATCTGGACTACTCGTCAAAGGTTTCTTCGGCAGAAGCCATGCTGAACGGCCTCGGAATGGGTTCAAATCCGCAAAATGGTGTTTGAATGAGTATGACTTCTCTCCTAAACTTTCGATTTTCTCTCCTGTTTTCTCGTTGCTAAATTTCTCGATTTCATTTTCTGCATAAAAAAACGGCACAAAATGCTAAAAATAGCACGTTGTACCGTTGATTGGCGGAGCATCAGAGATTTGAACTCTGGCGGCGCTACAAACGCCCTATCGCATTTCGAGTTAATCTTTGAAAAGGTAATATGGTGATAACCAAGGCTAATACAGGCTGGCTTGTCCGCTGATTTTGAGCGATGTTTGTGGAGAAAGCACTGATAAACCAACGAAAAACAATGTAGGTACGAAAAGAAACGAAAACGCCCGTTTTGGGGCAAAAATGGCGGCTTTTTGGGAGAAATGCAAGATAAGATGCAAGATAAGATGCAAGATAAGCCCTGCCTCAAAAGCCGGATAATGGTGCAGGTTTGCGGACACGAATGAGAAAAAATGCAAGAAGCAAGAAATTGAAGTAGTGATTTTTCGGGTTCCACTTTACAAACAAGGAGAACCCGAAATGAAGAAAAAAACTGTAAGCAACGACTCTTTGAAAGAAAAAATTGAAGAAATCCTAACACCCTATCCGGACCCGATGAGCCGCAACGATTTCCGCATCGTTTGCCATATCGGAACGCGCACCTCGCTTTATCTCCTGCAAAGCGGGCTTGTTCCCTGCAAAAACAACGGAAAGAAAACGCGCTGCTATAAAATCGCCAAGAAAGATGTTGCCGAGTATCTCTACAGCCGAGAGTCCGACCCGATGCGCTACACCCCGCCCAGCGGGTGGTATTACAACTACCCCAAGCACAAGAAACCTGCCGCATCGTTGGAGCGCAAGCTGAACTATACGGGCGAGGAACGGCTGCTGGCCAAGGAATGGTACGAGCAGCAACTGGCCAATTACCCGGATGTACTGACCGTTGTGCAAGTCTGCGAGGTGACAGGCTATCAACGCCACACCATTCTGAAATGGTGCAGCAAGGGCTTGCTGAAAACCATCTTACAGACACCCAAGTACATGATTCCCAAAGTGTGGCTGCTGGAATTTGTGACATCCGATTTTTTCAACGAGATCAGCCGAAAATGTGGAAAACACTATGCCGCAATCAAGGAAATCGGTGGTTCACGCAAAGCCCGATAAGATGACTATTCGACCTCATGTGAACGCTAACACTTTAAGACTGCTTCCATCGGTCTGATATGGTTCCCGTTTCAATTTTCCAGTCACTGACTGGAAAATTGGATATCTGAGATATGCAAGCCCCAAAATCTAGTTAGACAAATCTCCCAAGGCATATTCAGCTTTTACGCAGAACTCAATTTGCCAGACACTGTCTGGTAAATTAGCTAGCCAAATACAACAGGCTTATATTTTATAAATCAGCATATTATGGTCAAAGCTGTCAAACAGGGGTATCCACATCCAAAAGAGAAAGACCCAAAGTTGGACGCAAAGAATAAGGGACAGAAATAATTGAAATAGAATGTAATTCGTACAAGACTGATATTCCTGAAGCTGTCAATATTTTAATTTATTGACATTTCTCCGAAATCACGATATAGTAATAGTAGAAAACGACTTGGGAGGGATACTGGATGCCGAGCGATTACCAAAAGCAAATAAAAGAAATTTTTGGCACAGCTGATTTGGATGAATTGCGAGAACTTGCAAAGATGCTGAAAATCAATCATCCAAATCCGCGCAATGCGGGTCGCAAGGCGCAGCTTACCCCCGACCAGATCGTAGAGGTTTTGGAACTGCATAGAAAAGGCATCGGCAACACCGAGATTGCAAAACAGTTCGGCGTGTCGCGCCAGACCATATATAAGTATATCTATAACGCCGAGCATTTCAGCAAGGACCCGGATTTCACCATGCGGATGAACTTTATGAATGGTCAGCAGCTATGTACGGTCATTGACATTGATTTCAAGCACGAAGTTGTCCGCATGAAGAACTACACCGACCGAATCCCTTTGCGGGCGTTTGGCGTTGTAGAGAATCCGTCTTGGGCAGATTTCGAGGAGTTTTTGAAAGAAAGATGCCTACCCGCCAGCCGAGCCGGTTTGAAAGATATTCTCCGGGAGATGGAGGTTCCTTTCTTTGATCCGCTGCTGATTATTGAAAAGACCAATGGGCGTATGGCTGGGGATCACCAATGGGTGCAGGTGATCCATAATACCGCTGTGTAGGGAGGAAACTATAGAAACAATTGATTTAAGCAAATTTGAGCCACAAGAAACGCTGAACCATACACCCAAGGGAAATCAGTTAAAATGAAAATGCGGTGGATACAATGTAGCTATCGAACGTCAAAATAGTAAATAACTGTCTTTCGAACTAGAAAATGCGTTTTTGTCGGACGGAATTCAAGAATGTTCTTAAACTGGAATGGGCGGAGGAAGTGGTGGTGAGGGAGATTGTGTATGCAGAATAAACTCTAATAATACTAGAACAGTATAAAAAGTTGATATTTTAAATTTTATTCTCGATTTTTGAAAAACATCTGCAAATATTGAAATTAAGATTTGACTTTCCGCCTAGAATAGAGTACACTGGATTCAGAAAATCATCTGGGAGGAATTGCGATGCTGCTTCAATTTTCAGTCACCAACCACCGTTCCATCAAGGATACAGCCATCATCAGCTTGAAAGCATCTACAGATAAAAGTCTGGTCGACTGCCTGATTTCACCGGACGAGAAGAAACAGCTTGTTCCAGTGCTGGCACTGTACGGCGCAAATGCAGCGGGAAAGAGCAATGTCCTCCATGCACTCCTGCTCATGCGGGAAATGGTCTGTGGCCGATATGCCAAGTTGCTGAAGGGCGAACCGCTTCCGCAGGAACCGTTTGCTTTCACAGACCAACCTACACAGCCGACCAGCTTTGAAGCTATCTATTTCTATGGCGGCATCAAGTATGCCTATGGGTTCTCGTTTGACAAGTCCAGAATCTTGACCGAATATCTCTATCACTGGCCTAATGGCCGGGAAGCACTGATTTTTTCCAGAGAAAACAATGACTATCAGTTCCGCGAGAATATTCAAGAGCAGTTCACGCTTGCTGGACGAACTGCCGAAAATCGTCTGTATCTGTCCAGCTCGAACGAGTGGAACTGTCCGCAAACCGAAAAAGCGTACCTGTGGTTCTTTGAAAAGCTGACAGGTTTCATGGGAACAGAAATGCGGCTGGATGCCGCTCTGTCTGCCATCCGGCTGGGCGGCTCCGAAAAGAGCCGTATCCTGCATGAAATGCTGTATGCCGATCTAGGCATCAAAGACATCCGCATCACTGGTTCCAAGGAAGAACCTATCATTTCTGCACTACACACTCTCGACACTGAAGATGGCACATCCAAGGGCTTCTGGCTTCCGTTGGGGCAGGAATCCGTTGGAACACAGCGATTTTTTTCTCGCATCGGTATGTGGCTCGCTGCTCTGGAATCTGGGGCTGTTCTGGTGGTAGACGAGATTGAATCCAGTATGCACCCACTCCTGACCCGGCACTTGATCGAAATGATGCAGGATGCCGCCATCAATACGAACCATACACAACTCATCTTCACGACACACGACACCGGGCTTCTCGACTTGACTTTGCTTCGGCGTGATCAGATCTGGTTTGCAGAGAAAGATGAAAAGACCATGCAGACCGATATTTACGCTCTGACTGAGTTTTCTCCCCGGAAAGGTGAGAACATCTCCAAAGGGTATCTGCAAGGCCGCTACGGCGCGATTCCGTTCATTGGAGGGAATGCAGCATGGGCAGAATAAAAGAGATCAGCCGCAAGTCTGCCCACACCAGAAAGCGCAATCCGGTGGTGTATCTCATCTGCGAGGGCAGTGAAACCGAGATTCGCTATTTCAAGCGTTTCCGCAGCCGAGGATGCAATATTGACATTATCCCGATTTCTTCGCAGTATAAGTCCGCTGACAGGCTTGTGCAGAAGGCCAAGGCAACGATGGGCAATAATCCGTATTACCCGGAAGATGGCGATTCCATCTGGTGCGTATTTGACCGTGACGATAATTCCAACGAGCTTCTTCTACGCGCCAAACAATCCGCCCAAAAGGAGGGCTATCATCTAGCCTACTCCAATCCATCCTTCGAACTATGGTTCTTGTTACACTTTGTAAATCAGCAGACAGAGGTCGAAGATTGTCAGGCATTGATTCGCTTGCTGAAACAGCCAAACAGAATCCCCGATTATGAGAAGAACAGGGATTGCTTTGATGTTTTGAAGCCTTTGCAGGCAACTGCAATTCAGAGAGCGAAAGCTCGTACCGAACAGGTTCGGAGCCAAGGCATTGAGCCGATTTCACGGCAGAGCAACCCGCTGACAACGGTTTGGGAACTTGTAAAGTATTTGAACTCCAAGATTTGAACTGCATCAATTTGAAAATATAACAAAGCCCACAGGCTGGATACAAAATCCGGCCTGTGGGCTTTGCCTTTTCCATGCAATGATGCGTTTACACAAACATTGCATTCAGTTCCTTGCCTATAAATGTTTTAGAACCATTTGTCAATCTTTTAGCGCATTTCTAAAATACTTATTCTACAAGTGTTCCTTTTTTAATCCACGAAATGATGGGGTTGTAAAAGTATGCAGATACCGATCAATAAAGACATTCGGCGCTATCAGGAAGAAATCTTTATGGGGCTGACCCTGCGCCAGTTACTTTGTTCCGGCATCGCCATTGGGTTGGCGGTGCTGATTTATTTATGGGCAAAACCGCTGTTGGGGCAGGAAACCGCCAGCTGGCTGTGTATCCTTGCCGCGGCACCAATTGCCGCCGCGGGATTTTTAAGCTATGACGGGTTGCCGTTTGAAAAGTTTGTTATCATCGTGTTGGAAAGCGCGATTCTGTACAGCGGTTGGCGGGTATGGAAAACCGAACTGCGCCCCAAACAAAAAGGAAAGGTGAAGAAGATTGCGTTTAAGTGAGTATGCGTCCACCCAAAGAACCTACGGCAGCCGCAAGGTGCCGCGCAGTGTGCAGCAGAGCATCCCCATCGACCGAATCTATGAGGACGGGACATGGCGCTGCGGCAATGTGTACAGCCAGATGTGGTCCATGCCGGACATCAACTTTACAATGAGCGATGAGGACAATAAAGCAAAAATCCTTAACCTGCTCGGCAAGGTGTATATGGGTGTGCCTTCTGACTGCTGGCTGAAAATCTGCATTGTCAGCCAGCGCATGGACGAGAAGTCCTTCCGCGAAAATGTTTTGCTGCACCGCAACCTTGACGGCTTGGATAAGTGGCGTGTAGAACGCAACCGCCGAATCCGACAATGCGTCCAAGACGCTGGCAATGTGGTGCAGCACAAGTATCTGATTCTATCCACCAACAAACAGAATGTCACCGATGCCCGCAGCCGTCTGCGGCAGGTGCAGGGCAACCTTCTGGCGGAGCTTTCCAATCTGGGCTGTACAATCAAACCTATGACAAACAATGAACGATTGGAGGTGCTGCACAACTTTTTTCGGCGCGGCGAGGAAGGGCGCTTTCAGTTCAGCTTTGATGACTACGGAAAATTGGGCAACGATTTCCGCAACACGATTGCGCCCGATGCGATGCGCTTTACAACCCAACACGCGGAAATAGACGACGGATTTGCCAAGGCGATGACGATTGCGCAGTATCCGCAGCAGCTGAGCGATAATTTTGTGGCGACGCTGCTCCAACAGGTGCCGTACATCGTTCTCAGCATTGATATTACACCGGTAGAAACCGAGGATGCAATGCGGGAAATCGAGGCTTCTCAAATGAAGATTGACTCCGAAAAGTACCGCGCAAACCGACGCAACGTGGAAAATCTCGACTTTATGGCAACCATCTCCCCGCGCAACCAACAGCAGGAAAAGTACACCGCAGAGATTCGCAATGCCATCTGTGAGGGTGACCAACAGGTATTTATGGTGCTTTTGAGTGTGGCGTTCTTTGCCGACACGCCGGACGAATTGCGGCAGGAAACCGATGCACTGCAATCGGCAGCCGCCAATTTCAACTGTCGCTTTACCGAGATGCGCTTTCAGCAGGAAAACTGCTTTAACACCGCTATGCCCTATGGGCTGCGACGTGTGGAAAGCAGCCACATGATGCTGACCCGCAGCGTCACGGCGCTGGTGCCGTTCGTGGCGCAGGAGGTACAATCCCCGCAGGGTATCTTCTACGGCAGAAACGCAATTACCGGCAACCTGATCGTGGGCGACCGTACCAAGCTCATCAACGGCAATGCGATGGTGATTGCCACCTCCGGCAGCGGCAAATCCATGAGCGTGAAGATGGAAATTATAATGGAGTTTTTGCGCTGGCCGAACGCGCGGTTCATTCTGGTGGACCCGGAAAATGAATATGAGCTGCTGGTCAAGGCGCTGGGCGGCGAGGCAATCAAGGTGTCTGTGGACAGCCGGACACACTTTAATCCGCTGGATTATCATTACGACCCCAAGACCGATGTGCCGCCCGATGTTGCCAAAATCGAGTTTGTGCTGTCGATGCTGGACAAGCTGATCGGCGAGAATGGGCATCTTCAGCCGGAGGACAGAAGCCTGATTGCTGCCAGCCTCAAAAACATTTACAAACCGCTGATTGCCTCCGGCTACACAGCGCCCTGCCCGACGCTCGGTGATTTGTATCGAGATTTGAACAAATCCAACCTGCGCCGCGCAAAGCAGCTGGCGTTGATGCTGGATGTATTCGCCAACGGCAGCTTGCAGGCGTTTTCCCACACCACCAATGTGGATATGAACAACCGCCTGATTTGCTTTAATATCCAAAGTCTGGGCGACCAGCTCCGCCCGATTGCCATGATGTCCCTGCTGGAGTTCATCAATATGCAGGTGATGACCAACCGCCGCAAGGACGCCACGGCGGCAACATGGATCTACTTTGATGAGATTCATGTGCTGTTAAAGGACCCGATGAGTTCCAATTTCCTGTATTCCTCTTGGAAAAGATTCCGAAAGTACAATGCCTACGCCACCGGCATCTCGCAGGATATTCAGGACTATCTGGATAACCCCGTGGCGTATGCACTGCTTTCCAACAGCGAGTTTGTCATTATGCTGCGGCAATCGAAAAGTCTGGAAGCCTTGGAACGCCTGTACGGGCTGTCCAAGCCGCAGCTGGAATTTCTGCGCAACGCCAGCGAGGGACACGGCATTATCAAGATGGGCAACAGCATGATACCGTTCTCCAATCTGGAACCCAAGGATACGGCGGTGTATAAGCTCATCACGACCAAACCGGGTGAGGCAACCGCAGAGAAATGATTTTGCATAAAGAAAAGGCGGGCCGAAGCCCGCCTTAGAATTAGTGGCAGTTTAGTGCTGTCAGATATTGTTTTCCAGATCACGCAGACGCGCTTTGTAATCCTTGATAAGCGCCTGCGTGTTTTCTGTATCCGGAAAGCTGACAATATAGCCGTCCTCGGATTCGTGAAAGCCGACAAGGCCCGCAAGCCCTGCCATCTCCGCAACCTTGACCAAGGTGTGGTAATCATACTCACTGTTGTTTATGTGTAAAATCATGGGGTTCTCCTAACTGCTGCTGTTTGTTGCGGATTGGTTCGACAAACTGGAAATTGTCAAATTCTTTGTAATAGGGTAATCCTAATCTATAAATTACCATTTAGTCATTGCATTTTTTATAAAGAAAAACAGCTACGATCCATGCAAAAATAATAGTAAATATACCTGTTTCACTCACAAAAAACATTTTGTTATTAGCAACGGTTACTGTTCCAAAAATCAACTGGTCAAAAGTATTATGAGCTGCATGCAAAAAGATAGCAGGCCAAATACTTTTTGTTTTTATCGTTATTATTCCGTAAATCATTCCAACAGGTATAATCATAAAAAGAAAAGCCGGAACAGAATACCATGCGGGAGTTCCCGGCATATACAGACCTGATATAAGAATAGGCAAGTGCCATACACCCCAAAATATAGAAGTATATATTAGTGCCTTTTTTATTCCTACTCTTTCTAAGGTAGCTGGAACTAAATAACCTCTCCACCCAATTTCCTCACCGATAGCTGTAATCAAGCCTATGAAAATCCCAACAACAGACATAAGAACCAACTGAATGACGGATGCTTTACTCATATCTAAACTATTGGGAAAAGCAATCCAAAAAAGCACATATGGTATTCCTATGTAAACTGCCGGAATTAAACAAGATAATAGTATCCATTTAATTGATGTCTTCTGAAATCCAATACTCTGAAGTAATTTTTTGAATGATATTTTTCCGTTACTTTCTTTCTGCGATATACATCCTGCAATTATTGCCGCTATTGTGGGAACCCACATTAAAAAAACAGCTAACCCCATAGCTCTTAGTGCAATAACTATCGTTTCGAATATTGCACTAACTGAAATGACTATTACTAAAAAAAGTGTAACTGATTTATTCGTAAACATTTTTTTCTGTTCATCCATTACTTTTTCCTTCTTTCATAATTCCGATTTATCTCACTGTCCATCTGCGCGGTAAACCACATCAAAATACTCGCAGACGCACTTCATGCTTTCGTCAAAGTTCCTGCCGATTTCCTCACACGCTGCGGCAAACGCCTTGCGGTGGGCTTTCTTCCACGCGGCAAGGGTGCCGTCCCCCTCGGCGGCGGCACAATCTGCCGTCACATCTTCAAACGGGACAACCTCCACCTTTGTGGTGCGGGTAATGCAACGCGGCTGCATATCGCTGTCCAGCACGACCGTGTAATCACCCGTGCGCGGCAGCAGCTGCATCTGGGCTTCAAACAGGCTGAACAGCCCCGTGTTGGCGTGCTTTTTGCCGCAAAGAATGTTGTCCAGAATTTCATCGGTGCCGTTGCTGTCATAAAAACAGACATTGTAGGCAGAAATCGTCAGCCCCGAATCCTTTACAAATTTCTCGATTTGATCCATAGAACCCTCTCACGCCAGATCATCAAAGCCCAACTGCCCATCACAGCTTGTACGCAGCAGCAGCGGCGGGCGGCTGCAAAGCAGTTCCAGCGCCGCACCGGCGTCCACCAACCACGGGCGCACCTGCTCGTGGGAGAGCAGCAACGGCATACGGTCGTGGATGGGTGCTACCGAATCATTGGGCGCGGTGGTCAGAATGATAAAGCAGTTCACACCACTTATATTATCATAAATGCCTGCCAAGTAAATCGGCTGTCCCGGCATTTGAAAAAAATATTTGTGCTTGGCGCTGTCCCACTCATAAAAGCCGGTGGCGGGAATCACGCAGCGCTGGAAGGCAACACTGCGGCGAAACATCGGTTTTTCCGTCACCGTTTCGGCGCGGGCATTGATGATTTGCTGTCTGCCGAGGAAACCGGGCAGCCCCCATTGCTGAAACTCGCCCACGATCTTCTCCCCGCGTGAAACCAGCACCGGTGCCACCTGCGAGGGGCAAATATCTCCTGCCATTGGGAAATTGAGTTCGTTTCCCTCACTGCGGCGCTGTGCATCGCGCACGATCTGGCGAATCTCTTTATATTCATCGGCAGAAAACTGATACCGTCCACACATACGCGACGCTCCTTCCTTATCCTACTACAATACCGGCGATTCTGAACTCGTCCTCCTCCCGCACAGGGATGGGGGCATATTTTTTATTCAGGGAAATCAGCGCAATGCCGTTTTCGTCCTTGCGCAGCTTTTTGCAATAGCTTTGGTCGTTCAAGGTGCAAAGCACAATATCACCGTTGTTAGCGTCTTGTGCCGCTTTGACCCAAACGGTCTGCCCGTTCACAAAGCGCGGCTCCATACTGTCACCGGCGATGCGGACACCGAACTCCGCCTTGGCGGGTACGGATTCGTCCACTTCGGTCATTTCTTGGGCGTCATCGTCCAGCCACTGACCGGTACCGGCAGAGGCGGGCTGTAAATAGACCGGCAGCAATCGCAGTGTCGGTTCCGGTTTCTCGGTAAACGCTGCCGTGTGCAGCAGCATGGATCGGTATTCCCCCAAACGCTGCTGCCCCGCCTGATTCAGCTTGGGTTCGGAATCCAGATACAAAACTGTTATATCTTCAAACCCCAAAGCCTTTGCCAGCGCCACACCCACGGTAACGCGGGGTTCGCGCTCGCCGGCCTCCCAAGCCATCAGAGTTCTTGTGGTGATGGCTTTTTCGGAATCGGGTAAGAATTGCAACATACGCTGCACTACCTGCCGACGGGTGAGATTCTGACGCTGACGTTCAGCGCGGATTCGGCTGCTCCAATTACTCACGGTATATCACCTCAACATTATTGTACATCCTCGCCCAAGTAAAGTCAAGGATACGATTACACGGATTTTCACATTTTGTGCTAAAAAAATCACTTGAAAGTGAAACAATGTGTAATTATAATAGAGTTAACGGAGGTGAGGGCAATATGGGGCAACGGCATATATTACATTGCGATTGTAATTGTTTCTATGCCAGTGTTGAGATGCAGGAGCATCCGGAACTGCGCGGGAAAAGCATTGCCGTATGCGGCGACCCGGAGGCACGGCACGGTATCGTTCTCACCGCAAGCTATCCCGCCAAGCGGATGGGCGTGAAAACGGCAATGCCCATTTGGGAGGCAAAGCAGCATTGCCGTGACCTGATCGTGGTTCCCGCCAGTTATGGCAAATACCAGAAGTACAGCAGCTATGTGCGCGAGATTTTCCGTGACTACACCGACCAAGTGGAGAGTTTCGGTTTGGACGAGGCGTGGCTGGATATTACGGGCAGTCTGGGTTTGTTTGGGGACCCTGTAAAAATTGCCAAAGAAATCAGCGACCGCATTAAACGGGAGTTGGGAATCACCGTTTCGATTGGCGTTTCTTTTAATAAAATCACCGCAAAACTCGGCAGCGATTATAAAAAGCCCGATGCCATAACGGTCATCGAGCCTGATAATTATAAGCAAATTGTCTACCCGCTGCCGGTGGGTGACCTTTTGTACGTGGGCAACGCCACACAGCGCAAGCTCGGCAGTTACGGCATCCGCACCATCGGTCAGCTTGCGGAAACAAAACCTGAAGTCCTCAAGGGCTGGTTTGGCGTGATGGGCTATACACTCTCGGCTTTTGCGCGCGGATTGGACCAAACGCCGGTCGCCAAGCAGGATGCACATTCTGCCATTAAGAGTGTGGGCAACAGCGCCACCACGCCGCGCGATTTGACCACAGATGAAGATGTGTGGCTGATGTTGGTGCTGCTCTCCGAAAGCGTTGCCATGCGTATGCGCGACCTTGGCAGTAAGTGCAATGTGGTGGAGATTTATGTGCGGGACAATGAACTGTCCGGCTTTACGCGCCGCCGAAAGCTGGACAACCCCACCAATGTAAGCATCGAAATTGCCCGCATTGCCTTTGATTTATTCAAGCGCAATTATTCGTGGCCGAAGCCCCTGCGCGGCATTGGTGTGCGTGGTGCCGACCTGTGCCCCGCAGACTGCGCGGTGCAATTGGGCTTTTTCTCCAACGAGGAAAAGCGCGAGAAGCTGGAGCACATCGACAAAGCCGTGGACACCCTGCGCCAGCGATACGGTTACCGCAGTGTACAGCGGGCGGTCGTGTACACAGACCCCGTTTTGGGCGGCATCAACGCCTACGACGACCACAACATCCACCCGGTCGGGTATTTTCATACGGCATAGGAGGCATCGTAAATGATTCAACGAGAAAAGCGATATGTGGCAGTCGATGTACGCTTCAGCACCGAGGGACGATTGCGACCTCTGCAGATTATTTTTGATAAAGGGCAGGTCTACAAAATCGACAAGATCAAGGACATCTGCCGCCGTGCCGCCGACGTGGGCGGTGTTGGCGACCGCTATACCTGTATGATTCAAGGCAAAGAGCGCGAGTTATGGTTTGAAGATGGACGGTGGTTTGTGGCGGCGAAGGTGGCCGTCAGTCAAGTGCCCACATCTAACGCATAAGGAGTTGGACACTTTATATTTATTACCCCCGCTGTATCACCCGATACAGCGGTATTTTTATTGTCAAAAAAGGAGTTATTGCAATGTCTAACGAAAACAAAATCCGTATTCTGTATGTTCAGCCGGGCAAATATCCGGAGGAACGGTTCGTTGTGGATGAGCTGCATCCCCTTCAGCAACTTGTCGGCGGGGATATGCAAGCCGTATACCCGTGGTCAAAGGACAATGTGGCACTTATCTGCAACGATTCGGGCAAGGTGGATGGTCTGCCGCTGAACCGTTCCCTTGAGGATTATGATATTATCGCGGGCAATTTTTTTATTTGCGGTTTTTCCGGGGAGGAATTTTGCAGTCTGACCGACAAACAGTGCACAAAATCATTCCTGTTTCTTTGCCACAACGACAAATCTTCCATCGTCTGTGTGGTAGCTGCAGGTGGAAAGTGTAAGCAGCTGTTCCCCATACTGCGCATTTACTCCGGTGTCATACAGCGCGGCTTTTTTCACCTGCTCGACATAGGCGGCAAAGTCCGCCTCGTTCGACAGGTCGGCATATTGGTAATACCGGAATGCTCCGGTATCCTCTTGGTTGTAAACCTGTGAATAAAATGCCGACATTACCGTGTAAACTTCACATCCGTTTGCGGTATTCAGCGTGATGGTGGGGTGTTCCTCGCAGTATGCAGGCTTTGCATAGGCTTGCAACGAGCCGAACATGGTTCCATCCTTCATATAATGACCATAGACGATGTAGTTGCCGCAGCCGTCGTAACATCTGCCGTCCAAAAACGGTACGCCGCGCAGTGAATAGGCGCCTTCAAAATCTCTGCGAAGATAATACTCCGGATTTTCAGGCGTGTGCATGACAGGGTAGCTCAACGCCGTGCCGTCAATTTTTATCCATCCCCAGAAGTCCGGGTTCTTTTCGTGCAGGGCGTTATATTCCCGCGCCGCTTTTTCCTCTGCGGACAGCTCTGTCTGTACAGCTGCGTTCTCGGATGTTTCTCCGCCCCAGTCATCTGCCTGCTCTGTTATCCTTTCAAGCTCACGAAATGCCTGCTGTTGCCGCATACCTTCGCCATAATATGCCAGCAGCATTCCCGCAGACAGTAGAAACAGGATCGCGAAAACAACCATCATAATTGAGAATATCCGCTGTTTATTCATTGCAAACTTCCATTATAATTGTAGGGGCGAACCTTACAGTTCGTCCCTACAATGGTTTGATTTATTTTCTGAATTGCTTTTTGCGGAATCGCACCCAAAGACAGCCTGCTAAGCCCATTGCGGAGATCACCAGTAAAACCACCCACAACATCAGCGGCGTAGTATCCCCTGTTTGAGGCACTGTAGCCTGCACGGCAGTGGGCTGCGGTGTCACAGTAGGCTGCGGTGTCGCGGCAGGCTGCGGTGTCGCGGCAGGTTTAGGCGTTGCCGTGGGGTCCGGTTTCGTCGGACCTGCCGGATTTTCGGGAGCCGATGTCGTCGGGGGTTCGGTGGACGATGCCTCCCGGTTGTTGATGAATGCCGCCACTGCGGTACCGTCCTTCGAGATCGTGCCGACTGCCCCGTTGGCAGTCACCGTATAACCCTCGTTATCGCTTTCCGCTACTGTATAAGCGGCACCTGCGGGCAGACCCACAGCGGTAAGGCTTTCGCCGTGCCGCAGGGTAAATGTTGCAGAACCTGCGGTAAAAGTCATTTCGCCGTAGGTGCCGTTTATGCTGCTATCCACCGTAACCGTAAAGGTAAAGGGTTTTGTTGTATCCCCTGCAGACCCGGAAACCGTGTTGCTGACTTTCAAATCGCCCTTAGCGTTGCTTTTCCACTGGGCGGTGTAGACCGCATTGGCTGTCACCGTTGCGGCCACTGCCGGAGACCAGCCGGTAAAGGTATATCCACTGCGGGTCGGCGTTCCGCCGGTAAATGCAGGGGTGGGTGTTCCACGGCGCAGGTCGCTGGTTACCTCATCCGCAAAGTTGGTGCCGCCGATACCGTCTTTGTAGGTAACAGAATACTTTTGGATCTCTCCATACAGAACAAGGCTCTTCGCCTGAGAAGAAATTCCCGTTTCTGCCGTATAATCAGTATCTGTAATAATTTCCCTATGGTTGTGTGTAAAATGCGCCAGATACGGCTCGGCATCTGCTACGCTATAGTTTTCTGTGCCATAAGTAATCGTACCGGGGGCAACAACCACTCTGCCGTCCAAGGATTCACTTTCAAGAGAAGTCAATTCGTAATTGTTCATCGTATCCGATGCGCCGACCAAAGCTACAAAACGGTTGGTGGAAATTCTTCCGCTTGTATCAAAGCGGCAGCCGATACAAATATCGCCGCTGATGTTGGCTTTTGTGCCGTCAAGATAGAGACTGCCATCCTGGTAAACTGCGTTTCCGTAATAGCTTCGCTCCGCATCATCAACGTAGGGGTATCCTTCAATTGCCTTATTGTCCTGAATGGTACCGCCCAGCAGATAAGCAGCCGCATTGGGATTTGCACCGCTGTTGCCGGAACAGATTGACAGACCTCCGCCATAACCGGCTTCATTCTCTCGGATGCTGCCTCCGGTCATAAACATCTGGTCGCCATGGGCAGAGAGATACACACCGCCACCGGCAGAGTTTGCTTTGTTGCCGGAAATCATGCCGCCGCTCATTGTAAGCGTGTCGGTATAATTCTGCGCATTATTGCCGAACAGGCAGATAGCGCCGCCATAGTTGCGGGCGATATTGTCCTTGATCTGAGCATTGCCAGACAACTGAATGCTGGTATTGCCATGCCAATAATTGTCGGCTGCATACGCCGAGACGGCACCACCGTAACCTGCCTCGTTGTTGGAGATCGTACCGCCAGACATGACAAATGTGTTCGTCAGGTTTCCTGTATCGGGTGTACCGATAATAGAAATCGCACCGCCAAAGGCGCTGACATCGCTGGTAGCCGCATTTCCACTGATCGTACCTCCACGCATGGTCAGTTTGGCAGGAGCGTCATAAGATGTAGCATAGTCTGCTCGGCAAGCGCGGATCATAATTGCGCCGCCGTGTGCGCTGGCGGAACAATCAACGCCGTTGATCTCGTAAATGTCACCAACGGCAGTATTGTTGCTGATCTCGCCACCGTTGATCGCCATTTCGCCACTGAGATAGACAGCACCACCCCATTCGGCAGAACAGCCGGTGATACTGGAACCATCCTCCATCGTCAGTTTGGCGCCGTTATCTACAACGATGCCGCCACCCCAGTCGCTGGGACCAGTCGTTCCATCCTGATTGATTGCTCGGCCATTGCGAACAGTCGCACCATCTGCAAGGATAAGCTGACTGCCAGGGCAAACACGCAGGCAGCGAATATCCTGGGCTTCTGCATCTACCGTCAGATTTCGCAGCGTAATATTCGTCTGTGTGCTTGTACCACTTTCGGCACCGATTTCAATCATATAGAGGTTATTGGGTGTGACACCATCCCAACTATATTTGATCGTAGGTGCAGCTTCTCCGGCATTCCCCGCCAGCGTGATTGACTTATCACCTGACAGGACGGTTTCACTCGGCAAAACTATGTCTGAAAGCAGATAGATGGTACCACCGTCAGCTGCCTTCGCAAATGCTGCACCAATTGTTTTAAGGGGTGCGCTCTCATCGCCGGCGGCTGAATCATCGCCGCTTTCGGATACATAGATAACTGTACCGCCACTTGTTCCGGGAGCCTCAGCGGCCAGCGCAGCAGTCGGAAGCATGGTCATGAGCAAAATCAGTGCCAACAACCACGACATCATTTTCCTTTTCACATCAAATTCTCCCTTTTCCTGTCGTTATTGTAGAGCCTATCAAAGCATAGCTGGTAATTTCCCGGCCTCCTTTGACGGCGAGGCTCTACCGGAGTTTTTTTATGTACAGATTATATTTTACCCCCCCCCCAACTAAAAGTCAAGGACAGTTATTTCGAAATCATCCTGTTTTCGCTGAAAAGCAAAATATGTTCCGTAATAGGATTCTCGACTTCTTTCAAGACTATCCTCCATTTCAGTCAGCCACAAAGTCCTCTTTTTCGGATTTGTGCTATTCTTCAAGATGTCCCGCCCACAAAACGAACAAGCTGCAAGTCAAACGCTTACTTTCGACCTGCAGCTTGTTTTGGTTAGGCTTTTTGTTGGCAGCGCACGGTAATACGCGCCTGACCGCTGTAATCACAGGTGAACAAAGTCAGCGGGTAATCCCCCGCTGTCATTTCTTTTGTTGCCGTGGAGGTCAGCGTTTCCAGCGTTGCTACCTGATAGCAATATTCCTGCCCGTCCATGGTTTGCAGCGTCACCTCGTCACCGGGCTGCAAATTGGTCAGCCCGCCGAAGTGTTTCTTGTAATTATGTCCCGCAAAGACCAGATCTTTCGTACCTGTACTGCCGGAACAGCGGCAGACAGTATCCGCTGTTTATTCATTGCAAACTCCCATTATAATTGTAGGGGCGAGCCTTACAGTTCGTCCCTACAATGGCTTGATTTATTTTCTGAATTGCTTTTTGCGGAATTGCGCCCAAAGGCAGCCTGCCAAGCCCATTGCGGAGATCACCAGTAAAACCACCCACAACATCAGCGGCGTAGTATCCCCTGTTTGAGGCACTGTAGCCTGCACGGCAGTGGGCTGCGGTGTCACAGTAGGCTGCGGTGTCGCGGCAGGCTGCGGTGTCGCGGCAGGTTTAGGCGTTGCCGTGGGGTCCGGTTTCGTCGGACCTGCCGGATTTTCGGGAGCCGATGTCGTCGGGGGTTCGGTGGACGATGCCTCCCGGTTGTTGATGAATGCCGCCACTGCGGTACCGTCCTTCGAGATCGTGCCGACTGCCCCGTTGGCAGTCACCGTATAACCCTCGTTATCGCTTTCCGCTACTGTATAAGCGGCACCTGCGGGCAGACCCACAGCCGTAAGGCTTTCGCCGTGCTTGAGGGCAATCACAGCGGTGCCGTTATTAAACGTCATATCACCGTAGGTTCCGCTGATCGAACGATCCAGCGTTACGGTAAAGGTGAATTTCTTTTCGGTATCACCGGCATTTCCGGCTACAGTCTTGGTGACCATCAGATCGCCGCGTGCTACTGTCCACTTGCCATACAGAATGGTATCCGTATCCAGAACCGTACCGTCCGCATACAGAAGCGTACACTGTTCATCCGTGTACCAGCCATCAAAAATATAGCCCTGATGAGTGTCTTGCTGTACCTTCGCCGTATAGGCCGTTCCGTTACGGATATAGTCATTCGCAGGGGGTGTTACATCGGTAGGATTATCTGTGCCGACCCACTGATACTGGATCTTGACAGCCGGTACATAGGTCATCCAGTCGGTCTTTCCTGTCTCCTTGCTCTGCCCAATGACCAAATCCTCTGGTATTTTCCAGCTCGGTACGAAAATACCGTCCGCATCGGCCGTCGCCGCCGCAGTTTCACCGCCTGCGTCCGTCGTATAACGAACAAGCTGCGTACCGATTTCGGTATTCTCTACCGTGCGATCCTCGCTGTGGATCTGAATCGGTTTCGCAGTGCTTGCGCCCGTATACGGAGAGATCACATTGATATACCGCCCTTCCTTGGGAATACTGCTGCCCTTTACCAGATAGACATCGTTATTCGTGCTGATCTCAGCATCATCCCCCAGATTGAAGGCAGTTCCTACATAAACACCGTCACCTTTGGCTGCACGTCTCTCTGTCTCAGTCAGGGAGTTGTTGTTGTCCTTGATAACGCCGCCTGTCATGGTATAGGTACCACCGCAGACGCCACCGCCTACATTTGCAACATTGTTTTCAATGGAACCGTTGGTCTGTTTAACCGCGGATGTGGGCCATAAGTATATGCCACCACCCTGCGAGGCTATATTTTCAGAAATCGTACCGCCGGAAATCGTTACATTCGTTGCATCATACAGGAAAACACCGCCGCCGTAGCTTCGAGCACTATTTCCCGTTAGCGTGCCGCCCTTGATATTCAGCTCAGTTACGCCGAAGAATGCTGCGACTGCGCCGCCGCTTCCCTCCGTAACCTGATTGCCGGAAATTTCGCCGTTGTTAATATTGATGGTAATTTTCTTACTGTACTGCGGGAAGGTGACAACACCGCCGCCGTAGTCAAGTGCCTTATTTTCGGTGATTTTGCCGCCATTCATTTCAAAAGAGGCCGGTGTAGCTGTAAACAATGTATCGCCGCCACTTGAGTTGGCGTAATCCGCAACATAAACACCGGCACCGTAACTGCCCTGACCGGATGTCCGGTAGGTGCTGTTGTTGGAGATCGTACCATTGTTCATAACCATCGTTGAGCCGATGATCGCGACACCGCCTCCGCCATTCGCCGTATTGCCGCTGATCTCGCCGCCGTTCATGGTGAAGGTACTGCTGTTGCCAATCAGAATGCCGCCGCCCAATTCGTAGTTGCGGTTTGTATTGTTACGAATGATTGCGCCGTCTTCCATCGTTATGTTGACGCGGTTATTCGCCAAAATACCGGAACCAAACTGAGCCGCCTTATTGTTTTGTAAAATAGCACCGCTGTTCAGCACGATAGTGCCGCCGTTCGCCGCCTTGATGATCGAGTCGGTCTCCGCAGCGTGTGCTGCATCCACAGTACACTCTGCGCCATCAATCACAATGTTACTCAGTGTCAGCGAGGCAGACGCATCGGCGAGTTCGATCATATAGCCGCCGAGCCCATAGCGGTGCAGTGTCTTTCCGCCAAGGTCCCAAGTTTCTGTCCCTGTGACCTTATAAAAACTCGAAAGACAAATATCATTGATATTCTTTTCATTTGCAAGCTCGTTTGCCTTTTCGATGGTCTTTACAGCAGTCGTTTTGCTCAGTCCGTCATTATCATCTGCGCCATGCTGCTAGTCGAGATAAATGGCGGCTTCCGGGGTGGTCGAGTCACCTGACTCCGTGCTCTCACCGGCAGTCGCAAATGCGGCAACCGGGAATATGGTCATGAGCAAACTCAGTGCCAATAACCACGACATGACTTTCTTTTTCACATCAAATGCTCCTTTTTCCCATAGCCTCTCACTGCTTTGCGCATAAAAATATCCGTCATAGTTAATATGGCGGAATTTGTAAGCACCTATGTAGGCAACAAATTTGCCCATCCTGCATTTATTGAGATACCATTGATTTTACCAGACAAATTTTATCACACCCCCCGAAAATCAAGACCTTATCTTAATTTTTTTCTACAATTTTGAAGAATGGCAAAATTGTTTCCTTTGTCACAAATCCGACACCATTCCGCAGTGCATCGACATTTTTCCGTCAGTTGGCGACAGCCTCTTGGTTTTTTCGGTACTGTGTTGCTTTTCATTCAGCTATGACGTGTTATATGCTATATCACATCCCGGCAAGCTCTATAAACATCAACTTTTGTAAGGCATAGAGGAGAAATACGAAGTAAATTATATTCCTGCGGTCGAATTCTGGGATCAAATATAATAGAAAATGGGGCTGCCACATACAACAGCCCCACTTTTTATTTCTTTTCGCGTCTTGACACAAATGGCATCACTGCCCTACGCAGCACATCCGCCGTACTCGCAACATTTTGAAGCGTAATATACAGCTTCATTGCATCGCGTTTGACGGGGTTCTCGTCAACCAGTGCTTCCATCACCTCCTGCAATTCATCCAGTTTTCGAATGATAAGCCTGTAATCCGCTGGCGGATATTCAGCAGGAATCGTATCTGCAATCAGGCAACGGATATATTGTTCTCTGGACATACCTGTTTTAGCAACACGGCAGTTCAGTACAGCCAGTTCTTCCTCCGGAATGCGAACTTTTATATCCTTATATCGAGTCTTATCTGTTGACACTGCCATTTCCTCCGCTATGTACGGTATGGTCATCATCGTATATGACAAACCTATCCAAGTCCCGCAGGAAATGATCAATCAGGTAGACGAACATATCTTCATCATCGGGAAAGCCGTACTTGGCACACAACTTAGCCATTTTCCCAGAAAAACACGTAACAAGCCAGATTTTATCCTCACGGTTATGTGCTTTTGCGCCTCGCAGATGTTCTTCAAAGCTCTTCATGATCGTTACTCCTTCAACGCCTTCACTGTTTCAGCCAGCTTCTTGCGCTTCTCATAGACATAGGTATGCCCACAGCCAAAGTGTTTCTGAATTTCTTTGTAGTTCATTTTCAGAAAGCACAAAAGCCACTCCTTTTCTTTTGGTGAAAGCCTCTGTACTTCCTGTTGAAGAGCCAGTTCAATCTCAACCTTCCGAAACATTTGCTCGGCATCAATATCTGTCAGATGTCGCGGGGCCTGATCCAAGGAAATCACAATGACATTGTGTCGATTCTTAGCAGCATAGCGAATTGCGTGCCATTCCATTCGGCGTGTTATATAGCTAGTGAACTGTCCTTTCACCGTGCTTTTTTCATTCAGTTCATCTTGACTAAATTGCTCAAGTAACTCTTCAAATTCATGCTGGATCATTATACGTCCTCCTTATTTTTTGTTGAGAATCAAAAAATAAGGAGGTGCCCTTGGAACGGCATCGCTAGTAAAATGCTTAAATAAAGGCAAAGGATCGGAAACTCTGCGCACGATCGCCACTCTCCCTTCAAAAGGTAAGAGAACACGTCGATAGAGATTTTCCGGTCCTTTTTTGATATTATTTAATGTTTGCCGTCTATTTTTAGAGATGCTTTCTCTTTTCCATTGCCGAAAATGCTTTACTTTCCCTCACGGATTTTGCTATTTGCTGCAAGTATCCGTCATCTGATGGCAATAGTATCGACATCTCCATTATAAAACTCGACTTATCCAATAATTTGTACTTTGTACAAAGCAATCAATACTGTTCAGGTTATCGTGTAGTTTTCCTGTATGTCTAAAACCTTCTTCCTCTCCTGTTGGGCCTTTTTCTCTTCAGAATTTGTCTCGCGTAGTTGTTCTTTCGTTTCTTCAATTTTCCTTTCAAGTTGCTCAGTAAATCCAATCGTTTTATCCAGATCAACGGATTGGTCAATTCCTTCTTTTTCCAAATTCTTTGCTGCACTACTGTAAGCCTGCAATTCCGTACTATGACCACTGTAAAAAGCCGATTTCCGACTCATGGGCAACTCTACATACTGCATCCAGACAGGCTTGTATGTTTTGCAAATTTGTAAGCTCTTGGTAACCGCAGCAACTTCTTTTCGCTTTTCCTGCATAGCAGAAATTTTGTTCGTAAGATCAATTTGCTTTTTGCCTAGGCTTAGTATCGCCTTATCGTAATCAGCCGCTGTATACATATTTTCGCTTGTCATTCCAAGGAGGACCTTCCCTAGATTTTTTGCATTTTCAATTTCCATACGACGTTCCACCGCAGCTATTCTGCGACTAAGTGTAGTATTTTCTGTCGATGGATTTATCGCCACCCCTAAAATTGCCGCAAGTTGATCCCCTTGTATGCTATTTCTTTTATTTTCGCCGCTAGTTGGAATATAGCTATATTGATGATTCTGGTAGAGCGAAACTGCACATTGTCCATTCGCCGCATTGCATACTACATATTTTTCTGGAATAAACAGCCTCTCTATCCCCTTGCTTGGCAACGCAATTGTAACTCCCCGCAGAGACATTGTTTTAATCTGATCTTCTGTTAGTACAACCGCCAATGGCAGTACGTTGTTTTCTTCATCAATTTGCTGAATCAGCTTTGTGCCTCGGATCGTGCCGTGGGTTCCGTCCTCATAAACCAAGTCATAAGAGAAGTCG
>OLOX01001245.1_pt1 | contig 24686 bp, 18 predicted proteins | sample 1672091 | NCBI WGS metagenome assembly OLOX01 (sample SAMEA3136644, study PRJEB25190) | human gut metagenome | reverse complement strand
ATGAGGGTAAAATAAATATATGCTATTCTACAGACAGGCAATTTATGGTAGCATTAGTGATAAAGAGGTGATTATATGAAAAAAATCAGTATTGTTTCATCCTGCTTTAATGAGGAAGATAATATTCCTATACTATATAGAGGAATAAATGAAGTGATAGAAAAGTATATAGAAAGGTATGAATTTGAGTTCATATTTATCGATAATGACTCGACTGATTTTTCTCAGGATGAGCTTAGAAAACTAGCAATGGACGACAAGCGGGTTAAACTTATTTTTAATTCAAGAAATTTTGGATACATAAAATCCGCTTACTATGCAATTATGCAAGCTTCTGGCGATGCTGTAATATATCTTGCCTCAGATTTACAAGATCCTCCTGAATTGATTGCTGATTTTATTGACAACTGGGAAAAAGGTTGTGATGTCGTAATTGCCAGAAAATATGACAAGAAAAGCTTTTCTTTCTTAAATATTCTAAGGAAGTTTTATTATTTTGCCCTTGACTTAATGAAGGATGAAGGAGGAAATCTTATCCGTAATTATAAAGGGTTTGGGCTTTATGATAAAAAGGTTATAGATAAACTTAAAGAGGTTGAAGATCCTTATCCGTATTTCAGAGGTTCAGTTCTAGATATGGGATTTTCAATGAAAATTATTGATTTTGATGAGCCGGAAAGAACAAGCGGTTTTGATTTGATCGAAGAGATCCGGCTGCAGGGAAGAGATATTCCGGTCATCTTTATGTCTGCGCGCGATAAAGAATTTGACCGCATCATCGGACTGGAAAAGGGAAGCGATGACTATATCACCAAGCCTTTCTCTCCGAAAGAACTTGTGCTGCGTGTCAACAATGTCATCAAACGTGTTTACAAGAGCGAAAATAACCGCATCATGATCGACGGATACGAACTGGATGAGGAACAGCGCAAGGTGTTCTTCGGAAATGAAGAGATCGATCTGACGACCAAGGAGTTTGATTTGCTGATGATGTTCATCAAAAACAAGGGAATCGCATTCTCGCGTGATAAGATCCTGGAAAACGTGTGGGAAGAAAATTATTACGGCAGTGACCGCGTCGTGGATGATACGCTGCGCCGTCTGCGCGATTTGGGAAACTCGGTTCTTGTCGTCGAACATGACGAGGACACGATGCGCGCGGCGGACTACCTCATCGACATCGGCCCCGGCGCGGGCGCGCACGGCGGTCAGGTCGTGGCCTGCGGCACACCGCAGGAGGTCATGGCGAACCCGAATTCCCTGACCGGCCAGTATTTGAGCGGAAAGAAAAAGATCGAAGTGCCGAAAGAGCGCCGAAAAGGCAACGGCAATTTCCTCACCGTGCGCGGCGCGCAGGAAAATAACCTCAAAAACCTCGACGTCTCGATCCCGCTCGGCACGTTCACGTGCGTCACGGGCGTGTCCGGCAGCGGCAAATCGTCGCTCGTCAACGAGATCATCTATAAAAAGCTCGGCGCGGACTTAAACCGCATGAAGGTCCACCCCGGCCGCTGTAAGGCCATCGAGGGCGAGGAATTCCTCGACAAGGTCATCTGCATCGACCAGAGCCCCATCGGCCGCACGCCGCGCTCCAACCCCGCAACGTATACGAATTTATTTAACGACATCCGCGACCTCTTCGCCTCGACCCCGGACGCGAAGGCGCGCGGCTATGCCGCGGGCCGCTTCAGCTTCAATGTCCGCGGCGGCCGGTGCGAGGCCTGCTCGGGCGACGGTCAGCTCAAGATCGAGATGCACTTCCTGCCCGATATCTACGTGCCCTGCGAGGTCTGCAAGGGCAAGCGCTACAACCGCGAAACGCTCGAGGTTCACTACAAGGGCAAGAGCATCGCGGACGTGCTGGAAATGACCGTGGAGGAGGCGCTCGAATTCTTCCGCGACCTCCCGAAGCTCGAAGCCAAGCTCCGCACGCTCAGCGAGGTCGGCCTCGGCTATATCCGCCTCGGCCAGTCGTCTACGACGCTCTCCGGCGGCGAAGCCCAGCGCGTCAAGCTCGCGACCGAGCTTTCTAAGCGCTCCACGGGGCGCACCATCTATATCCTCGACGAGCCGACCACGGGTCTCCACACGGACGATGTGAAAAAGCTCCTTGAGGTTTTGCAGCGCCTTGTCGACGCGGGCAACACCGTGCTCGTCATTGAGCACAATCTGGACGTCATCAAGTGCGCGGATTATCTGCTCGACCTCGGCCCCGAGGGCGGCAGCGGCGGCGGAACGCTCGTCACCTGCGGCACGCCCGAGGAGGTTGCCGCGTGCGAGCAGTCCTATACGGGCCAGTATCTCAGGAAAATGCTGCGTTAAGATTCACCCATCGCCCGTCCGCGCCGTAGAATGGCGCGAGGTGATGATATGCGGCTTTTACAGGACGGCGTTGTCGCGGCGCTCGCCGCCATCGGCTTAACGGCGGTGATCTTTCTGCTCGTTTCGGCCATCGTGCACCCGCGGCGGCGCGGCACCATCCCCGCCACGGCGGTCATCGAGACGTGCGGCGAGGCAAAGACGCTCGAATACACGGTGCGCGCGCTGCTGCGATCGCGCTATGAAGAGGGCGGCTTTTCGCGCGTCGTCATCGTGGACTGCGGCCTTGCCGACGAGCCGCGCCGCGTGGCGGAGCTCTTGTGCCGCAGCGAATACGAGGTCTACCTCTGCCAAAGGGAAGAACTGACCGATTTTTTCACTTAGGAGACAGTTATGGGAGAAGAAACGACCATCATGGGCACGGTCCTGTCCGTCGTTTTCCAGAATGAGGAAAACGGCTATGCCGTGCTGCGCCTTGTGACGGACGACGGCGAGCTTTTAACGCTCGTTGGCTGCGTCCCCTGCGCGGCGCCGGGCGAAAATCTGACGGCGACCGGCTCGTTTTCCTCCCACCCGCAGTACGGCGAGCAGTTTTCCGCGAGCGAGGTCGAGCGGTACCTGCCGTCGAACGAGACGGAGATTTTAAACTACCTCGCTTCCGGCGTCGTGCGCGGCGTCGGCCCTGCGACGGCGGAAAAGCTCGTCACAAGATTTGGCATTGAAACGCTGCAGGTGCTCGAATCCGAGCCGGAAAAGCTCACGGCCATCAAGGGCATGACCGCCCGCCGCGCGCAGGAGATCTCCGCCGCGTTCAACGAGCAGATGGGCCTTCGCCGCGTGATGGAATTTCTGGCGCATTACGATCTGCCCGCCGCGCTCAGCGTGCCGCTCTACCGCCGCTTCGGCGCAAACGCCATGGCCGCGCTCGAGCGCAACCCGTACTTACTGTCCGACAGCGCGTTCGGCGTGGACTTCTCCGTCTGTGACGAGATCGCGCTTTCCATGGGCTTTGGCGGCGACGCGTCGCTCCGCACCGAGGCGGGGCTGACATTCGAACTCTCCCACAACCGCGACGCGGGCGGACATGTCTTCCTCCCGCGCGAAAAGCTCCTCGCCGCGACGGCCCAGCTTTTGGACTGCGATGTCGACGCGGTGGAAAAAAGCCTCGACGATCTCATCGCCATCCACCGCATCGTGCAGGAAGGCGTCGCGAACGTGACAGCCTGCTATTTGCGGCAGTCGTGGGAGGATGAGACCTATGTTGTCACGCGCATCGAGGCGATGCTCGCGGACAAGCCCGACGCCCTGCGCGGCGTCGAGCGCGTCATCAAAGAAATCGAGCGCGAGCAGGGCGTGCAGTACGCGCCGCTCCAGCGTCAGGCCGTCGAGCTTGCGGCAAAGGAAGAATTGCTGCTGCTGACCGGCGGCCCCGGCACGGGTAAGACGACGAGCGTGCGCGCCATCGTCGCGCTCTTCGAGCGCATGGGATTGAACGTTCTGCTCGCCGCGCCCACGGGCCGCGCCGCCAAGCGCATGGGCGAGCTCTGCGACCGCGACGCGCAGACCATCCACCGCATGCTCGGCATGACCTTCAACGACCAGACTGGCGAGGTGACGTTCACCAAAGGCGAAAAGGAACCGCTCGAGGCCGATGCGCTCATTGTGGACGAGACCTCGATGGTCGACCTCTCGCTGATGTGCGCGCTGCTCGCGGCGCTGCGCCCGGGCTGCCGCCTTGTGCTCGTCGGCGACCCCGACCAGCTTCCGAGCGTCGGCGCGGGGAACGTATTTTCCGATTTGATCCGCAGCGGGCGCATCGCGACCGTTGCCCTGCGCGACATTTTCCGTCAGGCCGAGCAGTCGATGATCGTGCGCAACGCGCACCTCGTCAACACCGGCATGCCGCCCAAGCTCAAAAACGCGGCGGCGAACGACTTTTTCTTCCTCCCCCGCCGCGACAGCGTGCGATTGGTCGAAACCGTGGTCGAGCTGTGCAAAACAAGGCTGCCCGACAAGATGGGCATCCCCGCGGACGAATTGCAGGTGCTCACCCCAACCCGCCGCGGCGACGCGGGGACGCGGTCGCTGAACTTTGCCCTGCAAGCCGCGCTGAACCCGCCGAAACCCGGCAAACAGGAGCGCCGCTTCGGCGAGCTCATCTTCCGCGAGGGCGACCGCGTCATGCAGACGCGCAACGACTACGACGTCGTCTGGCAGAAAGAGGACGGCACCGCCGGCACGGGCATCTTCAACGGCGATGTCGGCAAGATCGCAAAGATCGACCCGAGCGGCGAGCTTTTGGAGATCGTCTTCGACGACCGCACCGCGACCTACACGTCCGACATGCTCGCGGAGCTCGACATGGCCTACGCCATGACCGTACATAAGGCGCAGGGCAGCGAGTACCGCGGCGTCGTGTTCGTCGGCGCGCCGTGTGCGCCGTCGCTGATGGTGCGCGGCGTGCTCTATACCGCCATCACCCGCGCGCGAGAGCTGCTCGTCATCGTCGGCGACGATTCCGCCGTGAACAAAATGGCGGAGAACGACCGCCGCAGCCGCCGCTACAGCGGCCTCAAGTGGCGGCTTCGGAAAGGTGGGGAGGAAAAATGAGCTTTTTGGAATCGCTCGCGTCCTTACTTTTTCCACCGCGCTGCGCGTTCTGTGGAAAACCCGGCGTTCACGGCGTGTGTTCTGAGTGCGAAAAGGCGCTCCCCTACTGCAAAACGCCGCTCCATGAGAGAGCGGAGATCGGCGCGTGCCTTGCCCCGCTCAAGTACGAGGGCATTGTGCGCGAGGCGCTGCTGAACTACAAATTCCACGCGGGACAGAGCCGCTGCACGGGCTTTGGCGATGTTTTAGCGCAGGCCGCCGCCGAGCATTTCGGCGGAGAGTTCGATTTGGTTACCTATGTCCCCGTGTCGAAAAAGCGCAAACAGGAGCGCGGCTACGACCAGTCGTATCTCTTGGCGCGCGAGACCTGCCGCCACTGGAGCGTCGCACCCGAAACGCTGCTGCAAAAGACGAAGGACAACGTCGCGCAGTCGTCGCTTTCCTCCCGTGAGGAGCGGCAGAAAAACGTCGTCGGCGCATACGTTGCCGTCAATGAGGACAAGATCAAGGGTCAGCGCATCCTGCTCATCGACGATATCCTCACCACCGGCGCCACGCTCCGCGAAGCCGCGAGAGTTTTACGGGAAGCTGGCGCGGAAAGAGTCATCTGCGCCACCCTCGCCGCGGCGGACGAAGACTAAAGTCTTCAAAAAAGAGGCGACGCCTCTTTTTTGAGAAAGTTTCGCTGCGCTTCGTGCCTCACAGGTTCGACACGCGCTCCGCGCAAAGTGTTTTTACCCACGTACACGCCGCGGGTAAAAACGATTCAAATGTTTCGCGTCTGCGGACGCGAAAATCAGCGGCGCAGGGGTATGTTTTTCCTTATTTTCCCCTGATACCGTGCGGAAAATCGCGCACAATGCTATTGCAAACTCAATTTCGAGCCGTTATAATAAAAACATCATGGGAAAGTATGAGCATCGCTCATTTTAGTTTTCAGAAAAATAAGAGGTAACACGCTATGTTTTCTTTTACCAAAGACATCGGCATGGATCTGGGCACCGCGTCGGTGCTGATCTACATTAAGGATAAAGGCATCGTGCTCAACGAGCCCTCGGTCGTGGCGCTCGACAAGAACACCGGCAAGCTCTTGAAGGTCGGCGCGGATGCGCAGGCCATGCTGGGCCGCACGCCGGGTAACATCATCGCCATCCGTCCCCTGCGCGAGGGCGTCATCTCCGACTACGAGGTCACCGAGCGCATGATCAAGGAATTCCTGCATAAAGTCATGGGCTTCCAGCTCTTCAAGCCGCGCATCATCATCTGCGTTCCCTCCGGCATCACCGAGGTCGAGGAGCGCGCGGTCATCGACGCGGGCATTCAGGCCGGCGCGCGCCGCGTCTACCTCATTGAAGAGCCTGTCGCCGCCGCCATCGGTGCGGGCATCGACATCACCCAGCCCGAGGGCCACATGATCATCGACATCGGCGGCGGTACGTCCGATATCGCGGTCATTTCGCTCTCCGGCGTCGTCGAATCGTCCTCCATCAAGATCGCGGGCGACCAGTTCAACGAGGCCGTCGTCAAGTATATGCGCCGCAAGCACAACCTGCTCGTCGGCGAGCGCACGGCCGAGCAGATGAAGATGCAGATCGGCTGCGTCTTCCCGCCGGAAGAGGAAATGACCATGGAGGTCAAGGGCAGAAGCCTTATCACGGGCCTTCCCGAGCTCATCTCCGTCTCGTCTGCGGAAATGCTCGAGGCCTTTGAAGAGCCCGTCGAGCGCATCATGGAGGAGGTCCACCTCGTGCTTGAAAAGACCCCGCCCGAGCTCGTGGCCGATATCTCGAACAACGGCATCGTCATGACCGGCGGCGGCAGCTTAGTCCGCGGCTTTGATAAGCTCGTCACCGCCCGCACCGGCATCCACGCCATGGTGGCCGAGAACGCCATCCAGTGCGTGGCCGAGGGCACGGGCAAGAGCCTCGACAGCATTCAGGACATGCAGGACGGCACGATGAACCTGAGCCGCCGCAAGCAGATCAACTAAGAAAATTCGGGAGGATATCATGGCGGTCTTATCAAATCTCCAGCCGGAAAAGGTATTCTACTATTTTGAAAAGCTCTGCTCCGTTCCCCACGGCAGCGGAAATACGAAGAGAATCAGCGACCTGTGCGTCGGCTTTGCGAAGGAATTGGGCCTTAAATACCGTCAGGAGGCGTGCAACAACGTCATTATCTGGAAGAACGGCTCTTGCGGCTATGAAAACGCCGCGCCCATTATCTTGCAAGGCCATATCGACATGGTCTGCGCCAAGACCGAGGACTGCACCAAGGACATGACGCGCGACGGGCTCGACGTCCGTACCGACGGCGAATGGGTCTGGGCAGACAAGACGTCGCTTGGCGGCGACAACGGCATCGCCGTTGCGATGATCCTCGCGATTTTATCCGACGAAACGCTCCCCCATCCCCCCATCGAGGCGGTCTTCACCGTCGACGAGGAGGTCGGCATGGACGGCGCGTTCGCGCTGGACTGCTCGGACTTGAAGGGCAAAAAGCTTTTGAACCTCGACTCTGAGGAAGAGGGCGTTTTCACCGTATCCTGCGCGGGCGGCGTGCGCCTTGACTGCGCGCTCGAACTCAAGCAGGAGCGCGCGGCGGATATGACCGGCTACCGCGTGACGATCTCGGGTCTCAAGGGCGGCCACTCCGGCATGAACATCAATCAGGGCCGTGGCAACGCCAACTGCCTGATGGCGCGCACGCTGTATAGCGCGATGGAGCGCTGCCCCTCGCTGCGCGTGAGTGATCTCACGGGCGGACAGTTCGACAACGTCATCTGCCTGAGAAACGACGCGCTCGTCGCGCTCTCTGCGTCCGACGCGCCCGCGTTCGAGGCGTTCATCAAGGAATTCGACGCAACGCTCAAAAATGAGTACGCCGTTACCGACGGCGGCATTTCCCTCGTGTGCGAAAAGGCTGACGTTCCGGTCGCATTCTCCGCAGCGGACACGTCGAGACTGCTGCATGTGCTCCTTGCCCTGCCGCAGGGCGTGCAGGAGATGAGCGCCGACTTCCCCGGTCTTGTGCAGACTTCTCTCAACCTCGGCGTGATGCGCACGGACGAGCACGGCGTGAAGTGCTCCTTCTCCGTCCGCTCCTGCATCGCCTCGCAGAAGGATATGCTCATTCAGCGCGTGAAGGCCATCGTCGAATTCGGCGGCGGCACCGTGGGCGAGCGCAGCAACTATCCCGGTTGGCAGTATGACCGCGATTCTGCCCTCCGCAAGGAGATCGAAGCGGTCTACCGCGACCTCACCGGCCACGACGGGAAGATCGAAGCCACCCACGGCGGCCTTGAGTGCGGACTCTTCATCGAAAAGATCCCCGGCCTCGACGCGCTGTCCATGGGACCGGAGCTGCACGATGTGCATTCGGTGGAGGAGAGGCTGAACGTCGCCTCCACCGCGCGCGTCTATGCGCTCGTGTGCGAGGTGCTCAAGCGCAGCAAATAAAACCGCGAACAAAAAAATAAAAAAGGCGGAACCTCTTTTTGAGAGGTTCCGCCTTTTTGCTGCTTTGCGGCATTTAGCCGCCGTAGCCGAAGAAGTTATTGAAGAAATCCCAGGGATTGGAGTAGTAGCCGTTGCCGCCATTGCCGTACCCGCCGTTGCCGTAACCGCCATTACCATTGTAGCTGTTGTCGGTGCTCTGGTCGGAATTGTTCGTTTCCGCCGATTCGGGAACAGCGTCGAAGGTGAGCTCTACCTCGATCGTCTTACCCTCGCGGTAGACGGTCAGCGTCACGGTGTCGCCCGCGCTGTAGCTCTTCTTGGCCGCGACGAGGTCTTCATAGGAGGAGATCGTTTTGTCGTCCATCTTCGTGATGACATCGCCCAGCCTGAGCCCCGCCTTGGCGGCGGCGCTGTCCGGGTCAACGGAGCAGACGAACACGCCCTCGGTCACGTCGTAGCGGTACTGCTGCGCCATCTGCGCGGTCATGTTCTGCGGCGTGATGCCCATGTAGGCCTTGCTCGTCACATAGCCGTTTGCCATGATGTCCTTGACGAGAGAGACCACGTCGTTGATGGGAATGGCGAAGCCGATGCCCTCCACGGTGGTGTTGGAGTAACTCGAATACTTGGCCGACACGATGCCCACGACCTCACCGTAGCTGTTGAAGAGCGGGCCGCCGGAGTTGCCGGGGTTGATGGAGCAGTCGACCTGGATCATGTTAAAGGGCGTGCCGTCAACATTGATGGCGCGGTTGACGCAGGAGACGATGCCCTCGCTCATCGAGAACGTCAGTTCGCCGAGCGGGTTGCCGACAGCGGCGACGGATTCGCCGATGGCGACCTTGCTCGAATCGCCCAGCACCACGGGTGTCGCGCCCGTCACGTCGATCTTGAGAACGGCGATATCATAGTCCTCGTCGCTGCCGATGACGGTCGCGTCATACGTTTCGCCGTTGTAGAGCGTCACCTCCACGCTGCTCGCATCGCTCACAACATGGTGGTTCGTGAGAATGTAGCCGTCCTCCGTGATGAGAAAGCCCGTGCCGCTCGCGGCGGTCTGCACGGTCTGGCCGAAGTAGTTGGTCGTGGCGGAAACGTTGATGGACACCACGCTGTTGACGTTCGAGGCGTAGACCTCCGACATCGACATCTGCGTCTTGCCGTCGACCTTGACGGTCTGCACCTGCGCGACCTCGCGGTCGCTGACCTGAACGCTCGTCTTGTTGACCTTGGTCGTCGCGCCGCTCACGCCTGCGCCGATGAAGCCGCCGACGAGCGCGCACACCAGCGCCAGCGCCACGATCTTGCCGGAAAGACCGCTGCCGCCCTTTTTCTTCGGGCTGCCGCCGGGATTCTTATCCCACGGGTCCTCGGCGTAGTTCTTCGTGTCGATCGGGGCGTTGGGGTTCTGCTCGTCGCCCTTGCGATAGCTGTAATGATACAGGTTGTTTTCGTCTTCGTACATGATGATGACCTCCTATGGAATGAGCCCCTTGTTTGCGGCCTCTTTGCTTTCGATGATGCTATCATAGGGCATATTTATGTATATTTCTTGAACGCTATTTGACGATTTCTTAAATTCCCGATGACTTTTTTAAGTTTCTGTGATAATCGCGCGATTCCCCTTGCGCTTTCCTTTCCGTCATAATAAAATGAAACGCGACTGAAGAAAAAGGAGGCGGCGCACATGCTTCGCATCGACAATCTGAAGCTCCCCGTGGGGGCAAAGGAAGACAAGCTGTGCGCGGCCTGCGCGCACGCGCTGCGCGTGAGCGAGGAGGCGCTTGTTTCCGTTCATCTCCTGCGCCGCTCCATCGACGCGCGCGAGGGCGTGAAGCTCGTCTGCTCTGCCGCGGTCGAGGTCAAAAACGAATCCGGCGTTTTACGGCGCTGCAAGAATAAGAATGTGCAGCCCTATGCGCCGAAGAAATATACGCCGCCCGCGCCTGTTTCAGCGCCGGAGGTCTCCCCTGTCGTTATCGGCGCGGGGCCCGCGGGCCTTTTCTGCGCGCTGCTGCTGGCCCGCTGCGGCGCAAGACCCATCTTATTAGAGCGCGGGTGCGCGGTCGAGCAGCGAAAGCGCGATGTCGAGCACTTCTGGCGCACGGGCGAGCTTGATCTGACCTCGAACGTGCAATTTGGCGAAGGCGGCGCGGGCGCATTTTCCGACGGCAAGCTCAACACCGGCACAAAGGACCTGCGCCACGGCTATATTTTAGAGGAGTTCGTCCGCTTCGGCGCGAGCGAGGATATTTTAGTCGACGCCAAGCCCCATGTCGGCACTGACAAATTATATGTGGTGCTGCAAAATCTCCGCCGCGAGATCATCGACCGCGGCGGCGAAGTTCGGTTTTCCCACGCCGTTGTGGATATCGAGCAGAACAGCGGCAGCGTCACGGCGCTGCGCGTGAGCGCCCCCGAGGGGGAGTACACGCTGCCCACAAAGCACGTCGTGCTCGCGCCCGGCCACAGCGCGCGCGATACGTTCGAAATGCTGCAAAAGCGCGGCGTGCCGATGGAGCCCAAGCCCTTTGCCGTCGGCGTGCGCATCGAGCACCGCCAGCGCGACATGGACTTAGCGCAATATAAGGAGGCGGCGGGCCGCTACGGCCTCCCACCCACGTCGTACAAGCTCTCCTGCCACACGGAAAAGGGGCGCGGCGTGTTCTCGTTCTGCGTCTGCCCCGGCGGCGAGGTCGTCGCCGCCGCGTCGGAGGAAAAGCGCGTCGTGACAAACGGCATGAGCGAATTCGCGCGCGACGGCGAGAACATCAACGGCGGACTTTTGGTCTCCGTTACGCCAGAGGATTTCCCGTCCGGCGATACCCTCGCGGGCGTCCAGTTCCAGCGCGAGCTGGAGGACGCGGCCTATCGCCTTGGCGGTGGAAATTACGCCGCCCCCGCCCAGCGGGTCGAAGATTTCCTCGCCCACCGTCCGTCAACGGGCACGGGAAAGGTCGTCCCGACCTATCTTCCCTCCGTCCGCTGGTGCGACCTGCACGGCTGTCTCCCGCCCTTTGTGTGCGAGGCGCTCGAAGAGGGGATCCCGATGCTGGGGAAAAAGCTCAAGGGCTTCGATGCGCCCGACGCCGTTTTGACGGCGGTGGAGACGCGCTCTTCGTCGCCTGTGCGCATCGTGCGCGACAACTTGAGTTTTCAATCCGCCCTGCGCGGTCTATATCCCTGCGGCGAGGGCGCGGGCTACGCCGGCGGCATCATGAGTGCCGCGGCCGACGGCCTGCGCGTCGCAGAAATGATTTTGGAGGAATTGAACCATGAATGAAAAAATCGGCGTCATCATCGACTTCCTGACTCCGGCATACGAAAAGACGCTGCGCGACACCGCCGCGCGCTGCGGTTACGACATCGTCTTCTTCCCCTCGTCCAAGGCGGCGGAGGGCAATGTGGACGACTGCACGATCCTCTACGGCCATCCGTCCCAGCGCGTTATCGCGGGCGCACGCAATCTCAAGTGGTATGCGAGCTGCTGGGCGGGCGTGGACCGTTTCTGCCGCGACGACCTGTATCAGAATCCCGACTGCCTGCTGACAAACGCCTCGGGTGCTTACGGCACGACCATTGCCGAGCATTCCGTCATGGTCTCGCTGATGCTGCTGCGCCGCCAGATGGAGTACACCGAGATCATCCGCGAGGGCGATTGGCGCGTGCTCCCGGGCGGTATCCACTCGCTCCACGGCGTGCGCGTCACGTGCCTCGGCACGGGCGACATCGGCACGGAATTTGCCCGCCGCGTGCGCGCGTTCCATCCCGCGAGCCTGACCGGCGTCAGCCGCAGCGGCCGCGCGAACGCGGACTTTGACGCCGTTCATCCCGTCACGGAGCTCGATCAGCTCCTGCCCGAGACTGACCTTCTCTTCATGTCTCTCCCCTCGGTGAGCGACACGGTGAACATTCTGAATGCCGAGCGCATGGCGCTGCTCCCGAAGGGCGCTTATGTCGTCAACGTCGGCCGCGGCACGGCCATCGATCAGGACGCGCTCATTGCAGCGCTGGATTCCGACCACCTCGCCGGTGCGGCGCTCGATGTCGTCGTGCCCGAACCGCTGCCTGCGGATCATCCGCTGCGCAAGGCCAAGAACCTCCTGCTCACGCCGCACGTCGCGGGCAACATGACGCTCGGCTACACCTGCGAGCGCAACGTGCAGCTCTTCTGCGAAAATCTGGAAAATTACGCCGCGGGCCGCCCGATGCATCACCTCGTCGACCGCAGAAAGGGCTATTAAACCGCGTCGCGTTCCGCCGCTTTTCCGGTGGGCGCAGCACATAAAAAGGCAGCAATATGAAAAATTCCCGCATCAAAAACGGTATCATGCGCATTGTGCAGGGTATCATCATCGGCGCGGGCGCGATTTTGCCGGGCATCTCCGGCGGCGTGCTCGCAGTCGTATTCGGCATCTACCGCCCCGCGATGGAGCTGCTCACGCACCCCAGGCGCGCGCTTCAACGCTACTGGCGGATGCTGCTCGCCGTCGGCATCGGCTGGGCGATCGGCTTTTTGGGCGGCGGCAGCGTGATCCTTGCGCTGTTTCACCAGTCGGAAACCGTCGCCACGTGCCTCTTCATCGGGCTCATCCTCGGCACGCTGCCCGACCTCTGGCACGAGGCGGGTACGCAGGGGCGCGGCAACGATTCGTACATCTCGCTGATCGTCAGCTTCCTCGCCCTGTTCGGCGCGCTGATGGCCGTCAAGTTCAGTTCATTTGCCGAGATGCCCGCAAACTTCTGGGGCTTTCTCTTCTGCGGCGTGCTGTGGGGCTTCAGCTTCATCATCCCGGGGATGACGTCGTCGTCCATCCTGATGGCGGTCGGCCTTCTCACGCCGCTGATCGACGGCATCGCGCAGCTTGATTTCACCGTGCTCGTCCCATGGGGGCTTGGCATGGTCGGCGTGATGGCGCTCTTTGCCCGTATCGTGAGCAGGCTCTTTGATACGCACTACTCGATCGCCTGTCACGCCGTCATCGGCATCGTGCTTGCCTCCACGCTCATCATCATTCCGACGGACTTTGCCTCGACAGCGGAGATGGTCTGGAGCGTCGCGTGCGCCATCCTCGGCGCGGTGCTCGCGTATTTTTGCAGCAAGCTCCAGCCGCAGGAAGACGCGGAGATTGAGGCGAAATAAAAGCAGATACAAAAAGCTGACGGTCAAAAGATCGTCAGCTTTTTACGGTATCATCATTTGTGAGCGCTTCGCTTTTGAGCTTGCGCTTGTAGTGGTACATCATCCGGTCGGCGCGTTTGATCGCATCCTCTACGCTGCTGAGCGCCGGATTGAAGCACGCATAGCCGACCGACACGTGCGGCAGGTGCTCGTTTTTCACTCGCCGTGCCGTCAGCTCGCGCAGGAATTCCGAAAGATACTTTTCCGCCGCCGTGTCGGAGATTTGCACGATGACGCAGAATTCGTCGCCGCCGATGCGGTAGCAGTAGCCGACCTTGGAGAACACGGCGTAGATCGTGCTGCCGACCTCGGCAAGCACCGCGTCGCCCACGCCATGGCCAAAGGTGTCGTTGACGGACTTGAACTCGTCCACGTCGAAATAGTAGATGACTGCGTGCCCGCGCAACGAGGCGAGACGGCTCTCATAGCTGCGGCGGTTCAGAAGACGAGTCAGCGTGTCGATTTTCTGCGTGAGCTCGGAATACAGGATGTAAACCATCAGAACATCGACCGCTGAGCACGCCCACATGATGTGCACTCCGGCACCGTACTGGAGGAACAGCCCACAGAAGAAAAAGACCGGCAGGATGATAACGAGCGCCCGATACAGGCCATAATGGTGCGAACTCTCGCTCAGCAGCTGACCAATGAACAGCAGAACGCCGCTGGCATAGGCCAGCACGTAGACCCAGTAAAACGTTTCGTGATGATAAACGTTTTGTGCGTCGACCGAGAAGATGAAGCCGAAGAAAGCCGACAGCACCTCGAGCCCCGCGTGGACGCCGATGAGGGTATAAATGAGCTTTTTATGCTTGAGCGGCGTCATCAGGTCGCTGCAGAGCACCGTGATGATCGGCGCTGTGGACAGCTCGATGGTCTTGACAAGGATGTGCAGCGTCCGCAGCGACGGATCAGCTCCGTTCATCCAAACGCCGAACCATTCCGATACCATGCATGCGATCACCAGTACGGAGATCGTGTAAACCGTCTGCTTTTTGTCATGCTCCATCAGATCATTGCCGCTCACGAGCATGTCCATGATAATCATAATAAAGACCGAAAGGAAGATGGTAGCCGAGTAGAAATCCGACATGGCGCGAACCTTCCTTTCTGATAGTTATATTCTTACTATATCACAGTTGAGAAAAACCGCAACTAAAAAACGTCGAATCCTGTCGTTTTTCCAAAATTCACACAGAATCTGACAGCAATTCGCTGTACTGCGCAAGGCTCTGCGTGGCGAGTTGCTGCATCGTCGACCAGTCCGCCGCGCCCGCACTTCCCTGCACCGCCACGGTGCGAAAACCCGCGTCCTTCGCGTTTTGGATCGCCGCAAGCGAGCCGGAAAAGACGATCGTATCGTCCTTTTGCGAGTGCAGGCGCTTCATCGCGCGCTCGAACATCGTGCCGCTGTCCGCCTTGCAGAGCGCGACGGATTCTGTCAGCACGAAGCGGAAATAAGAGTTAAGCCCCGCCTTTTCGAGCGCTTTTTGCGCGTCCTCCGCGCTGAGCGCCGTCACCGCGCCGAGCCACACGCCCTCCATCTTAAAAAGTGAAAGCGCCTTGTCGAGTCCCTCGCGCGCCGCGCCGTCGGGGGTGAAGAGGGTATCGCCCAGTGTAAAGATTGCGCTTTGCAGCCGCATATTCGGTTCCTCCTGCGTTTGAATGATGATTGCCTCTTATTATAATGCGCCCCGCCGTCATTTGCAATTGCGACGAAGAAGAATATCCTATGCAGCACGGTTCTGTATAAATTTGCGAATACATTCACAAAAGGATCTGAAAGACGAGGGCTTGACGCACTGCTTTGTGAAAAATGATGAACAAAAATACAGATTCAACGCCGAAATTTGGCATGATTAGGTATGAATATTCTCTTGACTATGTATTTTTATTGAGTTACACTAAACCCATCAACCTTCCGCCGCTGTGTGTGGCGGCATAAGACCACTCTGGAGGACGAAAACCATGAAACATTATCCAAACTCTGTCAGCAAAGCGCTCGCGCTGCTGATGGCCCTGGTAATGACGCTCTCGCTCGCGGTCACGTCCGCGTTTGCCGTCAGCTACCAGGACATGAACCCCAAGGACGATGCGCTGCTGGGAACGAAATTCCCGGTCGACGCGACCATCACCCTTGTCACCGATGAAAACGGCAAGGACGTGTCCCTCTCCATCCCCGTGTCCGGCATGACGAAGGATGCGCTCGCCGCGGCCGTCAGCGCCGGTACCGTCTCGCTCTCGCTCGAGCGCGACGATTCCCGCCCCTATGTCAACGAGGAGCTGTTCCCCTACGCTTACGCGGGCGGGGATCTTGACAGCTGGATGACCGAGGGCAAGGACGAGCACCAGTTCACGGACATCAAGCTCTCCGCAAGCGAGAAAAACGGCAAGACCGTCCTCGACGTGAGCTTCCACGTGAATAACTACTTCTACTCCACCAACCGCAGAACCGGCGTGACGACGCCCGATTACAGCGTGCCCCATGTGAACGGCGGCTACTACATCGACCTGTGCGGCTACTTTGACCTGACGGCCAAAAATAGCGGCAAGGCGATCGGCTCCGCACCGGTCAAGGTTGCGCCGTATGAAAACTTCAACACCATGTGGGAGATCTACAAGGAGCTCGATACGATCGTGGCAAACGGCACGAAAAACGGTCTCTACGTGGAAGAATTTTCCATGGGCCAGTCCACCGCGGGCCGTGATATGCCCTATCTCATCGTCGCCGACTCCAAGGCGAGCGTGAGCAAGTGGCTCGCCCTGACCGAGCAGGCCGAGACCGATCCCGATGCCGTGCTCGCCCAGATCAAGTCCGGCGCGCTCGACGAGATCCGCGTGCCCGTGATGTATTCCAACATCCACTCCAACGAGGTCGCCGCCACCGACGGCGTGCTCGACTTCGCCAAGATGATCACGAGCGAAAAGACCATCGACTATAAGACGCTCACCGGCTTCACCGCCGCGGGCGAAAAAGAGCTCAAGGAAGAGATGGGTCCTGTCGGCGCGGAGGGCAGCGTCGCCGTTCCCGACCTCGTCAAGGATACGGCCAGCTACCTCGGCTACCTGACCGCTGACAACAACGGCAAGTCCGGCAAGGTCGACCTTGAGAAGTACTACACCATCGAAAATAAGAGCGTGAACGTCAAGGACGAGCTGCTGTCCGACGTGTTCTTCATCCTCGTCCCCGAGGAGAATGTCGACGGACGTACTTACCTGACGAGACATTCCACCAATGGCTATGACCTCAACCGCGACAACTCCTTCCAGACCACGAGCGAGACGGCCAACATGCAGCAGCTCATCGGCACGTTCAACCCCATGTCGCTTGCCGAGTTCCACGGCCGTGTGCAGGCCTTCCAGTGCGAGCCCTGCGATCCCCCGCACGAGCCGAACTTTGAGTATGACCTGCTCGCCAACCACCTCATCACCGGCGGCGAGGCGCTGGGCATCGCGGCGGTCGCCAACAACGATGGCTACAACAGCTATGTGATCCCTCAGCGCGATTACCTGAGCTACACCGGCAGCGGCACCGAGACCTACTGGGAAGACCCGTGGGACGATATGTCCACGAGCTACACTCCCCAGTTTGCCATGCTGCAGGGCACCGTTGCCTATACCGTTGAGCTGCCCGCCTACAACGACGATACCGCTCAGGCGGCGCAGTACGGTATCCTCGGCAACGCCGCCTATGTTGCCGCCGAAAAGCTCTCCTATCTTGAATCCCAGGTCACCATCTTCCAGCGCGGCGTGAAGAACTTTAACTCCGATGCCTTTGAGCTGGTCGGCCAGTGGCTGTGCGACCAGAACGACGTCGAGGGCGCGGAGATGGACGTCTTCCGTCCCGAGTACAACGGCACGGGCCAGAACGGCAACTTCTATCCCGAGTGCTACATCATTCCGCTCGATGGCAAGAACCAGACCAACCTCCAGGCCGCTTCTGACATGATGGAGTGGCTCACGAGAAACGATGTCAAGGTCAACGTGACTGAAAAGGAATTCACCTATGACGGCGTTACCTACCCCGCCGGTACGATGATCGTCTCGATGTATCAGGCCAAGCGCTCTGTCGCCAACGGCGCGCTGTATGACGGCACGCTCATCAACGGCTGGACGATCCTCTACTCCGAGGGCATCACCTCCTTCAATGAAACGCGCGGCTTCGACATGGTCACCGTGGCCGAGCCCGCCGCCTACAAGACCATTGCCGCCGTCTGCGGCGACGCGATGGACCACGACGACGCGCTCGCTTACACCAAGGCGCTGACCTCCTACTTCACAGGTGACAAGAACAAAGACGTCATCCTCTCCAATGCCTCCGAAGACTCCACCGCCGCCGTCAACGAGCTCTTAAAGGCCGGCAAGACCGTCGGCATGGTCACGAGCGGCGACCACATGGGCGATTTCATCTGCTCCTACGCCGACTATCAGACCGTCGCGGGCAAGTATCTGCTCTCTGCCGCGGGCATCGACAAGACGAGCGTGAAGGCGAAGATCATCACCAAGTCCCCGACCGTCTACGTCCCCGGCACGCCTGCTGAAAGCGAGAAGGGATTTGTCTACACGCCGCAGATCAGCCAGAGCGCCGGCTGGAACTATGATACCGCCGCGATGAACCTCATGGGCTTCACCACGACCTCCGACGTGACCAAGGCGGACGCCGCCGCAGGTGCGACGAAGCTCGACGCCGCCGCAAAGACCGCCGTGAAAAACGGCCTGCCGTACATCGGTTACAGCTATTCCGCAGCGTCCTCCGCCTCTGACCTCATCGCCGGCGTGGAATACACCGAGCTGGACGGCGCGATGGACTGCCTGACCCCCGTTGTCTATCCCAACAAGACCCTTGTGAACGCGAGCTACATTGCTGACGGCGACGATATCCTCTACGCCTACGGCCTCGGATACTTCTCCAAGGTCCCCGCCTCCGCGACGGTCCTCGTCAAGAGCGATAAGACCAAGACGCCCACCGAGGGCTTCATCCCCACGAACACCGCCGAGCGCGCCGCGGGCTTCAAGGCCTACATGAACGGCGGCGTGCAGGGCTTTGCCTACAAGGAAAACGGCATGAACGTTGTCCTCTTTGCAAACTCCCTGACCAACAAGGTGCACCAGAGAGATGAGTATGCCTACATCAGCAACTTCCTCTTCTCCTCTGTCCTGAGCGACAAGAACTATGACGGCTCTGCGTCCCTGCCCTTTACCGACGTCGCCGACGACGCCTATTACGCCGACTCCGTCGCCTGGGCTGTTGCCAACAACGTCACCTCCGGCGCGACCGCCACGAGCTTTGCGCCGAACGCGGGCTGCACGCGCGGCCAGATGGTCACCTTCCTGTGGAGAGCCAACGGCAGCCCCGAGCCGAAGTCCACGGCCACGTCCTTCACCGACGTGAAGAGCGGCGCGTACTACGAAAAGGCCGTTGCGTGGGCGGTGGAAAACAACGTGACCACCGGCACGAGCAGCACGACCTTCTCCCCGGACGCTTCCGTCACGCGCGCACAGGCCGTCACCTTCCAGTGGAGAGCGGCCGGCGCACCGAAGGCTGAGGGCACGAACGCCTTTGCCGATGTGAGCGCGAGCGCCTTCTACGCCCCCGCCGTGCAGTGGGCCGTCAACGCGGGCGTGACCACCGGCACGAGCGACACCACCTTCTCCCCGAACAGCAACTGCCTGCGTGCGCAGATCGTTTCCTTCCTCTACCGCGCCGCCAAGTAAGCGGCCACACAAAAAATACGCTGCGGAGCAATCCGCAGCGTATTTTTTGTTCCGCAGCTTCCACAGGGCGATCAGTTCCTGTGGAAAAGGAGCGAAAATCTTTCCGTCCCGCCTGTTGACATAGGGGACATCGCAGACCATAATACTTCAAAAATGAACAGTTCAAAAAAGAAAGAAGGAAGGGCGTGAACCGAAGCATATCGATCTCCCGAAAGATCGCTCTGGCCTACAGCGAAGTGTGCAAGCCGCTCTGCAAGGAGCTGGGCCTGCCGCAGACGGCCTTCGACATCCTGATGTTCCTGGGGAACAACCCGGACTATAAAACGGCCAGCGAGATCGTGGAGATCCGCCGCCTCAAGCCAAATCTCGTGTCGGTCAATGTGGAAAAGCTCGTGCAGGAGGGTTATCTCACGCGCTGCGCGGTGGCAGGCGACCGGCGGAAGACGGAACTTCTCTGCACCGAAAAGGCAGCGCCCATCCTCGCGCGCGGGCGGCAGCTCCAGAAGGATTTTTCCGAGAGCCTCTTTGCAGGCATGGACGAAGCGCGGCGGGAAGCCTTCGCCGCGGCGCTCGCGGAGATCGAAACCAATCTTGATGCAATTCTGGAGGCAAACGAACCATGAGTATCCTGACAACCGTTCTGGTCACATTTTTTGCGGGCATGGGCGCGGGGCTCGGCACCGGCTTTGCCGGGATGAGCGCCGCCGCAGTCATCAGCCCCATGCTGATCACCTTTCTGGGCGTTGAGCCCTACATGGCCGTGGGCATCGCGCTCTCGTCCGATGTGCTCGCGAGCGCCGTCTCGGCCTACACCTACCACAAAAACAAGAATCTCGACATCAAAAACGGCCTCATCATGATGGCGAGCGTGCTGCTCTTCACCGTCATCGGCAGCTACGCGGCAAGCCTCGTCCCCTCGGCGACGATGGGCGGCTTCTCCGTCTTCATGACGTTCCTGCTGGGCGTCAAATTCATCCTGCGCCCCGTGATGACCACGAAGGAAACGATGGCGCAGGTGGACGCGAAAAAGCGCGCGGTGCAGTCGCTCGTCTGCGGCGCGATGATCGGCATGATCTGCGGCTTCATCGGCGCGGGCGGCGGCATGATGATGCTGCTCATCCTCACGAGCGTCATGGGCTACGAGCTGAAAACAGCCGTCGGCACGAGCGTTTTCATCATGACCTTCACCGCCCTGACCGGCGCCGTTTCCCACTTTGCCATCGGGGGATTGCCGGATACGCTCACATGGGCGCTGTGCGTCGTTTTCACGCTCCTCTGGGCGCGTATCGCCGCAGTCTTTGCCAACCGTGCGCAGCCCAAGACCCTCAACCGCGCCACGGGCGTGGTGCTCGTGGTGCTGGGCATTGCCGTGATGGGCTTTCAGCTGCTTGCGTGAAAATGCGCCCCTTTGACGGGCACTTCGATTTTCTTCGCCATCACAAGACCTCCTGCGTCCCTGAATTTTGATGGGGAACGCAGGAGGTCAGATTTTCTTGAAGATAAAAGAAAAAACCCTTGAAATCATTGAGATTCCAAGGGTTTGGTGGAGACTGCTGGACTCGAACCAGTGACCTCCTGCGTGTGAAGCAGGCGCTCTAACCAGCTGAGCTAAGCCTCCAAGTTGGTGACCCGTACGGGATTCGAACCCATGTTACAGCCGTGAAAGGGCCGTGTCTTAACCACTTGACCAACGGGCCATATGAGACACGGGATGCTTTCGCATCCCGTGCTACATGGTAGCGGCACCTGGATTTGAACCGGGGACACTGCGGGTATGAACCGCATGCTCTAGCCAGCTGAGCTATGCCGCCAAATATTCCTGCTCGACAGGACAGAAGCTACTATACCAAATAAGGAGGCCTTTTGTCAATAGTTTGTCCAAAAATTTTTGCGATTTTCCGGAATCGGGGAGAGGACCGCGCCCTCTCCCCCGTCTTTCATCAGCAAACGACGTTTTTTCCCTCCGACCAGACGGAGACGATGTTGTGCCGGTGCATCATGTAGATCGCGCGCTCGAAGCGCTCGCGCACCGAGAGCGGATGCGCGGCCTCGGTGAAGTCGGAATCGTCGACAACGATGGCGTGGAGCTTGTCGCCGGGGACAAATCCGCCGTGCCCGCCGAAATACTCGTGTCCTGCGCTGGAGCCGAGGTAGTAGCCCTCCTCGACGGTCAAAAATTCGTCCTTTCCGTCGGTCTGTATGTGGCGGAACTTCGACGCGCGGATGGACATGGTGATGACCTTGTTCATCGCCAGCAGCGCGCCGCCTGCGATATCCGACCCGAGCGTGACGAGGTTGCCCTCGCGCAGCAGCGTCCGCACGGGCGCGACGCCCGAGCAGATGTTGATATTCGACCCCGCGCAGTGCGCTGTGACGACGCCATGCTCGCGCATGGCCTCGCGCTCGCGCTCGTCGGAGTGGACGCAGTGCGCCATGACGGTATGGTCCTTCCACAGCCCCGCGCGGTCGTAGCTCTCCCAATATTGCGCGCAGTCGGGGCAGAGCTCTTTGACCCACGCGATCTCACCCTTATTTTCAGACAGGTGCGATTGGACGTACAGCCCGCGCTCCGCGGCGAGCTTGCCGAGCCAGCTCATCAGCTCGTCGGTGCACGATGGGGTGAAGCGCGGCGTCAGGATGGGCTTGACGGTCTGGAAGCGCCCGCACGCGTCCAGCCAGCGCAGCGTTTCGCGCTTGGACTGCTCGGTCGTCTCCTGAAGCTCGGGGCTGCCGTTGCGGTCCATGTTGACCTTGCCGACATAGCCCGTGACGCCCGCCTTTTCGAGCTCTTCCATCAAAATGAGCGTCGCGTCCGTGTGGAGGGAGGAGAACATGCAAACGCGCGTCGTGCCGCTCGTGATGAGGTCGCTCGCGAGCTTTTTGTAAATGCGGCGGGCGTAGTCGCTGTCTTCAAAGCGCGCCTCGGTCTTGAACGTGTAGGTGTTGAGCCAGTCGATCAGCGGCAGGTCCATGCCCATGCCGAGCATGGGGTACTGCGGCGCGTGCAGGTGCATGTCGACAAAAGACGGCATGATGAGGCTATTACCGTAGTCGATGACTTCCGCGTCGGCGTTCTGCGGCACGGCCTTTTCAACGCTTTGGATGCTGCCGTCGTCATGCAGGACGAGGCAGCCGTGCTCGACGATCTCGAGCTTGCCGAGCGCCGGTGCGGAAACGAGATTGCCCTTGAGGATCTTCATATCAGTCACTCCTGTTTTAGCTTTGTGCAAAAGAAAAAGCGCCCCGCCCGGGGACTTCTCCCCCGGCTGAGCACCCATAGCAGAGCCTTTCGGCGGCTCCGTAGAAACTTTCGCGCCATGTAAGCGAAACTATATGAGTTTTTCTCCGCTGCCATCACCATACCACGCGAACGCGGAAAATGCAAGCGAAAAGCGGCGGGCGCGCTATGTCATATCGGCGCAAGTGCGCACATAGGATTGTCCCAAGAGGTGAATCACGATGCAAAAGAAACGGACAGGACGGATGCTGTGTTCGCTCGCGCTCTCGGCGGTGACGCTCTGGGGCGTGAGCGTCACGGCACCGGCGAAGGACGCGCGCGATGCGCTCCGCTCGCTCAAGGACGAGACGCTGGGCGTGATGCTGCTGAGATATGAGCGCGGCAACGGCGGGGAGGACTTTCTCAGCCTGCGAACGTCGCTCGCGCTGCACGCGACGCCGCTTCTGCGCGAGGGCGAGGAGAACATCGCGCAGGCATGGTCGGCAGAGCTTGAGCAAAAACCCGACGACAGCAGCGGCGAGACGGGCGACGCGCAGGACAGCGAGGGCACGGTGCTCACGCAGGAGGAGACGCCGGACGAGATCGCCGTGACGGAAAACGGCTCGCCCGCCCGCACGCTCAAGGCGTCCGACCCCTCGGGCTATACGGTATTCGGCAATGTGTACATCAACAACGGCTCGGATGCCGCGCTCGACGCCTCGATGCTCTCGGGCGATTATGCAGCAAAGCTCGGTGCGGAGGGGCCGCAGGTGCTCATCATCCACACCCACGGCTCGGAGAGCTACACCATGCCGCCGGGGCAGGAATACGACGTGTCCGACACGTTCCGCACGCTGGACACGAACTGCAACATGATCCGCATCGGCGACGAAATGGCGCAGGTGATGACCGACGCGGGCATCAGCGTCGTGCACGACCGCTCGCTCTACGACTATCCGAGCTATTCGGGCGCGTACAACCGCTCGCTCGCGTCGATCGAAAGCTACTTGCAAAAGTACCCCTCGATCTCATTCGTGCTCGATGTGCACCGCGACGCGGTGCAGGACGCGAACGGCCAGCAGTTCAAGCTGCTGTGCGGCGAAGATAAAAACGCCGCACAGCTCGAATTCGTCATCGGGTCGAACGGCGGAGGCCTGAGTCACGATCTCTGGCGCGAGAACTTAAAGCTCGCCTGCGCCGTGCAGGAAACCCTGTACAAAGACTATCCGACCCTCATGCGCCCCGTCACCGTGCGCAACTCCCGCTATAACCAGCACGCGACGACGGGCTCGCTTCTCGTCGAGGTCGGTACGGCGGGCAATTCGCTCGAAGAAGCCGTCAACGCCGCGCGGCTTTTTGCCGCGGGCTTTGCCAAAACGATACAAAACGGGACGTAACGGCGCTCCCGCCGCCAAAATAGACGGAAAGAGGCAAAAAAAGCACAAATTCTTGTCAAAGTTGCCGTGTTGCATTCTGCACAAAAATCCTGTTAAATGGAAGTTACCATTTCAATCGAAAAATTTCGTCAGAAATTATTTTTTCAGGAGGGGTAATTCCATGGAGCTTCTTCAGGAGCGCATCCGCCGCGAGGGCAGAGTCCTGCCCGGCAACATCGTCAAGGTCGACGGTTTCCTCAACCACCGCGTCGACACCCGTCTGCTCGAGGACATTGCGGACGAGTTCGCCAAGTATTTCGACACCAGCAAGATCACTGTCGTTCTGACGGCGGAGGCCAGCGGCATCGCGCTTGCGACCATCTGCGCGCAGAAGTACGGCGTCCCCATGCTCTTCGCCAAGAAGGCCAAGAGCGACAACATCGAAAGCGGCCTGTACCAGAGCGAGGTCTTCTCCTACACCTACAAGAAGAGAGTCACGCTGCTCGTCTCCCAGGAGTGGCTGAACGCGGACGACCACGTGCTCATCATCGACGACTTCATGGCCAACGGCTTCGCCGTGCAGGGCCTTGTCGATATCGTCAACGAGGCGGGCGCGAAGCTCGAAGGCATCGGCATCGCCGTGGAAAAGGGCTTCCAGGGCGGCGGTGACCGCTTCCGCGCGAGCGGTATCCCCTACAAGGCACTCGCCGTCATCGAAAAGGCGGACGAGAACGGATTTGTCTTCCGCGAGGAATAAGTTCTTCAAAAAAGAGAGGCTGGCCAAATGGCCAGCCTCTCTTTTTTGAGGA
>OLOX01001243.1_pt1 | contig 24692 bp, 22 predicted proteins | sample 1672091 | NCBI WGS metagenome assembly OLOX01 (sample SAMEA3136644, study PRJEB25190) | human gut metagenome | reverse complement strand
CAGTTTCAACAACCATGGGAGCGTATTTATACTTGTCATCTGAAAAATCTGGCGGATATCACGAAGGAGCATATCACGGGAGATAAGAAGGTCTGGGATGAACTCAGGCAGGAAAGTCCCCATATGGGACAGCTTTCCTATTATTCCGGCATGTCCAGCGGACTTTATGACATGGCACACAAGCTGCTCGGCTCCCTCCGCGGCGGTCTGGCGATGGCTTCCGTCGCTGCCTGCGCGCTGTTCGGCGCCATCTGCGGCTCCTCCGCGGCGACCGCCGCGACTATGGGCGTCGTCGCCCTGCCCGAAATGCGCAAGCACGGTTATGACGACGGTATGGCATGCGCCTCCATCGCCGCCGGCGGCACGCTCGGCATCCTCATCCCGCCGAGCATCATGCTGGTCTTTATGGGCTCGGCCGCCAATGTATCCGTCGGCCAGCTGTTTTACGGCGCGATCGTTCCCGGCCTGCTGCTGGGCGCGGCCTGCATCGTCTATATCAAGATCGTCGCCGTTGTGAAAAAGGACTACGCCCCGCCCATGCCTGCCGAGCAGCTCGCGCGCTACTCGCGCAAGCAGGTCATCTGGGGCGTGATCGTCAACGTCCTGCCGGTCGCGTTGGTCATTTTCTCGGTGCTCGGTGCGATCTGGCTCGGCTGGTGCCCGGCCACGGAGGCCGCGGCGCTGGGCGTGGTGGCGTCGTTTCTCATCGCGCTGCTGACGCATTCGATCAACGCGCAGGTTATCAAGAAGACGCTCATCGAGTCCATCAAGCTCACGAGCATGGTCTACGCCGTGTCTGCGTTTGGCAACCTGTTTGTCACGGTCTTTATGCGCCTCGGCTGCAGCAACGCCGTCACGAACCTGTTCGTGCACCTGCCGCTGGGCAAGTGGGGACTGTTTGCGCTGATGATGGCGGTCGTGTTCCTGCTCGGCTTCCTGATGGACTGGATCGCGGTGTGCATGATCACGATCCCGATCTTCGTGCCGATCGCAACGGCGGCCGGCTTCGACGCCTGCTACTTCCTGACGATGATGGCGATCATCATGCAGACGGCGTTTTTGTCCCCGCCGATGGCGGCGTCCATCTTCTATTTCCAGGGTGTCGCGAAAGACCGCATCACAACGGCAGAGACGATCCACGGTATCTGGCCGTTTATGGCGCTGCAGGTGCTGGTGTTTGTGTTGTGCATCCTCTTCCCGCAGATCGTGACATGGCTTCCCGGCCACATGATCGGCTGATATCCGAACTCCTGACCGGGGTGCGGCGGCGTCCGAGCGTATTCGGCGCGGCCGCGCCCCGGCTTTTTTATTCGCTGCGCCCGCAGCGGACAAAAAAGCCTCCCCCGCGGGATATACCCGCGGGGGAGGCACAGATTTGCTTACCTGATCGGTCAGTTCTCGTCGAGGCAGGCGCGGCGCTCGGCCTTTGCCTTGGCCGTGCGCTCCCTGCGCACCGGCAGCAGGGCAGCCGCAGCACCGAAGAGCACCGCCGGCAGCACCCATGCAAAGCCGAGATCAAACATCGGCAGCTTGTGCAGGAACGTCAGCGGCACACCGTAGCCGTCGAGCGTGCACAGCACGCTCATGAGCAGCGCGCCGAGGGCGGCGCCGCGGCTGATGCGGTCGGGCAGCTGCGGACGCACGAGCGCGATGAAGATGAGCACGAGCGTCGGCGGATAGACGATGTCCAGCACCGGGGCGGCGATGGCGACGATGCGGTCAAGGCCGAGGTTCGACACGACGGCGCTGAACACGCAGATGGCGATGACGAACACCGGATACGAAACCTTGCCGCGGCAGAGCTTGGCAAAGTAAGCGGCGGCGGAGCTGGTGAGCGCCACGGCGGTCGTGACGCACGCGAGGCCGACGACGATGCCGAAGAGGATCATGCCGGTCTTGCCCATGAGCGCCTCGACGATGGCCATGACGAGCTGGGCGCGGCCGATCTCACTCGTGTACTGCGCCGAGACGGTGGCGCCGAGATACGCAAGCCCCATGTAGACGGCCAGCAGCAGCACACACGCGAGGATGGACGAGCCGCTCATGATGCGGAACTTCTTGCCCGGCTCGGTGTAGCCCTTGTCGACCACGCTCTGCAGCACGAGGATGCCGAACGGCAGCGCAGCGAGCGCGTCCATGGTCTGGTAGCCGGACTTGACACCGGTCACGACGGCGCTGTCGATCTTCGTCTCGGCCGCGATCGTGCCGAGCGGCGTGACGATGCCCTTGACGATGATGGCCGCAAGGCCGAGCAGCAGCAGCGGCGTGAGCACCTTGCCCACGATGTCCACCACGGCGGACTCGCGGATGCACAGCGCGAGGATGAGCGCGAAAAACAGCACCGAGAACACCACGGCCGACACACCGGGCAGATTCGGCGCGATGGCCATCTCGAACGTGCTGGCGGATGTGCGCGGGATGGCGACCATCGGGCCGACGCACAGAATGATCGCGCACATGAGGATCTCGGCCGGCACACGGCCGACGCGCTGGAGCACGGCCTCACTGCTGCCGACGCGCAGCAGCGCAAACATGGCGGCAAGCGCAAGACCGATGTCCGCGATGAAATACGCGCTGAATCCGGCCAGCCACGCCGGTCCGGATTCCATGCCCAGATACGGCGGGAAGATCACGTTCCCGGCGCCGAAGAACATGGAAAACAGGGCAAAGCCAACAACGATGATATCGCGGCCGGCCCGGTTTTTCGTTTCTTTCATGATTTTCTCTCCTTTGATTTCCCCAAAAGGGACTCCCGTTTCCTTTTTTCGAATATAGCGTATCATTTTTATTGATAAAAGAGAACCGAGACTTCTTCATGTGGGTATGAAAAAAACGCATGACATCGGTGAAAAAGTTTTTATTCTTTTTCCGTGATTTTATGTGAAATTGACACAAATTCATGGTATGATGGAGGCGCAAAATGCAGATAAGGAGGCAGCGTATGGACGACGGCAAACTTCGCGCCCTGCTGACGGCGGTCGATTGCGGCAGCTTCAGCAAAGCGGCGGCGCAGCTGGGCTATACCCAGTCCGCAATGACACATCTGGTCAACAAACTGGAGGCGGAAATCGGCTGTACGCTGCTCGAGCGTGACAGTCAGGGCATCCGCCTGACGGACGCGGGCAGGCAGCTGCTGCCCTATATTCAAAACGTGGTCTGCGCGTGCGACACCCTCCTGCAGGAGGCTGCCGAGCAGAGCGACCCGCGCAAGCGCACGCTGCGCATCGGCTGTTTTGCGAGCATTGCGCGCGCCCGCCTGCCGGAGCTGCTGCGCGCCTTCCGCGCCGAGCACCCGGAGATCCAGCTGGACGTGCTCGTGCGCAGCGAGGAGCTGACGACCGCGCTCGCGAGCGGGCGCATCCAGCTCGCCCTTGTGGACGAGGCGCGCGCGAAGGGCTTTGATTTTCAGCCGCTGGCGGACGCGCCGCTCGTGGCCGTCGTGCCGCCGGACTTCCCGTGGGAGGGGGACACCATCCCGCTGGAGCGCCTGCTGCGCGAGCCGTTCCTCTCGAGCCCGGATCAGTATATCGAGCCGTTTCTCCCGGCGGATGCGCCGCGCGTCGAGGTCTCGGCGTCGGACGACGGGGCGATCCTCTCCATGGTCGCGGCGGGGCTCGGTGTGGCGGTGCTGTCGTCGTTCTCGCTCGTCGGGTATGAGGAGCGTGTGCGCGTGCTCCAGCTCGAGCAGCCGATCGCGCTGCGCCTCGGCGCCGCCGTCAAGTCCATCAATGCGGCGGGTACATCGGCACGGACGTTTTTGTCGTTCCTGTGCGCGTATTACGGACAGGAGGAGCGCCTGTGATCCGGAACATCTGCACCGACCGCTTCTTTCTCATGCAGCCGTCCGAGCCCGCGACGGCGGCGGATCTGCCCGTGGCGCAGGATCTGCGCGACACGCTTGCCGCGCACCGGCAGGCGTGCGTCGGCATGGCCGCCAACATGATCGGCGTGCGCAGGCGCATCATTATCTTTGACGACAACGGCACGCCCACCGTCATGCTCAACCCCGTCATCCTCCGCCGGATCGAGCCGTACACAGCGGAGGAGGGCTGCCTGTCGCTGACGGGCAAGCGCACGGCCAGGCGTTGGCGCAGCATCAAGGTCCAGTGGCAGAATGAGCGGCTGCAGACGCGCGTGCGCACGTTCACCGGCTGGACGGCGCAGATCATTCAGCACGAGATCGACCACTGCGACGGCGTGCTCATCTGAAGCAAAAAAATACCTGCCCGGTGCTTGCAAGCGCCGGGCGGTTTTTGTATACTGGGGGCAAAGGGAGGCCGGAGCATGCGCAACACCACACTCTGTTATATCGAGCGCGGGCAGCAGTATCTCATGCTGCACCGTGTGAAAAAGGAAAACGATCTCAATCACGACAAATGGGTCGGCATCGGCGGCAAATTCGAGGGCAATGAGACGCCGGACGAATGTCTCCTGCGCGAGGCGTATGAGGAGACCGGCCTGACGCTGACCGACTGGCGCTGCCGCGGCGTGGTGACGTTTTTGTCCGACACGTGGGAGGGAGAGTACATGTACCTTTTCACGGCCGGCGGCTTTACCGGCACGCTGCGCGCGTGCAATGAGGGCGTGCTGAGCTGGGTCGACAAGGCGGCTGTCCCGGCGCTGCCGATGTGGGAGGGCGACAAGATCTTCTTCCGGCTGCTGGCGGAGGATGCGCCGTTTTTCCTGCTCAAGCTGCGCTACGAGGGCGACACGCTGGCCGAGGCCGCGCTCAACGGCGCGCCCGTCGCGCTTTGAGACGCGCATAAAAAGGGAGGAGAGCGGACATGAGACGCAAACAGCAGATCCAGGCCCTGCAGCAGGAGCTCGCGCTCCTGCGCCAGACCGTGGACAGCGGCAAAGAGCTCGCTGCGCTTGCAGCCGATGCGGCCGGGCAGCTGCGCAAGCCGAGCCTGCGCACCGTCGCGGTGCAGGTGATGAAAACGCCGCGCGTTCGCCGTGCCGCGCTCATCGCCGGCGGCACGGTCGCCGCCGCCGCGCTCGGCGCTGCCGCGGTGCACTGCCGGGTCTATCGGGTCATCGTCGCGCAGGAGGTCAAAAAGGCACTCAAGCCCGTCAACGCCCGCCTCGATGCGCTGCAGGCGACCGTGGACGCCGTGGCCGAGGCCGAGGGCGTCGCGCCCGACAAGGCGCACAAGAGCAAAAAGCACAGCCGCTGACGGCACGCAAAAAAGCTCCGTTTCCGATCGGAAACGGAGCTTTTTTATATGGTTTTTGTCGTTTCGACCTGCGATCAGGTGAGACCGAACGCGGCGGCCAGACCCATGTAGAGCAGGCAGCGCAGGATGGTCAGCACGACGGTCAGCGCGAAGATGACCGGGAAGTAGACATCCTTGAACTTCACACCGGCGACGGTGCACTCGGTCTGCAGGAAGCCTGCGTTCGGCAGGGAGTCCAGACCCAGGGACGCCAGAACGGTCGTTCTGTGGAACACGGCGGCGTTGGTCATGGCAGCGGCCTGCTGCAGGACGGGAGCCGCGAGGACCAGACCGGCGGAGGAGGAGCCTGCGATGCCGGCGATGAGGTTCGTGGCGACGAAGGTGATCATGAGCGGGCTGCCCTCGTAGGAGAGGATCTTCTCCACGGCGATCGCGTAGCCGGGGCAGTTCTGCACGACAGCGCCGAAGCCGACGATGGCGGCGGCGTTGATGAGCGTGGTCATGCACATCGAGATGGAATCGGTGACGGTCTTGCGGTTGGCGTCCCAGTCGCGGGGCAGGTACTTGAACTGCAGGATGATGACGGCAGCGACACCGCACAGCAGCGCGAACTCAACGCGGATCTTGAAGATGTTGAGCACGATGATCGGGATGAGCATGGGGATGACGGAAAGGATCCAGTGCGGGCCCTTCTTGGCGTCCTCGTCGAGGTCGTTGTTCTCCTCGAGCGCGCCGGTGCCGTAAGCGGGGGCGTAGCCCTTGCCGGCGGCGGCCAGACGCTTCTCATACCACTTGATGTAGAGCATGCCGACGACGATGAACACGATGGACACGAACAGGCCGAGCAGGCCGCCCGCGCTGACATCGGTGCCGAAGTAGCTGGCGCACAGGACGTTGTTGGTCACGGGCACCCAGGGGATGGCCAGACCGAAGTTGAGGCCGAGGGAGTAACCGGCGATGACGGACGCGCGGTTGATGTTCGCCTTGCGGCAGAGCTTGAGTGCGATGGGGTAGCAGATGAACAGGCTGATGAAGCTGGAGATGCCGGCCATGGCGAGGATGGCGGTGAACAGGCACACGCCGAGGGAGACGTTCTTCGGGCCGACGAGGTTGAGGATGACGCGCGCGAGGCTGTCCGAGCCGCCGGTCACGTCGAGCAGCTTGCCGAACAGAGCGCCGAGGAAGAACAGGATCATCCAGGATTTCATGAAGCCGACAAGACCGCCCATGTAGGTGTCAAACAGGCCGTCGACGATATTCATCTTGTAGATGATCATCAGAATGACGGAGCAGACAATGCCGCCAATCAGGGTGGGCACATTTTTGTAGCAGAACAGGCCGATGAGCAGAACGGCCGCTACGAGAATCAAAATGTCCATAAATACTCTCCAATTCACTATTGTATTAGATCCGACTGTCAGGCAATAAAGTCGTCAGCGCGGTGCTCCGCAGCCCCAACTGCGTCGGTGAGCGCCGTCTGCCGGAAGAGTGTACTCTATTGCTTTTCTGTCTGCTTGACAGTGTGATCGCGTCTTATGCGCCGGTCGTCTCCGGCGGGGCCGTCTGGATGCTCTTGAGATACGGCACCATGATCTCGTCCAGGCGCTCGTGCATATCGAACGCCGCACCGCTCAGACACCAGTCGAAGGCGATGCCCTTCATGATCGTCACGACGACCTCGCCGTAGTGATCCGGCGGGTAGTTGGGCTTGAGCAGTCCCTGCTCGGCAGCCTCCTGCAGGCAGCTGTCGGGATAGCCCCAGACGTAGGCCGGCTGGCGCTGATGCCAGCGGCGCGTGTCGATCGAGGTGTTTTTGGTGTTGTAGTAGTTGCAGCAAAAGTCGAGCCCGACTTCGACCATGTAGTCGCTCCAATAATAATAGAACAGCAGGATGCGCTCGTCGAAGGTTTTGCCGGCCACGGCCTCGCTGAAGTTGTTCTTCTCGCGAAACTCCGCAAACTTTTGGTAGTTATAATAGACCAGCAGCTCGTCTTTTGTTTTGAAGTGGTAGAAAAACGTTCCGTTCGAAACACCCGCGACCGCGCAGATGTTGCTGACGGTGAGATAGGCGTAGCCCTTTTTCTTCAGAATGGAGGACGCGGCCTTGTAGATCTTCTGTTTCGTTTCCTGTGTCTGGACCTGTTTCGGTGTCGACAGCTGCACAGAATTCCATCCCTTCCTTATATTTCGGGAATGCGGATATTGCAGGGGAAGGCGCATTCCATATAGAGCGCGCTCTGTGCGCGGACTCTGTCATGGTTTTATCACATGCATCCGGAAATGTAAAGCGAAATTTTTCACAAGGCGCGAATTTTTGAACAAAATCGCGTTTTTCGTGCAGTATCGACAAAACGAAAACGTCAAAATTGTTGATAATTTTTTAATTATCCTGCTTGACAAATTTGTGTCCATGCCGTAGAGTAACACGTAGAGTGTGCTCTAGAAAAGCGCGGTGCGAGTGACCCCAAACGCTTGCGCCATGGTAACTTTTTTGAAAGTACCAGTTCGAAAAGCAAAACTTTAACAAAAACTTATTTACAGAAAGGCAGTGGAGTTTCATGTCAACTTCCGACAGATTTGCGGGTAAGGTGGCCGTGATTACGGGCGGCACGACCGGCATCGGCCGCGCGATCGCACGCCGCTTCGTCAGCGACGGCGGCAAGATCGTCATCGGTGCGCGCCACGATACTCTTTTTGAAGAAATCACGCAGGAACTCGGCGCTGATAACTGCTGGTGCCAGGTTTGCGATGTCACCAACAGAGCGCAGGTCGATGCGCTCGTTCAGGCCGCTTATGACAAGTTCAACGGCTTTGATGTCATGTTCGGCAACGCCGGCATCAATCTGTTCAAGGACTTCCTCAATGTCACCGAGGAAGAGCACGCCCGCATCGTTCACAACAACTACTTTGGCTGCTTCAACAGCACGCAGGCTGCCGCGCGCGCCTTCGTGGCGCACGAGACCAAGGGCGCCATCGTCAACACGGCCTCCATCAACGTCCGCTGCGCGTGCCCGAACTCGACGCCGTATGCTGCCAGCAAGGGCGCGATCGCCACGATGACGCAGGGCGTTGCCGTGGAGCTTGCCGAGTACGGCATCCGTGCCAACTGCTTCTGCCCCGGCTCTACCGATACGCCGATGGTCACGGAAGTGCCGCGCACCCGTTTCCCGACCTACACCGCGCCGAAGCTCATGATCCAGAGAATGGCGCAGCCCGAAGAGCAGGCGAACATCGCGTGCTTCCTCGCTTCTGACGACGCCTCTTACATCACCGGCGAGACGATCTTCTGCGTCGGCGGCTGGGGCAAGAAGTGAGCCGCGTCCGGCTTGACCGGCGCACACACGCCATCGTGCCCCGTGCCGGTGGCGCTCCCTTAGACAATTCCTGACCGCGCGCCGGACGGCGCGCACATATCAAATACAATTCAAACACTATGCAGTGACCGCGCGCCCTGCCCTCCGGCGGCCGCGCCCGTTGCACGCAAAAATTGGAGTGTGTACTATGAAACTTACGAAAGAACAGTGGAAACAGCTCAGTGACCGCATTTTTCTGACGCTTCGCCCGACGCAGCACCCGGTCGCCATGAAGTTCATCAAGACGCCGGAAGAGTTCGACGCGATCCCCGACATCGAGTTCTGCCAGAACAAGGCCTCGACCTGCAAGCTCATCGGCATGGCGGCGCACTTCCAGGGCACGTTCGGCCTGACGCCCGACCACTTCTCCGGCTACTACTGCGCCATGAACAACGGCTGCATGGAGCTGACGCAGGAGTTTTTGGACGGTGCGATCCTGTATAAGCAGCCCACCCCGTGGCATCACGAGCAGGCGGACGCGATCAAGCACATCCAGTCCAACCTCGAGTACATCCCGGAGAAGCCCTACGCCGGCATCGTCTGCTCCTCGCTGTGCAACTGCAATATCGAAGAGCCGGACGTCATCTGCCTGCAGCTTCCGACGCAGGCGGCCTTCCACCTGCTGGCCTGCTATGTCGAGACCGACTGGCAGAAGCTCGAGTTCCCGTTCAGCGGCGAGTCCAACTGCGCCGACACGTGGATGCGCACCATGAAGGACGGCAAGATCGGCCTGTCCCTCGGCTGCCGCGGCGACCGTGCCACCGGCGCGCTCGGCTATGGCGATGTGCGCGTCACGATGACCACCGAGCAGCTCATCAAGGCGCTCGACGGCTGCGACACGGTCGAGAAGAACAACATTCTCTACCCCTACAACCCGACCTGCCTCTACAAGTCTGCATTCTGATTCTAACCGCACCTTCTATACATCCTCCCCCCAAAACGAAGCTGCCGCCGAGGTCACTCGGCGGCAGCTTTGCGTTGCGATCAGCGCTGGAATTTGCTGCGATTGCATTTCAGTAACTTTGATGATAGAATGATCAAAAATACGGCGCCGCGCCCGGCGGCGCCAAATCAGAGAAACGGGGGATTGCGATGGATCACTACATTCACACACTGGAATCCTGCACGCTGAATTTTGCATTTTCGGCCATCAGCGGCAAATGGAAACCCTATATTCTCTGGTATCTGCACAGCGCGCCCGGCGGCGTTTGCCGCTACGGGGAGCTCAAGCGGCTCGTGCCCTATGACATCTCGCACAAGATCTTCACGCAGCAGCTTCAGGAGCTCGAGTCATATAACATCATCAAGCGCACCGAGTATGACGAGAAGCCCAAGCGCGTCGAGTATTCGCTCACCGAGGCGGGAAAGCTCCTGCTGCCGGTCATTTTGTATATGCGCGACTGGGGCATCCTTGCGAGCAAGGACTGCCAGCCGGGTGCCATCGAGCGCACGCACGGTCAGCCGCAGGGCAGCACGATCCACTACGGTTACCGCTCCGAGGAGCTGGATAAGTCCGTGAGCATCGCGTTTCAGTGGGGCGAGCCCGTGCAGCCCGTCACGGATGACGGCAGCGCGGCGCAGACACAGGAACGTTCTGACGAATAAAAGAATAAGACCGGATCACCCGAGGGGGATCCGGCTGAGACTGCCGGAAAGCCAAGCGGTTTTCCGGCAAAAAGACGTGCTGCCTGCAGGCGGCACACACTGTATGGTTTTTTCACATGTTCACGGGGCTGACCGGCCGGTCAGCCCCGTTTTGTTTTGCTATGCAGGCGTTTACACGATCTCGACGATGCCGCCGTCGCGGATGCGCACGGTCTGTCCCGTCTGCACGGCGGCGAGAAATTCGTCGCCCAGGCAGTCGATGACCGGCATATCGGCATCTGTCCACACGGACGCGAGGATCGCGCCCGAGGCCGCCAGCGAGTCGATGTGCTTGGAAAAGAGCATGCACGCCGGCTGCTGCCCGGAGGCGCAGGCGGTGTAGAGCACCATACCGCCGGTGGTCGAGCCGATGGTCTCCGGCAGGCACAGCGCCTTGCCGATCATCGGCTTTTTATACAGGTCGGGGTTGTTCTGGTCGCCGCATTTGACCTGCTTGTCATGGAACATCAAGGCCATCTGGTAGCTGGCGAGTGTGTTGAAGCCGCCGTGCGACACGAGGGCTTCCGCCTCGCATGTGCCGGGGCAGATGACGCGGCCCTGAAACTGTTTCATCTTACTTCGCCCCCTTCGTAATCATGGTGATGATCTCGTCCTCGGTGTAGTAGCGCGCGGTCGAATACGTGCGCAGCTTGTTCGACGAGGTGATGACGGGCATGGCCTTGCTGAGCGGGTTGTTCATGTACATGAGCGGGCAGATGTAGCTGAGCACGACGCCGGTGCTGCGCAGGCGGGGCGCGTAAGGCGTCTTTTCAAACGCCTCGATGACGCCGGGCGCGGCGGTGAACACCGTCGGGATGCAGACCTTGCGCTGGCCGTGCGCACGGAGGCCGGCTTCGACGCGCTCGGTCGTGTCGATGAGCTGGTGCAGCGTCATGTGCGGGCAGCCCATGAAGCACAGCTTCGGCTTGGCGTTGCGGTTTTTCCACACGCACGGATAGCTCTCGCGCACGCGCCGGAGCTCCGCATCGTCGATGACGTACACCGGTGCGCCGTCGCGGATGAGCGCCTCGCCCTGCTGCACGGCCTCGGGCGTGAGGTGCTCGATGTGGTACAGGCCGACCGCACCGTTGGACGCGGTGGCTGCGCCAAAGTCCTTGAGATAGGCGATGGCGTCGTCATTGATCTCCGTGCCGAGCCATTTGTCCAGTCCCTTGACATACGGCACCTGTTCCATGACCTTCATGCCGATGGCGGAGCCAAGCAGCTGCGGCTCGGGCTTTTTCGTCGTGCGCACCTCAACGATCCAGTCGGCCTTGCGCCCGTCGTCGGTCAGAAAGCCGAAGTACGGCACGCAGCCCGCGATTGAGCCCATGAGCTCGATCATGCCGGAGTTGCGGTTGCAGCGCGCGCCGAGCACGCTGTTGGCGTAGACCACGGCGGACGATTCCGCCCATGAGAGCACCTCGCCCTGCTTGGGCTTGTTGCCCACCTCGTCGAGGTAGCAGGTGCAGGTATAGTCCTTGTCGCTGAGGATGCCGAGTCTGCGCAGCTGCTGCTCATAGCGCGCCTGCTGCTTATACATGAACTTGCGGAACACCAGATCCTGCAGCGGATTCGAGGGGACGTTCTTGTCGAGCGGGAGCGGGTCGGCGGTGAATTTCTGCTCGGAAAACGCGCCGGCTTCAATGAGCTGGTCGTACAGGTCGTAGACCGGCTTCATGGCGTTGATGCCGAAGCTGATGACCGTGTGTCCGTAGGTGCTCGTGATGGGCACCATCTTTTCCGCGCCGAAGGCATCGCCGTACATGACGAGCGTTTTCATGACCTTGGCCATGACCGCGCCCTTGCTGCCGTCGAGCACGGCCTGCTGTTCGGGTGTCAGTTTCATGGGAATCGACCTCCTTGTGCATACATTTACTGTGAATTTCTTGACAAGAATTATAGCCCCATTTGGGCAAAAATGCAAGGGGATATTGGGACAAGCTCGTAAATCTGTGCAAAAACCCCCGCCGTTTGGCGGGGATTTCGAGCGGGGAAATGCGGTCTTATTTGCTTTCCGCGCGGGCGGCCTTGGCCGGCAGCGGGATCTGCGCGAGGATCACGGCGAGGAACATCAGCACGCAGCCGAGGTATTCGCGCGGGGTCATGCTCTGGTGCAGGATGATCGCGCCCGCGATGACGGCGAACACGCTCTCGAGACTCAGCAGGATGGTGACGACCGTGGGGTTCGAGCCCTTTTGTGCGAGGATCTGCAGGGTATAGCCCACGCCGCACGAGAACACGCCCACATACAGCAGCGGCAGCGCGCACGAGAGCAGGGCGGCGGCATCGACGTGCTCGAAAAACGGGATGCACACGCCCGACCACAGCGCCGCGAACAGAAACTGCACGCAGCTGAGCTTCACCCCGTCGCACGTCGCGCTGAAGCGGTCGATGACCAGAATGTGCACGGCAAAGCACACCGCGCACACGAGCACGAGCAGGTCGCCCGCGGCGAGCCGGAAGCTGCCCTTGATGCACAGCAGGTACAGAGACACGACCGACAGCGCGACCGCGACCCATACCGGCAGGCTGACCTTGCGTTTAAAAAACAGGCCGAACACCGGCACGAGCACCACGTACAGCGCCGTGAGGAAACCCGCCTTTCCGGCGTCCGTCCCGGCGACGATGCCGGCCTGCTGGAAGTTTGAAGCGATGGCCAGCGCCGTGCCGCAGCAAAAGCCGCCGAGCCAGAGCTGTTTGCGTCCGGCGCGTTTTTCCGCTTCGGTGGGCTGCGGGCGGTCCTTATGCACGGCATTCAGCACCGCGATCAGCACCAGCAGCGCGAGCACGGCGATGGCATAGCGCGCGGCGTTGAAGGTGAACGCGCCGATCGTGTCGGCGCAGACGTCCTGCGCGACGAAGGCCGTGCCCCAGATGAGCGCGGCGAGAATGGGAAAGACAACTTGACGAATCGGATTCTGTTTCATATGCGGGATCTCCTCTGAGATGTCGGCGGCAAATACAAAAGCAGCCAGACTCCATCGCCTGACTGCCGGTAGGTGCGCACCCGTGCCCATAGAATAGTACAGGCACGGGCGCTTGTCAATCGGTTTCTAGCTGTAAATCGCGAAATTTTTTTACGCTTTGTGCGCGCGCCCGCCGCTGTGCATGGCGGCGTGCTCCCTGGCGATCTCGGCATAGAGCGCGGGGGCCGTCCAGGCGGCGTTCGTGTCCGTCAGCATGGCCTTGAGCGTGACGGGCGGGATGTGCGCTGCGCGAAGCCCCTGCAGCAGCCCCTCAAGCATACCGGGGCGAAAGTGCGCCAGAACGAGCATCTCCCCCGGGAGCGGGGCGGCGGGGGCGTCCGGATTCCGCGGCAGCACGCCGGCCAGCGCGCCGATCGGCTGACCGAAATCGGCCGGGTCGACCGCCTGCACGCGGATGCCGAGCCGCAGGCACACGACCTGCATCTTGCCGAGCTTTCCGGGCTCGATTTGATAGGCGAGTAGGGTGGGCGTCATATCAGATCACCTGCTTCCAGATCAGAATGAGATATACCACGGCCGCGCACTGCAGGCACAGCAGCGCGGGAAAGCCGAAGCGAAATTCCTTGTGTTTCGTCTTGTGGTGGAACACGCGCATACCGAGCGTTCCGCCGAGCGCGCCGCCGAGCGCGGCGAGGGCGAAGAGCGTGCTCTCCGCGATGCGCCACTTGCCTGCGCGCGCCTTTGCCTTGTCGATGCCCATGGCGGCAAAGGCGATGACATTGATGGCGATGAGGTAGAACAGCAGATAGCTCATCGGCGGCCGCCTTTCGCGCCGGATCTTCCGGACCTGCCGCCGGACTTTCCGCCGGGCTTTCCGGACGGAGCGGGCTTGCCGGATCTGCCGGGCTTTCCGGGCTTGGCGTTTTGCGCGCTGCGGGCGGCTGCGGGCTTTTTGCCGCCGCCGTAGACCTTGCCGTATTTGCGCTGGGGCGGCTGAGGTTCGGCGGGCTTGGACTGCTTGCGCCGGTCGGTCATCGGGCGCACGAGGCAATCCTTGCCGAAGCCGATCAGATCCTCGCGCCCGGCCTCATGCAGCGCCTGAATGACGAGGCGGCGCTTATCCGGGCGGCGCCACTGCAGCAGCGCGCGCTGCATATCCTTTTCGTGCGGCGTCTTGGCGACGTAGACCGGCTTCATCGTGCGCGGGTCGATGCCGGTGTGGTACATACAGGTGCTGATCGTGCCGGGGGTGGGGTAGAAATCCTGCACCTGCTCGGGCTGGCGGCCGCGGCGGTTGAGATACTCCGCGAGCGCCACGGCGTCGGAGAGCGTGCTGCCGGGGTGCGAGCTCATGAGGTACGGCACGACGTACTGTTCCTTGTCGTACTTGTTGTTGAGCTGGCGGTATTCGTCCATGAAGCGCTCATACGTGCCGATGTGGGGCTTGCCCATGTAGTCGAGCACGGTGTCGATGCAGTGCTCGGGCGCGACCTTGAGCTGGCCGGAGATGTGATAGCGCACGAGCTCGCGGAAGAACGCGTCGTTGTCGTCGCAGAGCATATAGTCGTAGCGGATGCCGCTGCGCACGAACACCTTCTTCACGCCGGGGATCTGGCGCAGCTTGCGCAGCAGGGCGAGATAGTCCGAGTGGTCGGCGTCGATGTTCGGGCACGGCGTCGGCGCGAGGCACAGCCGGTTCGGGCACATGCCGCGCTCCAGCTGCTGGCGGCACGACGGGTGGCGGAAATTCGCCGACGGGCCGCCGACGTCGGACACGTAGCCCTTCCAGAGCGGGTGGTGCGTCATGGCCTCGACCTCGCGGATGACGCTCGCGTGGCTGCGGCTCGTGATCATGCGCCCCTGATGGAACGCCAGCGCACAGAAGTTGCACCCGCCGAAGCAGCCGCGGTTGTGGATCACGCTGAAGCGCACCTCCTCGATCGCGGGCACGCCGCCGAGCGGCTCGTACATCGGGTGCCACTCGCGGGTGTAGGGCAGGTCGGCCACGCGGTCGAGCTCCTTTGTGTCGAGCGGCATGGCGGGCGGGTTGATGACGAGATAGCGCCCCTCGCACGGCTGGATCATGGCGCGGCCGCGCACGGGGTCATGCTCGGCGTATTCGGTGCGCGTGGCCTCGGCATAGAGGCGCTTATCATCGCGCACGTCCTCATACGACGGGAGCGTGACGTGGTCGAACTTACACTCGGCCGGGTCTCGCGTGATGTAGCCCGTGCCGGGGATGTCGGTCATCGTGCGCACGGACTGCTTTTTCTTCAGCCGGTGGGCGATCTCGATCGTCGCGGCCTCGCCCATGCCGTAGACCAGCAGGTCGGCCGGGGCGTCAAAGAGGATGGCGCGGCGCACGGAATCGTCCCAGTAGTCATAGTGCGCAAAGCGGCGCAGGCTCGCCTCGAGCGAGCCGAGAATGATCGGCACATCGGGGCCGAAGGCCTCGCGCGCGCGGTTGCAGTAGACGATGGCCGCGCGGTCGGGGCGGCAGCCGGTGCGCTTGCCGGGGGAGTAAAAATCCTCGCTGCGGCGGCGCTTTGCGGCGGTGTAGTGCGCGACCATGGAGTCGAGATTGCCCGCACCGATGAACACGCCCAGCCGCGGCCGGCCCATGGCGCGGAAGGCCTCCGCATCGTGCCAGTCCGGCTGTGCGAGCACGGCTACACGCAGCCCCTCGGCCTCGAGCACGCGGCTGATGACCGCCGTGCCGAAGCTTGGGTGGTCAACATAGGCGTCGCCGCCGACGACGAGCGCATCGTACCACCACCAGCCGCGCTCGTGCATCTCCTCGGCGGAGACGGGCAGAAAATCACACCGATCCATGTGTCACCGTCCTGTGGATGAGCCGCCCCATGAGCAGCAGACGCTCGCGCACGCCGGGATCGCGCCCGAGCTGCACGAAGCCGCTGCGCCGGTAGAAGGCAATGGCGCGGGCATTGTTTTCCGACACGTGCAGGCGCACGGTGTTGCGGTCGTGATTTTCATAAAACCAGAACGCATAGCCCAGCAGCTGGATCGCCCAGCCGCGGCCGCGGTATTCCGGCAGCATATACAGCAGACTGATCCAGCCGCAGCCGGTCTGCTCGTCGCGCGCGGGGTCGAGCTCGACCAGACCGACCACGGCGTCCCCGCTGAGCACGCGCACGACGGAGCCGGGGTGCTCCTGCGCGTGCTTGGCTGCGCTGCGGGCGTAGAGCTCGGGCACGAAGCCCTCGTCCGAGCCGTGCACGTTGCACCACGCATCGCGGTAGCACTGCAGGTAAAACGCCTCGTCGTGCGGGAATGTGAGCTGCTCGTAGCGCAGGTTTTCCGCGCCGCTGCCGCTGCCGCGCCACCAGGTCTGGCGGCCGAACGTGCTCAGCGCGGGCGGAAGGTGGCGGTTGTCGTTATAATACTCCACGGTCGTGCGCTCCCCGTCGACGAGCAGCAGGCTCACGGACGTGTTGTCGCCGTAGGGCAGGGTGGACATCTCGCTGTTCGGGATGCCCAGCACGGTGCACAGATAGGCACGGATGGCCATGCCGTGGCTCACGACGGCGACGGTCTGCCCGTCGTGCCGCGCGGCGAGATCCTGAATCGCGCGCGTCATGCGCTTTTGCACATCGCGAAACGGCTCGCACCCGGGCACGGACCAGCGGTCGGGGTCGGTGTTGAAATAGCGCATCTGCTCGGGGAACTCGTGCTCCACGTCGCCCCAGGCGCGCCCCTCCCACACGCCCATGCGGATCTCCGCCAGGCGCGGCGTGGCCACGGCCGGAACGTCGTGATAGCGCGTGATCGCCTCGGCTGTCACGCGCGCGCGCGACAGGTTGCTGCAGTAGAGCGCATCAATGTGCTCGTGCCGGAATCGCTGCGCGAGCGCGTCGATCTGCTGCAGACCGAGCGCGGTGATGCTGCCGTCCCAGTGGCCTTGAATGCGGCGGTAGAGGTTGCCCTCTGCCTCCGCGTGCCGGATCAGATAAATTTTCGTCATTGCGCGCCTCCAAAACTTGACCATAGTGGAATCATACAGTATAATAATCTGAATCCGCACATGTCATTTGTGCGGGAATGTGTCAACGCCTGTACGCACGCATTATACCGTGTTTTTGCGGTGCGCACAAGTGCTTTGGAGGGCAAAGTGAAAGTAATCCACCTCATCAGCGGGGGCGACACCGGCGGTGCCAGGACGCATGTTTACTCCCTGCTGAAATATCTCGGTCAGATCATCGACGTGCAGCTCGTGTGCTTTCGCGGCGGCGATTTTGCCGACGGTGCGGCCGCGCTCGGCATCCCGACGATGGTGCTCGACAGGGGCTTTGCGGCCAATCTCGGCGCGCTCAAAAAGCTGATCCGCGCGGGAGAGTACGATCTGGTACACTGCCACGGCTCCATGGCCAACGTCATGGGCGCCCTGCTGCGCCGGAGCGTGCGCGTGCCGGTCATCAGCACCGTGCACAGCGACTACCGGCTGGACTATCTCGGCCGGCCGTTTGCCCGCGCCGTCTACGGCACGCTCAATATCTGGGCCCTGCACCAGCTCGATTACCGCGTGTGCGTGTCCGACCCCATCCGCCAGCGGCTGATCGACCGCGGCTTTGAGCCGAACCGGCTCTTTTCCATCTACAACGGGCTCGACTTTTCCCACGTCGTGCCCAAGACCGACCGCGCGGCATATTTTGCGCAGTTCGGATATACCGTCCACGAGGGCGACGTGATTGCGGGCATCGCCGCGCGGCTTGACCCCGTCAAGGACATCCCGACGCTCATCCGCGCCGTGGCGCTGGCGCAAAAGGCCTGCCCGCAGCTGCGCCTCGCCATTGCGGGCGAGGGCATGGAGCGCAAAAAGCTCGAGGCACTCGCAGCGGAGCTCGGCATTGCCGACAGCGTCTTTTTCCTCGGCTGGGTCAACGACCTCGACAGCTTCTACGGCGCGCTCGACATCAACACCCTCTCGTCTCTGTCGGAGGCGTTTCCCTATGCGCTGCCCGAGGGGGCACGCGCGCATCTGGCCACCGTCGCGTCCAATGTCGGCGGCGTGCCGGCCATCATCGAGCACGGCGTGACCGGCCTGCTCATCGAGCCCGGCGACGTGCGCATGCTCGCGGCCTACCTCGCGCGCTTCGCGCTCGATGCCGATTACCGCCATGAGATGGGCGAGGCGCTCTACCGGCGCGGCAAGGCCGACTTTTCCGAGGAGGCCACCGGTCTGCGCCAGCTGGAGATCTACAACGCCGTCTTTCGCATGGAGCGCAACCGGCGCGACGGCACGCGCGACGGTGTGCTCATCTGCGGGGCCTACGGCTTTGGCAACACCGGCGACGACGCGATTCTGCAGGCCATCATCGGCGAGATGCGCCGCATCGATGCGCACATGCCCGTGACCGTGCTCTCCCGCCGGCCGAAGGACACCCAGCGCACGTTCGGCGTCAACGCCTGCCACCGGTTCGGCGTGTTTGCCATCCGGCGCGTCATGCGCCGCAGCCAGCTGTTCATCAGCGGCGGCGGCAGCCTCATGCAGGATGTTACGAGCCGCCTGAGCCTGTGGTACTATCTCAGCACGATCCGCATGGCACACGGCTGCGGCTGCAAGGTGCAGATGTACGGCTGCGGCATCGGCCCGATCGTCTATGCGCGCGACAAGAAGCTGGCTGCACACGTCATCAATACCTGCGTCGACAAGATCACGCTGCGCGAGCCGGACAGCCGGGAGACGCTCCGGGAGTTCGGCGTCACGGTGCCGGAGGTCATCCTCGCGTCCGACCCCGCGCTTACGCTGCCGGCGGCCGAGCACAGCCGCATCGACAGCATCCTGCGCGCGCATGATATGGACATCGGCGGTAAGTATATCGGCTTCGTGCTGCGCAAATGGCCCGGCATGGAGGAAAAGGCCACCGTGTTTGCCGCCGGCGCCGTGTACGCCTATCTGAAATACGGGCTGACGCCGGTGTTTCTTGGCATCAACTTCCGCGCCGACGGCGAGGCCGGCCAGCTCGTCACGGAGCATCTGAGCATCCCGTTTTACCGGATCGACGAGCAGATGACCTCGGGTGAGGTGATCGGCGTGCTCTCGCGCATGACCGCGGTCGTGTCCATGCGTCTGCACGGGCTCATCTTCGCCGCCGGACAGGGCGTGCCGCTCATCGGCGTCGCCTATGACCCGAAGGTCACGGCGTTTCTCGACTATGTGGAGCAAAATAACTACATCCAGCTTGCGGCGCTCAACGAAAAGGACCTGTCGGACATGATCGACTCGGCCGTCGCCCTTGCCGGCAGGGGCGAGGAGATGCGCCGCCGCACCGAACTGCTCAACCGGCAGGAGGATAATAACCGCGCCACAGCCGCCCGGCTGCTGGGGAAGGAGTAAACTGTTTATGATCCGCAGTGCTGTTCTGGTTTCCGGCAAGGGAACAAAATTGCAGAGCCTGCTCGATTCCGTGTTCTTCGGCGAGATCCCGGAGCTGCAGCTCGTCGCCGTCATCTCGTCCGATGCGGGCGCCTACGCGCTCAAGCGCGCGCGCAATGCCGGCATTGAGACCGTCGTCGTCGAGCCGAGCGTGTTTCCGAACGACACGTCGTACGACATGGCCATCCGCAACAAGCTCAAGGATATGGACATTGAGCTTGTGATCAACGCGGGCTTTTACCCCGGCATCGGCCGCGAGACGGCAAAGAGCTTCCGCGGCAAGGTCATCGCGGTGCAGCCGTCACTCGTTCCGGCGTTCGAGACGCTGCGCGGCGACGCGGTGCACGAGGCGGTGCTCGCCCGCGGCCTGAAGGTCACGGGGGCGACGGCTTACCTTGCGGATGAAAACGGCGGCATTGGCCCGGTGCTGCTGCAAACGGCCGTACCCGTGCTCGAGAGCGACGATCTTACGACGCTCAAGCGCCGCGTGCTCACGGACGCCGAGTGGAAGCTCCTGCCCGAGGCGGTCAAGTGCTTTTGCGCCGGAAAGATCCGGCTGCACGGCGGCCGCGCGCAGATCCTGGAGTGAACAAGAGATAAATGAGATAAAAAGCAGCCCCGAACCGCAATGGTTCGGGGCTGCTTTTGTGCCGCGCATTTGTCAGCCGGCCATGATGTGCACGCGGATGACGCCCTCGGCGGACTTGAGCGCCGCCATGAACAGCTCCATCGTCGTCTGCATGTTCTCGGTCGCCGCCGTGATCGTCACGGGGGCGACGCCGCTGGTCGGGATGCTCTGGTTGATGGTGAGTATATTCGCGCCGTTTTCGGCAAAAATAGCAAGGACGGACGACAGCACGCCCTGCCGGTCGAGCAGCTCGAGGTTGAACGTCACGAGATGGCCGCGCGACATGTCCTGAAACGGGGACACGAAATCCTTGTATTTATAAAATGCGCTGCGGCTGATGTCCACGCACGCCACGGCGTCCGCCACTGTGCGCACCTGGCCGGTCTCGAGCAGCTCCTTGGCCTCGATCACTTTGGCGAAGATCTCGGGCAGGACGCTTGCCTCCACGAGATAGTATTTCGGTTTGTTGCCTGCTGCCATGCTGGAAGCCTCCTTTTGTGCGCGTGCTGCGGGCAATTGTTTGCCCATGCAACACAGTGTAACACATTCCGGACGGCAGTGCAAGAATTTCTTCGAAGGGATGCGATGGTTTTTGGGTGGATTTCTCGCCTGTATTCTCGCCGGCGCGGCGATGAGCATTCAGGGTGTGATGAACACGCGCCTCGGCGGGCATATCGGCACACTGGAGACCAATGCCTTCGTGCAGTGCACGGCGGCGGTGCTGTCGCTGCTCGTGCTGCTGTTCTGGCGCACGGGCAGCTTTGCCGCGCTGAGCGCCGCGCCGAAATACTGCTGGTTCGGCGGTGTGCTGGCGCTGGCTATCACGGTCACGGTCATGCTCGGCATGGGCAAGCTCGGCCCGACGCTTGCCGTGGCGGTGATCCTCATCGCGCAGCTTTCTGCGGCTGCCGCCATTGATGCCTTCGGCATCATGGGCACGGAAAAGCTCGCCTTCGGCTGGGGCAAGTGGGCGGGGCTCGCGCTCATGACGGGCGGGATGCTGCTGTTCAAAATGAAGTGAGGCGGCGAGCGCAGCGCACCGCCTCCTCTGCTTGTCAAAAACCTCGTAGAGTTTCGCCGCCGGCGCGGCGAAAGAAAGTCCAATCATTTTCTCAGGCGACATGTGCGGCTGAGAAAATACTGCTCGGCCTGCAAACGTGCGCGCCGTTCGCTTTGAGCGGACGGCACGTGCGCTGCAGTCAGGCCGCAAACCCCTTTGTCAAAAAGTAGTACTTTTTGACAATCTCAAGAGGCGGCGAGCCATGCTCGCCGCCTCATGTTTTGCTTTTCTTACAGGCCGATGCTCGCCAGCAGGTCCGCGATGCCGGAGGACTTGATGAGGGCGAAGATCGCACCGATGTCGTAGTGCTCATACGCCGCGTCCCAGATGCGGTCGGGGCTGCCGCCGGTCGCAAGGCCGACGCCGAGCACGATCTCGCCGACGATCAGGATGCACAGCGCGATGATGAGAATGGTCTTCCATGCTTTTTTCATGCGGCGATCTCCTTTCTGCACCAGCGCTGGCCCAGCCGCACCAGCAGCCTGACCCAGCCGATGACCATGCGGATGAACAGCCAGACGGCCAGCCAGATCACGACGAGCGCGATGGCGATCACGGCGGCGCCGCCGCCGAGCAGGATGAGCATATCCGCCACCACGGGCAGGCCGATGAACGCGGTCATGATCAGGCTCACACCGGCTGCACCGCACGCGGCGCCGATGGCCAGCACAGCCAGATCCAGCACCAGCAGCACGGCGAACACCGGCACGCCGATGATGATCGCGCCGAGCGTGTACAGGATCGCCAGAAAGACGTTCGTCTTATATTCCGGCTCGTAGTCGTCGTAGTATTCTTCGTCGTATTCCTCGCCGGACTGCTCGTCGTAGTAGCCGTCGTCGTCGGCAGGCTGCTCGTCATAGTAGCCGTCGTCCTCGCCGGGCTGCTCGTCGTAGTAGCCGTCGTCGTCGGCAGGCTGCTCATCGTAGTAGCCGTCGTCGTCAGCCGGCTGCTCGTCGAATGAGAGCTGCCCGTCGAGCACGGGCGCTTCGTCCGTTTCGGGCTCATCGGGCTCCTCCGGCAGATCCGGGAACGTGAACGACGGCGCAGGTCTCTGCGCGGCGGCCGCGGTCATCGGGCGGTACTGCTCTGCGCGCGGGCGCGGCTGCGGCGTGCGCCTGGGCTGCGCCTGTGCGGGCGCGACCACGGGCGCGGCGGCCGGTGTGATCTTGCCGCTGTCGGCATACCGGATGAGGGCAACGGCGACTTTGGTCGGGTTGCCGATCTCCTGAATGAGGCGCTCCTCATCGGGCGCATTGTCAAACATATTCTCCATCTGCGCGATGAGCGCCTGACGTGTCTGGTCGTCGGTGATCAGGCCGAGCAGGCTGCTGATCTCCGCCATGTAACTCTGTCTGTTGATAGATGGTCACCTCCAAGGGGTTCGATGCACATTGTATGGCATTCTAATTTACATATTATATTGCACGAATCAGGTGCGGTCAAGCCCGAAATGCACTTTTCGGCTGCGCGCCGGCTCTTGACAGGCGGTCTGCGGCGGGGTATCCTGTGAAAAAAGAGCCGGTTTTCCGAAAAGCCGGAAAGGAGTGGAACGCATGGAACCAAAGCGCCCCTACACCGAGACGGAGCCTGAAACGGCAGCCGAGACCGCCGAAACCGTGACCGAAACCGCCGAAACTGCGGCCGAGGCGGCCGCGCCGGAAAAGCCGCGCGAGTCATTTTTCCGCCGCCAGCGCCGCGAGCTTGCCGACATCTGGCGTGAAATTTACTGCAACAGCCGCGCGCGGCGCATCCGCACATGGCAGATCGCGGTGTTCGCGCTCATGATCGTCGAGGCGGCGGTCATGGCCATCGCCGTCAACCCGGCGTACTGGGTCGGTGCGGGGCTGCTTGCACTGCTGTGCGTGAGACAGCTGTTTGACCGCCGGCCGGAGCGGCACTCTGTCGCCAGCGTCGTGCTCTACGGCGTGATCGCCGTGCTCATCGGCATTTTTGCCGCCGAGCAGGTGCTTTGAGCGCCGTGCGCGCTTGACAAACGGCGGGCGATTGCATAAAATATAAAAGTTGCCCAATACATTATAAATTACGGCTGTGCGGGTGTCCCGCGCGGCATACAGAGGAGAGTTGCGCTTATGGCCAAAGAAAAAAAGGTCGAGCAGATCACCGATATGGAAGTGGATTTCGCCCAGTGGTTCACCGACGTGTGCACCAAGGCGGAGCTTGTGGATTATTCCGACGTCAAGGGCCTGTTCGTTCTGCGCCCCTACGGCTACGCCATCTGGGAGAACATCCAGAAGGTGCTCGACGGGAAGTTCAAGGCGACCGGCCACCAGAACGTGTCCATGCCGATGCTGATCCCCGAGAGCCTGCTGCAGAAGGAGAAGGACCATGTCGAGGGCTTCGCGCCCGAGTGCGCGTGGGTCACCATGGGCGGCAGCGAGGAGCTGCCGGAGCGCCTGTGCGTGCGCCCGACGTCTGAGACGCTCTTCTGCCAGCACTGGAGCCACATCGTGCACAGCTGGCGTGACCTGCCGTGCCTGTATAACCAGTGGTGCAGCGTCATGCGCTGGGAAAAGACCACCCGTCCGTTCCTGCGCGGCCGCGAGTTCCTCTGGCAGGAGGGACACACCCTGCACACCTCTGAGGAAGAGGCGCGCAAGGAGACGCTGCAGATGCTCGAGATCTATGCCGACACCTGCGAGCAGGAGCTGGCCATGCCCGTTATCCGCGGCAACAAGACCGATAAGGAGAAGTTCGCCGGTGCGGTGAACACCTACACCATCGAGTGCATGATGCACGACCGCAAGGCGCTGCAGTCCGGCACGAGCCACTACTTCGGCGACGGCTTTGCCCGCGCGTTCGACATCACCTATACCGACAAGAACAACCAGCAGGCCTATCCGCACCAGACCTCGTGGGGTATGTCCACGCGCGTCATCGGCGGCCTGATCATGACCCACGGCGACAACAGCGGTCTCGTGCTGCCGCCGCACATCGCGCCGATCCAGGTCATCGTGCTGCCCATCGCGGCGCACAAGCCCGGCGTGACCGAGAAGGCCGAGGAGCTCGTCGCGCGCCTGAAGGCTGCCGGTCTGCGCGCGCAGGGCGACTTCAGCGACAACAGCCCCGGCTGGAAGTTTGCCAACTGGGAGATGAAGGGCGTGCCGCTGCGCGTCGAGATCGGTCCGAAGGACATCGAGGCCGGTCACTGCGTCGCCGTCCGCCGCGACAACGGCGAGAAGATCACCGTCGCGCTCGATGAGCTCGAGGCGCGCATCCCCGCGCTGCTCGAGGACGTGCAGCAGGGCCTGTTCGACAAGGCCAAGCGCAACCTCGACGAGCACACCTACGCCGCGCACTCGCTGGCCGAGGCCAAGGAGCTGCAGGAGAAAAACGGCGGCTTCATCAAGACCATGTGGTGCGGCGACCTCGCCTGCGAGCTCGAGATGAAGGAAAAGGCCGGTATGTCCAGCCGCTGCATCCCGTTCGAGCAGGAGCACATCGACGATGTCTGCCCCGTGTGCGGCAAGCCCGCCAAGTGCATGATC
>OLOX01001228.1_pt1 | contig 24959 bp, 22 predicted proteins | sample 1672091 | NCBI WGS metagenome assembly OLOX01 (sample SAMEA3136644, study PRJEB25190) | human gut metagenome | reverse complement strand
AGGACTTGCAGGGCAAACAGATCCTTGCCTCCAATGAGAAGTATTATATTGCCGACCACGGCATCCGCGAGGCTGTTTTCGGCGGCAATATGCGGGACATCGATCTCATTTTGGAAAACATCGTCTATCTTGAGCTGCTGCGCCGGGGTTATGAAGTGACTGTCGGCAGAATGGGCGATAAGGAAATTGGTTTTGTATGTAACAAGTGCGGCGAAAAGCTGTATGTCCAGGTCACTTACCTGCTGGCGTCGGAAGAAACGGTCAGCCGCGAGTTTGGCGCGTATGACAGTATCCGCGACAACTTCCCCAAGTACGTTGTTTCCCTTGATGAGCTCGACATGAGCCGAAATGGGATCAAGCACCGAAATATCCGCGATTTCCTTTTGGCTGAGGAATGGAGCTGAATCAAATGCTCCACCTATGATTTCCACCCCTGCCGTTTGGCCAAAGCGTCCATCGCAAAGCAAAATCTCTCCCACCATGCCAATGTCGTCTGTGACGGGTCGCCCTCACGGATACGCATGGTGCGGCGGATCTCCTTGGGGATGACCACGCGGCCCAGGTCATCGATCCGGCGGACGATGCCGGTAGCTTTCATATATGAAATTCCTCCAGTCAAAGCAGATTTTACATGGGTAGTATCTTCCTGCGGCGGTGGGAATATGCGCCGCGGCGTGAGGGAGAAAATGGATGAGATGGAACGCGGCTGCACGCCGCCGCCAGTACGGCGCGGCCTTTGCGGGAAAGGCCGTTGCGCATCGGGTTGTCATCTGTTACAATTAAATATGCGGATGGGCGCAAGAGGCGCGATCCGCTGCCGCGTGACAAAAAAGCACCGCTGTGACCCGCATGGAGCGGGACAGCGAGCCGGGAGAAACAGGAGGGCACTATGAGCAGCAAGCTGGTGGCATATTTTTCCGCGACCGGCGTGACGGGCGAGGTAGCCAAGACGCTGGCGGAGGCCATCGGCGCGGACCTTTTTGAGATCAAGGCGAGGACGCCCTACACGCAGGCGGACCTGAACTGGATGGACCAAAACGCCCGCAGCACCATCGAGATGAGCGACCCGGCGTCCCGCCCCGAAAAGGTGGAGGGCTGTAAGATGCACACGAATGCGAAACGGCTTTTTAGCCTGCTGCTTGCCGCGCTGCTTGCGGCCTCTCTCTGCGCCTGCGGCCAGCAGAGCTTTGATCGTACCGAGGGGATAGAGCCTGCCGCCGCTGTCACTGACGAAAGCGGGGAATCGACCCTTTACAGCGACAGCTATTACGTGGACACAGGCTATCGCATCTCCGGCTACTGCAACCGGCATTTTTCCCTGTGCGGCGAGGTCGTCTCCTTCCCGCTGGGGGAGGGAACGATCCTGCAATTCCTGAATTTGGATGATGTGAAGGGGCAGCCCTATTCCGTCGGACGAGTTTGGGAGGATGAGGGACTCCACTTTATGATGCGCTCATTTTGCGCCCTGCCGGAGCTGGGACTGTCGTCCCTGAGCGCGAGAACGATCGACGTTGAGTATAGAAGTGACATAAATTTCGTTCGTGAAAAGGATGGGCTTCAGGTCGGCGAAACGAAGGTAGAGGACGACGGAACGTCTTTAACGGCCCTCGATATAAGTGACCAGCGTATTGTCAGACTGGAAACATTTACGGACGGTACTCAGACCCTTCGACACATTCTGCCGTTTGGAAACGGCACACTGTTTATCCAGGTTCTCTTTGAGGATGCGTCTCCCACCGACCCGCAGGTGCAGGAGTATATGAGAGCACTGCTGGAGGAGCTGGCGGCGGAGCACATCAACGTGATCAGCGGCCTGAGCGAGGAGGAGATGGCGGCCCACCTGCCCAAGAAGGTCAAGCTCGTCGGCGGTGTGGAGAATAACGAGATGTTCGCCATCCCCTGCGACAGGATCACAGAGCTGCAAAGTGAGAAACTCATGTTCCTTGGGAAAACGCCGGACGGGGAAAGTGTCCGATATACCCTCTACAACGGCGCGGAGATCATCAGCCGCATGGCCGATCCCAATGGCTGGGATGAGATGACGTATATCCTCGGCGGCCTGGACACGCCCGCGATGCTGATCCGCCAGTGGCGCGAAGTGTGGGAGGCGGGGAAGGATGCGCCGGATGCCGATATGACGGAGCTGCTGGGCATCACGGCTGTGCCCTACGAGGACGGATGGCTCATCGACCGCGGCGGGTGTACCTATTTCAACAATCTCAACCATTCGGAGTGCACAACGCACTATATGTGCTACCTGGCGGCAGAGCCCGTGGCATAAAACAAGACAGCAGGAGCGCGGCATTTTGCTGCGCTCCTGCTGCGTATCAGGGGGCGCTTACGGGGACGATCTGGCAAAAGGATGCACTTGCAGGTGGCGAAAAGTACATCGGCTAAATATACGCAATTATTATTTTGTAACATAGAAAACGAGCGAAAAAAAGAATGATTATCCGAGAATGTGCGCTTAACAAAATGGGCGCAGCTGGAAATGGTGGTGTGAAAAACGACAATGCCGTGTCACCGAGAAATGGCTGGTTTGCTTGACTTTGCCCACAAAGTGTGGTACGCTACCGTTGGAATTTTGGCACAAACGCACAGGGCTTGCTTTGGACCGTGTCGGAATAATAATTACGAAACAAATTGAAGCGCCGCGGCGCTTTTTGAAGGATCTCACTATGACTTTAGCAAAAGATAAGCAGCATTTTGATTTGAAGCGCGTGTTTGCACTGTGTTTTGCCGTGTACGCGGTGCTTATCATCGCGTTTTATTTTCTGGCAGGCGACCAGCTGCATTTCCGCCGTTCCCGCGGCGAGGTGACCATGCCCGCCGCTGAGGCGGGGACGATAGAGCTGGTGCAGGATACCTACGTACAGCAGACATTCACCGCGAAGATCCAGCGGTTGGAGAGTGTCTCCGTCCAGTGGGGTACGTACTACCGCGCCAACGCCGGAACAGTGACCATGGCACTGTACCACGGGGAGAAGCTGCTGGGACAGCAGTCCTTCGATGCGGCAGGTATCACCGAGGGCGGCGTGACCACGCTGACCTTTGATACGCCCTTGGAGGGGCTGGTGAATGTGCCCCTGACGCTGCGGCTGTGGGCGGATTCTGCCTCCGGCAGCGCGGTGTCGCCTATGATGAACACCTCCGCTGCCCAAGAAGAGGGGTTCGCTCTTGACCTGAACGGCACTGCCGCTGCGGGAACGCTCTGCTTCTCCGCCGGTGGCGAGGACTATATTTGGACGGGGCTGCACTATTGGGAGTTCGCGGCGGCGTTTGGGCTGCTGCTGGCAGCGTATCTGTTCTGGTCGTACAAACGGTGGCGGCAGGGAAAGCCCAGCGCACTGGTGAAGGCCGTCGTCGCCGTGCAGAAGTACCGGTTCCTCATCAAGCAGCTGGTGGATCGTGATTTCAAGGCGAAGTACAAACGCTCGGTGCTGGGCGTGTTTTGGAGCTTCCTGAACCCGCTGCTGAACATGGCCGTGCAGTACGTGGTGTTCTCCAACCTGTTCAAATTCGATATTCCCAACTTCCCCGTATACCTGCTGTGCGGCAACGTGATCTTCACCTATTTCTCCGAGTCCTGCGGCATGGCGCTGACGTCCATCGTGGGCAACGCCAGCCTTATCACCAAGGTCTACGTGCCCAAGTATATCTATCCGCTGACCCGGATACTGTCCTCCCTCATCAATCTGCTGATCTCCATGATCCCGCTGATTGCCGTGGCGTTGATCTCCGGGCTGCTGCCCGCACCGGCGTATGTCCTGTCGCTGTATGCCTTCGTGTGCCTGGCACTGTTCTGTCTGGGACTGGGAATGCTGCTGTCGGCAGCCATGGTATTCTTCCGGGATATTCAGTTCCTGTGGGGCGTCCTGACCACCATCTGGATGTATCTGACACCCATTTTCTACCCGGTGTCCATTTTGCCGGAGGGTATCAGGGGCATCGTGGAAGCCAATCCGCTGTACTACTACGTGACCTTCGTGCGGACGTGCATCATTGACGGCGTGTCGCCGGAGCCTACCATGTACGCCCAGTGCCTGCTGTACGCCATCGCGGCGTTGGTGGTGGGCGCGTGGGTATTTAAGAAGAATCAGGATAAATTCGTGCTGTATCTGTGAGGTGGAGTATGGAGCAAAACGATATTACCATTTCCGCCCGGGATGTGGCGATGCGCTTTCGGTTGACGGATGACAAAATTCTGTCACTGAAGGAATTCGTCACGCGGAAGATACGCGGAAAGATCAAGACCAACGAGTTCTGGGCACTGAAGGGCGTCAGCTTCGACGTGCATAAGGGCGAGGTGCTGGGCATCATCGGGCGCAATGGTTCCGGCAAGAGCACGCTGCTTAAGTGCATCTCCGGCATTTTGAAGCCTACGCGGGGCAGCGTGACCTGTCACGGGAACATCGTACCTATGCTGGAGCTGGGGTCGGGCTTCGACCCTGACCTGACGGGACGGGAAAACGTGTTCCTCAACGGCGCGATTTTAGGCTACACGGAGGAATTCCTGAAGGAGAAATTCGACGAGATACACGAGTTTTCCGAACTGGGGGACTTCATTGACGTACCCATTCGGAATTACTCCAGCGGCATGATGGCGCGGCTGGCATTCTCGGTGGCAACGGTGGTGAATCCGCAGATCCTCATTGTGGATGAGATACTGTCCGTGGGCGATGAGTCGTTCCAGTCCAAGAGCCGTGCGCGGATGATGGAGCTGATGAGCGGCGGCACCACGGTGCTGTTCGTGAGCCACAGTCTCGATCAGATCCGGGAGATGTGCGACCATGTCCTGTGGCTGGACAGCGGAGAAGTGAAAATGTACGGCGAAACACAAAAGGTGTGCGACGCGTACTCAATTTAAGGGACAGGGGGGAGGAAGAGACATGAAAGGAATCGTATTAGCAGGCGGAAGCGGGACGCGGCTGTATCCGCTGACCATGGTCACATCCAAGCAGCTGCTGCCCATCTATGATAAGCCCATGGTGTATTACCCGATCTCCACGCTGATGCTGGCGGGGATACGGGATATTCTCATCATCTCAACGCCGACCGATCTGCCGAACTTCCAGCGTCTGCTGGGAGATGGCAGTCAATTCGGCGTTCATTTTTCGTATAAGGTCCAGCCCTCGCCGGACGGCCTGGCCCAGGCGTTCATTCTGGGTGAGGAGTTCATCGGGGACGACCGGGCGGCCATGATCCTGGGCGACAATATCTTCTACGGCGCGGGACTTACGGCCCAGCTCCGCAAGGCGGTGGAGCAGGAGGACGGTGCGACCGTGTTCGGCTACTACGTCAACGACCCGGAGAGGTTCGGCGTGGTGGAGCTGGACGACACCGGCAAGGCCCTGTCCATCGAGGAGAAGCCCAAAGAACCCAAGAGCAATTACGCCGTTACCGGCCTGTACTTCTACGACAAGAAGGTGGTGGAGCGGGCTAAGGCACTGAAGCCCTCCGCTCGCGGCGAGCTGGAGATCACCGATTTGAACCGGGTATATCTGGACGAGGGCACGCTGCACGTGGTCACGCTGGGCCGCGGCTACGCCTGGCTGGACACCGGGACGATGGATTCTCTGGCGGAGGCCACGGAGTTCGTCCGTGTGGTGGAATCCCGGGAGGGTATCCAGATCTCCGCGCTGGAGGAGATCGCCTACCGCAACGGATGGATCAATAAGCAGCAGCTGCTGCTGGCGGCCAATATCTACGGCAAATCCCCCTACGGTCAGCATCTGAAGCACGTGGCCGAGGGTAAGTACATCTATTGAGGGCAGACCTATGGAATTTATCAAGACCGCCATTGACGGCGTGTATATCGTTGAGCCGAAGGTGTTCGGCGACCATCGTGGTTTCTTTATGGAGAGCTATTCCAAACGCGTGTTTGAGGAGGCGGGACTGCACTATGACTTTGTGCAGGACAACCACTCCTCCTCCGCGGTAAAGGGTACGCTGCGGGGCATCCACTTCCAGCGGGGTGACAAGGCCCAGGCCAAGCTGGTACGCTGCGTCCGCGGCGCGGTGCTGGACGTGGCGGTGGACCTGCGGCCCGACAGTCCTACCTACAAAAAGTGGGTGGCGGTGGAGCTGAGTGAGGAGAACAAGCGGCAGCTGATGATCCCCCGCGGCTTCGGCCACGGCTTTGTGACGCTGACCGATGAGGTGGAGTTCCTCTATAAAGCGGATAACTACTACGCGCCGGAGGCCGACGGCGGCATCCGCTGGAACGATCCGGAGTTAAATATTGACTGGGGCGTGGATGACCCCATCCTGTCCCAAAAGGATCAGACTTCCCCATGGCTGAAGGATGCCATCACCGATTTTTGAGGAGGAACAGCTATGACCATCATCGTCACCGGCGGTGCCGGTTTTATCGGCAGCAACTTTATTTTCTATATGCTGGACAAGCACCCGGAGGATCGTATTGTCTGCGTGGACAAGCTGACCTATGCTGGAAACCTGTCTACGCTGGAGAGCGTCATGGACAAGCCCAACTTCCGCTTCGTGAAGGCGGACATCTGTGACCGCAAGGCCATCTACGACCTGTTTGAGGAGGAGCATCCCGACATGGTGGTGAACTTTGCCGCCGAAAGTCACGTGGATCGTTCCATCGAGAACCCGGAGGTCTTTTTGCAGACCAACATCCTGGGCACGCAGGTCATGCTGGACGCCTGCCGGAAATACGGCATTCAGCGTTACCATCAGGTGTCCACCGATGAGGTGTATGGCGACCTGCCGCTGGATCGTCCCGACCTGTTCTTCACCGAGGAGACGCCCATCCACACCTCCAGCCCGTACAGCAGCTCCAAGGCCGGCGCTGACCTGCTGGTGCTGGCGTATCACCGTACCTACGGCCTGCCCGTCACGGTGAGCCGCTGCTCCAACAACTACGGTCCGTATCACTTCCCGGAAAAGCTGATCCCGCTGATGATCGCCAACGCCCTGAATGACAAGCCGCTGCCGGTGTATGGCGAGGGGCTGAACGTCCGGGACTGGCTGTATGTGGAGGATCACTGCAAGGCCATCGATCTCATCATCCGCAATGGCCGGGTAGGCGAGGTGTACAACATCGGCGGCCACAACGAGATGCGGAACATCGACATCGTGCGGCTGATCTGCCAGAAGCTGGGCAAGCCGGAGAGCCTGATCACCTACGTCACCGACCGCAAGGGACATGATATGCGCTACGCTATCGACCCCACCAAGATCCACAACGAGCTGGGCTGGCTGCCAGAGACGAAGTTCGCCGATGGCATCGACAAGACCATCGACTGGTATCTGACCCACCGCGACTGGTGGGAGAACATCATCAACGGGGAGTACCAGCATTACTATGAGCGGATGTATGGGAACAGATAAACCGCTGATCTCCATTTTAATGGCGGTGTATGAGCCGCGGATGGACTGGCTGCGAGAGCAACTGGTGAGTCTGAACGAACAGACGTATCCCAACCTGCGGCTTTATATCCGTGACGACTGCTCACCTACCGTACCCTATGAACAGATACAGTCCTGCGTGCAGGACTGCATCACGCGCTTTCCTTATGTCATCACGCGCAACGAGAAGAATTTGGGCTCTAACGCTACGTTTGAACTGCTGACCAAAGAGGCCGAGGGCGACCTGTTCGCCTACTGCGATCAGGACGATGTGTGGCTGCCGGAGAAGCTGACGGTGCTACAGGCGGCCATGGAACGGGAGCGGGCCGTGTTGGCATATAGCGATGTATCTGCCGTAGATGACGAGGGCAAGCTGCTTGCCAGGTCGTTGCGGGAGCTGAGGCCACGGCTCACTTATCTAGAGGGCAGCGATCTTGCACCGAAGCTGTTTTTTCGGAACTGCGTCGCCGGGTGTGCCATGCTGGTAAATAGCAACATAGCGAAGAGGGCGATCCCCTTTCCACGGCAAACCGTCTGTGACCACTGGATCGCGCTGCTGGCGGCCACAGAAGGAACGGTTGCGTTTGTACCCGACCAGCTTGTCCGATACAGGCAGCACAAGCGTAATCAGACCGGCGTTCTCGCCGGAGTTTCGGATAAGCAAAGCTATCTGCGCTACAAGGTCGCACCGCTGGAGGAGCGCCTGACCTGCTACCGGCAGCATACCGTGCCGCAGGAGGAGATAGAGGCGTTTGTAAGAGCGAGAATAGACGGTCGTATTATCATGATTTGGAAGTACAGGGCTCTAGCCCCACATGAGGCAGAGTTTGAAATAGCAGCACACCTGCTGCCTGATGGGTTTATCAGCTGGATGTTGAGGAGAGTCAAATGAGAGTATTTGTTACCGGCGTAGGCGGTCAACTTGGCCACGACGTGATGAATGAGTTGCATAAGCGCGGACACGAGGGCATCGGCAGCGACATCGCGCCGCAGTACAGCGGCGCACAGGACGGCTCTGCCGTGACCACTATGCCTTATATCCAGCTGGATATAACCGACGCCGCGGCGGTTAGCCGTGTGCTGCGTGAGGTCAAGCCGGACGCGGTGGTGCACTGCGCCGCTTGGACGGCGGTGGATGCGGCGGAGGACGCGGAAAATCAACCGAAAGTCCGCGCCATCAACGCAAACGGTACGGCCAACATCGCGGAGGTCTGCAAGGAGCTGGACTGCAAAATGGTCTACATCTCCACCGACTATGTGTTCAACGGTCAGGGCGAGACGCCGTGGCAGCCGGACTGCAAGGACTACGCTCCGCTGAACTTCTACGGGCGGACGAAGCTGGAGGGCGAGTTGGCGGTCAGCAGCCGGTTGGAGAAGCATTTCATCGTCCGCATCGCTTGGGTGTTCGGCCTCAACGGCAAGAATTTTATCAAGACCATGTTGAAGCTGGGTGAGGCCCACGACACGCTGCGGGTGGTCAATGACCAGATTGGTACGCCGACGTACACGTTGGATCTATCCCGTCTGCTGGTGGACATGATCGAAACGGAGAAGTACGGTTATTATCACGCCACCAACGAGGGCGGTTATATCTCATGGTATGACTTTGCTTGTGCCATTTTCAAGGCGGCGGGCATGCGCGTGAACGTGCTGCCCGTGACCACCGCGGAATACGGCGAGTCCAAGGCAAAGAGGCCCTTTAACAGCCGTCTGGATAAGAGCAAGCTGACGGATAACGGCTTCCAGCCTCTGCCGACCTGGCAGGATGCGCTGGAGAGGTATATGGAGATTGTGTAAACGGTATACAAGATATAAAAGTAAAGAATAGGGGAGAGGTATATGGCAGAACACTATAACAGAGGGGTTACAACGGCGGCGAACACATCGGATTTGCTGTTGCTCCAACAAATTCGGATAGGAGCAACGGTGTTGGAGTGCGGATGCGCGGCAGGGTACATGACTAGATATCTGCAAGAACAGCTTCAAGCAGACGTATTCATCGTTGAAAAGGATAGTGATGGATTTGACCGAGCGCGGCAATATGCGGTAGACGGGGTATGTGCTGACCTTGAACAAACCGATGCCTGGAGTACACATTTCGGAGATTTGCGGTTTGACTATATTCTGTTTGCAGATGTGTTGGAACATCTACATGACCCGGTGAAGGTGCTGGAAAAGGCGGGCGAACTGCTGAAGGGAGACGGCGTGCTATTAGCATCTGTGCCTAATGTGGCACACACGGATATTCTGTTAAATCTTTACAAGAATAGCTGGAACTATCAGCCGTTCGGCCTTTTGGATGATGCACATATCCACTTTTTTGGACATGAGAATATTCGTGACCTGCTGACGGATTCCGGGTTTACCTTACTCTGCATGGATTATGTGATTCGCCCGCCATTCCAAACCGAACAGGCCAACGGTGAGATCTCCGCAGCTGATATGCCTGTGGTGGATGCCATATGCCGCCGACCGTATGCGGATGTCTATCAGTTTGTCCTTACGGCGAAAAAAGCGAACACCGCCGGTGAGGATGTTCCCTATACCGATCGGTATGAAGAACGGCATAACCAATACGGCGCACTGCCAAATTGTTGCATCGCATATCTTGATGAGGTGCAACAGCAAAAGATAGCTCGGGAAAAGGCCGAGCAGCAAGCGCTGGAAAAGTACAAGGAACGCTGCGCGGAATGTGACCAGCTGCAGCAAGCCTGTAGCACTTATGCAGAGCGCAACAAAAAACTGCTAAAAGAAAAGAAACGACTGGAAGATAAAGTCCAAACGGTAGCAGAAGAGGCTTGCGCCGAATATAAGGCGGCGTATGAGACTATTTCCAATGCGTTCTTTTGGAAAATAACAAAGCCGTTCCGTTGCATGGTAGACGGCATGAAAAAACTTTTCCGAAAGTCCAAGACGGCACATATGGTTTGGAAAGGTATGAAGTGCCTGAAGCAGAATGGCGTTCGCTATACGTGGGAGAAAGTCAAGAATCGCGGAAAGAATGACAAGAAGAAGGTAGCTGTTGCACAGAATACAACAGCCCAGGAAGCTCTGGCACGCATTTTCTACGTACCTGGTGAGCCAATCACTATTTTAACCACAAAACACACGCTATATGTGGCGCATTTAATTGAAAACTGCCTTAAACGTTTGTGGATCCCCGTAAAGATTATCACCGAAGAGCCGGAAACATATAGCAGTGAGCTGCATTTCGTGATCTGCCCACAGATCTTTCATCATATGCCTGACCGTTATATTGCCTTTCAGATGGAACAAACGGTTTCTTCTCGCTGGATGACAGACAGGTATTTTGATATCCTTCGCAATGCATATGCGGTTTTTGATTATTCGCTGGTCAACATCCGCTATTTCAAGGAGCAATCCGACATCGGGCACATGTTTTACTATCTGCCCATTGACTACCTTCGCGGATATGCCGGCCCACAGTGTGAGCCTGAGTACGACGTACTGTTCTACGGCGATGCAAACAATCCCCGGCGGAGAGCGATGCTGGAAGAGCTAAGCAATGAATTTCGGGTCAAAGTCCTCTCCGAGGTGTTTGGTGACGAGCTTTATAGGGAGTTGAGCAAAGCAAAAGTCGTGGTCAATCTCCATTACTATGAAAATGCCATGTTGGAGACGACACGGCTATACGAAGTCCTTAGCCTGGGTGCATCCGTTATTGTCTCTGAGCGAAGCAGCGACCCCAAAGAAGAAGAACGTCTGGAAGGGATCGTGGACTTTGTGGACGCGGGCAGCATTGAGCAATTGAAGTCGCGTATTGCCTATTGGCTGAGCGACGAAACCGCACGCCGGGCACAGGTCGAGAAAAACAACCGGCTATTGACTGACAGGGTCAGTGCATTTGACTATTTCTTTTATCGTTTCCTGCTGGCTAACAGTTGGATGTCCTTTGACCATTTCTACGCATTGGCAGGAGATTTTGTCCACTTTAGTGGGAACAGAGTGTGTTTGTCTTTGGCGGAGGCCGTGGAACGACGGGAAGAGTTCGATGCAGACAATCACTATGGTTTTGAAGTATTTCCGGGGTTGCGCCATATCCGTGGGTGGACTGGCTGCGGTCTAAGCTATAAGTTCATCATGAAAAAAGCACAGGAGCAGGGTTTGAAGCAACTTCTTGTCTGTGAGGATGATGTATTCTTTCCTGAAGATTTCGAGGAACGCTTTGAACATTGCCGTGCCTACTTGGCCGAGCATAAAGATTGGGATATTTTCCAGGGCTTAATGGCGGATGTGGGAAATGTGACCGTCAGCCAAGTAGATCACGAACGCGGGCAGACCTTTGTTCACATCGATCATATGATCAGCATGGTCTTTAACCTGTATGATGAGAAGGTCTATCCGTATTTTGCCGCTTGGGATGAAAGCGATCGGAATGTTCACTCCAACACCATTGATCGAGCATTAGAAGCGGAGGATCTGCGGATTATAGCCACCGCACCGTTTTTAGTGGGCCATAAGGAAGAACTTGATTCCACAGTGTGGGGCTTTAACAATTCACAGTATAGCGCGATGATTTCGAAGAGTAGCGAAAAGCTGGAACGTTTGGCACGTGATTTTGAGGAGAAGCAAGAAAGTGACGACAGCGAGCAGAATAGAAGTACTGAGAATAGAGTGAGCCTTTAACGCAACAGGCTGGGAAATAGAGCAAATCAAGATTTCGTAATACAAATCCCGTAAAAACGCCATGGCGTTTTTACCATCTTTTTCAAAGATGGTAAGGTAATGTCTAACATCTGATGGAGAAACAACGAGGCGAGAAAGCATTGTGTTGAGAGAAAATCTAAAATTGGGATGTGTGGCGGAGATGCTCCGGCGATTTGGGAATTGGAGCTTTATTGTTGTATTTTCCGTCGTATATATTAGGATTCTTTGGAAAACGACGCAGGTCGTACCGGGAAGCGTGGGGAAATACATATTCTTGGCCCTTGCCTGGGTGGCTTTGCTTGGTTATCTTTCCCTACGCAGAGCGCGATTACCAAAAGAAAAGCATATACAATATACTGTTATTGCGTTTTTGCTTTCCCAGTTTGTGTACGTATGGGCAATACACTCTCAGGTCAGTTCAGATGCCTATGTTATCGCGTATATTGCATATCATTTTGCAGCGGGTGAATTTGATGCGCTTGAGGGGTGGTGGATGGACTATTTAGCCGTTTACCCCAATAACCTGCCGGCCACAGAGGTTGTTGCACTTGTTTTTTCTGTTTGGCTGCCGGATACCTTGGAACAGGCGTGGTTGCTTTTGAGCGGGGTTGCCGCACTGCTTTCCGATTTGGCCTTGGTTTTTATTTATAAACTTGTAAGGAATGCAGTAAGCAAAACGGCAGCAGTTGCGGCGGTTTTGATGGCCGTTGCAACAATAACCTTAAGTGAACCAAGCACGATTCTCTATTCAGATATTATGGCTTTGTGGGCAACACCAGCAGCGCTATATGCCCTCTACTGTGGAAAAACGAGGAATGGAAAGTATTATGCGACCGCTGGAATGTTATTAGCGTATGGTGCTTGGATCAAGCCACAAAGTGTTGTTTTGACGATAGCTGTTTGTATAGGCGTTACCCTTGAGTGTTTTCAAACATGTAAATGGCAGCAAAAGCAAACGATTAGAAGCGGAGTGTTGGGTGTGATTGCATTTTTGGTTACGACCGCTTGCCTTTTTGGTATAAAAAACGCAGCCATTGATCTCGTAGGAAAAGACCGAGTTGAACAAAATGAGATGCCAGCGATCCACTTCGTATCCATGGGGCTCAACCCTGAAACAAATGGCTGCTACAGTGAAAAAGATGTTCTCGAAATGGAGGCCGTACTTGGACATGACGCAAAGGTTGAGCTCGCAAAAAGTAAGATTAAGTTGCGTCTTGAGGAATTGGGAGCGTATGGCCTTTTGAAGCATATCGACAACAAAATCGTACTTGGCGCAGGCAATGGCACTTTTACATCAGCGCTTGAATGGAGGGGGGCGGTCCAAAATCATTCGCTTCAAGCCCAGCGGATTCAGCGGTGGAGTGTGTTTGCTGGAGAGAATTTCAGCAGGTATACAGCACCTTGGATTCAGTGCGTATATTTGCTTATGTTTGCAATGAGCATTTGTAGCGCGGTGTTTTCGGTTTCAAAGCGATACCGCGAGGCAGATAAAGCTGTGATGTTGCTGGCCGATATTTGTCGCTACTTTATGGTAGGAGTGCTTTTGATGCTGATTTTTCTTGAGAGGAATCTTCGGTATGTGTACGCTGCCCTGCCGTGCATGATTTTCTTAGCCGCATATATCCTAGAAAAAGTCAGTGTACTATTTGAAAAGAAGAAAACCGTTGCACAAAAATAATATACACCATATATAGACAAGACAAAGGGTATGAAAATGAACGAAATTCTATACATAGTCATTCCCTGCTACAAAGAGCAGGAAGTGCTGCATGAAACCGCAAGTCGATTAAAGGTAAAGATGGAAGCGCTCATCGCGGTGGGAAAGATCAGCTCAGATAGCCGGGTGATGTTCGTCAATGATGGCTCAACGGATAACACATGGCCGATCATTTGTGAGCTGCACGAGAAAGATTCCCTGTTTTCGGGCGTAAATCTTTCGCGCAATCGCGGTCATCAGAATGCATTACTTGCCGGACTGATGACTGCGAAAGACCGTGCGGATATGGTGATCTCTATGGACGCGGACCTGCAGGATGATATTGATGCCGTCGATGCTATGGTGGACAAGTACTATGAGGGGTGCGATATAGTTTACGGCGTCCGCTCATCCCGCAAGAAAGATACGTTCTTCAAACGGTTTACGGCGGAAGGGTTCTATCGCGTCATGAACAGCCTTGGCGCACAAACAGTATTTAACCACGCAGACTATCGCCTGATGTCAAAGAGAGCGCTGGAAGGATTAGCCCAATTCAAGGAGGTTAATTTGTTCCTGCGAGGCATCGTGCCGATGATCGGGTACAAATCGGATATTGTCACGTATGAACGAGGCGAACGTTTTGCGGGCGAAAGCAAGTATCCGCTCAAGAAGATGTTGGCTTTCGCAATGGAAGGTATTACTTCCTTGTCTACCAAACCGATTCGATTTATCACCTTGCTTGGCTTCGGCGTATTTTTGATTAGCCTCCTAATGCTGATCTACTTCATTGTGCGCTGGGCTGTTGGCGCTACCGTTTTAGGCTGGGCAAGCGTGATCTGCTCTGTTTGGGCGATCGGCGGACTGGTTTTGTTGTCAGTTGGAGTCGTTGGTGAGTATGTCGGTAAAATCTATCTGGAAACCAAGGCGCGTCCGCGTTTTATCATCCAGGAGATTTTGGACGATACATCCCACTCGTGAGGGCTGCTATGAAATCAAAGATTATCAACAATACGCTGGTTAAGTTCTTGGCCGTAGGCGTGGTCAATACCCTGATCGGTGCGGGGATCATGTTCCTGCTTTACAACGTGGCCAACTGCTCCTATTGGCTGTCTTCAGCGGCCAATTACGTGGTGGGCGGCATCGTGAGTTTTTTTCTGAACAAGTACTTTACCTTTGAAAACAAAAGCTGGTCCTGGGGTCAGGTATGGCGGTTTGCACTGAACGTGGCTGTGTGCTACTTTGTCGGTTATGGCCTAGCCAAGCCCGCCGTGCTTTGGCTACTGAAAGGACAAGCTGTAAAGGTACAGGAAAATGTCGCCATGGCGGTTGGTATGTGCCTCTATACCGGGCTCAATTACCTCGGCCAGCGGTTCTTTGCATTCAAAGCGGCAAATAATTCAGGAAATCAAAGACTGGCGGACAATCGCGATTGAGGGTGCGCTATGACCATCATCGTCACCGGCGGTGCCGGATTTATCGGCAGCAACTTCATTTTCTATATGCTGGACAAGCACCCGGAGGATCGTATTGTCTGTGTGGACAAGCTGACCTATGCCGGTAACCCACCGCGACTGGTGGGAGAACATCATCAACGGCGAGTACCAGCACTACTATGAGCGGATGTATGGGAACAGGTAAGCCGCTGATCCTCCTAGACGACATACGCAAAAGGTAAGCATCAAACCTATCCACACAGACACATGAGACAACAGTAGCGGAACGTTTCGCAACGTTCCGCTACTGTTGTCTCATGCATGTCCATGCGCGGTTAGCTTACGACGCTTACTTTGCGGCGGTCAATGTCGCCGCAAATGGAAATATCCAATTTGCGTGCGCCGTATATGGGCCAGCCTCTTGCAAATCACGGGAAAACGACTATTGTGGTGTTAGACGCGGTGCACAGCGGACTTATATCATCACAGACGAAAACAGAAAGAAAAGAGGTAAATCATTATGACGAAAAGCAACCGTACATCCCACCTGACGGCGGATGAGAAGACCCTGCTGGCAGAGTACCGCAAGAGCGGCTTGCTGCCCGAAGACATCGAAGACCTGAAACATTTGGCGGACGAGAAGTATGTCCGCGCATTGGCATACCGCTATTGGGCTGCCTGCGTGAAGATCCACAATGCCAATAAACTGCTGCACGGCAACTGCCGCTGCTGTATTCATTGGAACGCGCTGGAGCAGGAAAAAATGCCCTGCCGCGCCTGCTACTACCTGGTCGGCGCAGACGCGCAGATCGATGGTTGGGAATGCGTGCGCGATATTTCGGAAGAAGATGGAATGCTGGAAAAGTACGATGCAGACCGGCGGCGTGCCGCGGAAAGCGGTAGTATGTAAAACGGAGGACAAGTTCCCTATCAGGGTACCCTTTTGGGTACCCTGATAGCCGAACAACGGCTGGGGAGACCCCAAACCCCCGGGAGGAATACCATGCACGAGAATGAACAGCACAGGCCGGGGTTGGACGCATTGGTGTCCGATGCTGGCCGGCGGTGGGAGCGATCGCTCCCGCCGCCGAGCCGGGAGGAGATCGTCCCTCCCATGGAATATACGAAGATTGCAGCGCCGGCTGTTTCGCCGCTGGCGAAGCCGCGGAGCGTCCGCAAGCGGATCGTGAAAACCAAAATGTCCGACAGCGAGTACCGCACTTTTCTGGCGCGTGTAAAACGCAGCGAGCTGTCCGCCAGCGAATTTTTGCGCCGCGCCGCGCTGACCGAACGGATCACGATCTCCATGCACACGGAATTAGATATTGCCCTGTTGGATGAGTTGGCGCTGCTCAAAGCCGATGTAGGGCGTGTCGGCGGCCTACTGAAAATGACCATCCGTCCCAACGAAGGACAGCGGGCGCTGCACCCGGCGGAGTGGGAGGAGCTGCTGCACGCCGCCCGGCAGGCGGAGCGTATGGCAAAGCGGCTGGCGGAGCTGGAGGTGAAGATCGCCGATGGCTATCGTTAAGCATAACAGCTCCAAAAACGCCCGTTATGAAGATGTATTGGAGTACTATACCTGCCGGCATCGGGAGGACAGCCGCACCGGGCATTACGAACCGATTTTGGATGAGTATGGCTTAATGCAGACCCGCAGCAACTGCTCCGCATTGTACCTGACCGCCGACGGGACGGAGGCTGCGCCGGAGCGGTGGGCGTCCGCCTGCCGCCGCACCAACCTGCGCTACGGCAAGAACAACAAGCGCAGCGACCGCAAGAGCCACGAATATATCCTCAGTCATCCGGCGGCGGATCGGGACAAGCTATCCCTGGACGACCTTTTAGAGGAAGGACGGGCTTTCGCCAAGGCGTTTTTGCAGGGCTATGACTGCCTGATTGCCGTCCATCGCGACACGGACAACGACCACATCCACATCTCCCTCAACGCTGTCCGCGCCGGGGCACGGGCGGAGCGGGAGTGGATGATGCGGGACGGCGAGGGGAACATTTTGCCCTGTGAGATCAAGGCGGGCGGCAAGCATCAGGATAGTGCGGAGCTGCGGAGGGCCATGAACGACTGGCTGCGGGACTACACGCGCACGCACGGCTGGGAGGTCAAGGACAACAACGCCATCGCCGCCAAGCGAAGGCGGGAGCGGTACGAAAAACGGAACGAGTATCTTCACCATGTATTGGCCTCTGTGGCGTCCCAGTGCCGCAGCACCAAAGAACTGACGCGCCGTCTCCGCGCCTACGGCATCACCCTAAAGCGGAGGGGAAGCACGGTCAGCGTCCTGCCGCCGGAAGGTCGCAGGGTGGTGCGGCTGCGGACACTGGGGCTGGAATGGGCGGACATAGAGCACCTGATGGCACTGCGGCGAGAGCGCGAGCGGCTGGCGGAGCAGCAGTGGTGGGCGTATGTGCGCTGCGTCCGCCGCCGGTGGTACGAGACCCAGCGCGAGGCATGCGGCCATTCTCACGGTGCACTGGACAGCTTACTGATACTGGTTTTGTTTCTGCTGCTGGGAGACGTGCCGAAGCCGCAGGCGGCATATAGTGAGCCGGAATGCCTCGCTCTGTTCGGCCCGCCGGACAAAGCGGAGACGGAAGCCTTTCAGGGGTTGGCATACGCCCGCGAGCAGGATCTGCAAACGCCGCAGGAGATCGAGTGGAAGGAGGCGGAGCTCCGTTCCGCCATCCGCCGCGCCAGGATAGACTGTGACCAGTCTGCATTGGAAGCTGCGCTGAGCGAATGGCGTAAGCTGCAAATGCTGCAAACGAGTATCCGTTCCATACATTATACGGCAGAACGGGGAAAAGCGCGGAGGCCGGAGTGGGAACAGCGGTAAAGGACATATTTTTCGTGGGAGCAGGCGACACTTGTCTAAGTGCCGCCTGTTGCTGCAAGAGTACAGAGCCACGTGTCATGCAAACTTTTTCGGAAAAAGCAGAAAAAAGTATCAGGCTAAAAATGTGAAGAGGATCAACAATGCACGCAAGGAGCTGTATAGAAACTATCGGCTTGCGCTGCACGTGGAAAACGATGCGGAGGTCATTGAGCAGCTTGACAAAAAAGAGAATGTGACGGGCTACATCCGTCAACTGGTGCTGCGCGACATTAAGACCGATGCTGTGAAAGAATAGGCATCGGCGCTACCTGACATAACACAAAATATACTTTGATGGAGGTGCGATCATGCTGGAGCTGAAGATCAACGAGAAGGACATTTCCCGCGACCCGTTCGAGATCATGACGTGGGCCGACCAGGAGCTTACCATGGCGCTGTTTGCCTCGAAGCCCGCGGGAAAAAAGGAAGACCGGGTGAACAGCCGCCTGCGTATTCTTATCGGCGAGGAAAAAGCGGTTCTGGCGCGTATCCGCGGTGAGGAAGCTGCCCTGCAAAAAGCCCGTGCCAAGATGTATACCCTGGGCGGACTGTCGAAGGAGTTTTGCCGCCAATTTGCGCTGGCGGGTAAACGCATTTTCCGTGTGGGCGGCAAGGCTTAAGTATCAATATGTGACGAGTGTTGCCAAATGCACCGTCTACTTCCGAAAATGCACCCAATGCAAGCGCTGGATCGCTGTTTACAGCGGCACGCGGCTGAGTTGTCCTGGCGGGTGCGCGGCGCAGCGGAAGAAACAGACAGACGCGAACAGTCGCCGCAGGTCGGCGGTCGCGCACCGACAGGGCCAACGAGGAAGTCTGATTTGACTAAAATGAGTGCGTATGGTATAGTTCAACATGGTGAAAAACCACAAAAGCTGTATCTTATCGAAAGGGGCGTTAAGTATGCTATGTCCGCACTGCCATCAGGAGATCAGCGCCGGGAGCAAATTCTGCAATTTCTGCGGGAAACCTATTCCGCAGGAGGTGTTCTGTGCCAAATGCGGGACGAAGCTCCCGCAAGGAAGTCGTTTCTGCCACCTCTGCGGCGAGGCGGTAAACGCCGTGCCCGCGCCTGACGCGGAGGAGGAGAAGCGGGCCGCCGCGGAGCGGAAGGAGCAGGCGCGTTTGCGGGAGGCGCTCCACGCGCTGGACGCGGAGGAGCAGACGCTGCGGCAGCAGATGGAGCAGGCCCGGGCCGCACGGCAGGAGGTAGACGCAGCACGGACGGCCCTGCACGAGGAGAGCGGCGTGCCCGCGAAGCCTCAGAATGAGCCTGCGCCCGCCGCGATACATAAAAAGCCTGTGGAGAAGACGGTGCGCCCGCCGCGCCGCCGTCCCGCGTGGCTTGTACCCGCCGCCGCAGGTGTGGCGGTGCTGGCCGTGGCGGCGGTGGTGTTGGCATTGGCTTTCGGCAAGAGTGAGAACGTCAAGGCGCTGGAGGCGCAGATCACATCCATCGGTACGGTGGCGCTGGACGACCGGGAGCGCATCGAGACCGCCGAGAAGATGCAGGCGGCTTTGAAGCCCTCGGAGCTGAAAAAGGTCGGGAATCTGCAGGCGCTGCAGGAGGCCCGGGAGGCCTATGACGCGCTGTACGCCCGGCAGGTGACGAAGGATATTACAGACATCGAGCAGCGGATCAATGCCATCGGCGAGGTGACGCTGGACAGCGAGACCGCGCTGCGGAGCATCCGCGATCGGTACGACAGCGCCGAGGCGGAGGTGCGGCAGGGCATCAGCAACTACGAGGTGCTCACCGCCGCCGAGGAGACGTTCAGCGCCCTGCAGGTGGCTGCCGTGGAGCAGGTCATTGATGCCATCGGCACGGTGACGCTGGACAGCGGCGATGCCATCGACGAGGCGGAGAGCGCGTACCAGGCCCTGACCGAGGCGCAGCGCCAACAGGTGTCCAACGCGGAGCAGATCCAAACGGCCAAGGACCGGCTGCAGGAGCTGGAGAAGGCCGAGGCGGAGCGGCTGAAGGATGAGGCGCTGGCCAGCCTGCGGAAGGAAGAGGATAAGGTACAGAAGATCACATGGTACTATCCGTCCGCCTTCCCGCGCTACACCGACATACGCTGTTATGTGCTGCCCTACATCGGGAAAAATTCCTCCAGCGCGTGGCTGCGGCTGCGGATGAACTACACCAGCCGCGATAATTGGGTATTTTGGGAGCAGATCACGTTCTCTATCGATGGGAGCAACACCACATACTACTACAAATATTCCGACATCACCCGGGACAACGATACGGAGGTTTGGGAGTACAACGACATCCCTGTGAACGACAAGGAGCTGAAGCTGCTGAACGAGATCGCGGAGTCCGAGGAGACCATCGTCCGCTTCCAGGGCGATGACCATTACAAGGACTTCACCGTAAGCGCCTCGGACAAGGCGGCGATCAAGCAGCTGCTGCTGGCCTATGAATACCTGAAGTAAGGGGACGCACCATGAAAAAGTGCCCGAAATGCGGACAGCTGTCCGATGCCCGTTTTTCCTTCTGCAACCAGTGCGGGACACGTCTGCCCGACACGCTGTACTGCGGCCACTGCGGCGCGGAGACCGCGCCGGGAATGTGCTTTTGCACCCGCTGCGGCGCGGCGCTGGGGGATACGGAGGCCGCGAAGCCGAAAAAAGACCCCTCCGCCGCCGCGGCAAAGCTGCGGCAGAGCGTTTCCCATACCGCGTCAGCCTGTAAGGACGCCGCCCAAAGGCTGATCCATAGCATTCGGGACGGGGCGGCACAGGTGGCCGCAAAGGAAAAGGCGGCGGCGCATCGCGTGACGCCCGCCGCGGGGAAGAAGTACGCCCTGTTCGGCGGCGCGGCCTGCGTGGTGATACTGGCTGCCGTGCTGCTGCTGACCCTGGGCGGCAGGGATAAGCTGTGCACCGCCACCCAAACGCTGCACGTGGACGGCGTGTACGTGGACACGGCCTTCGAGAGCAGTGACGGCAGGATGCCCATCTATGTCTTTCTTACGGTGAAGGCCACGGAGGACGACATAAGCCTTTACAGCAAGAACGTGACGCTGACCTTTGACGACGGAAGCAGCTACGATTCCGAGTTCTTCTCATCTCTGAACGCCCACCAGGAGAAGTATTATTACAGCGAGTACGTCGAGCATCTCTACGGCGGCGAGACGGGGTATCTGGCCCTGACGGTTCGCGTGCCCATGAGCCGCCTGGATGCCGCCAAGAGCTTTACCATCGAGGCCAGGCAGGTGCCGGGCATCGAGAAGCTGCGGATCGGCACGAAGGATGTTGTCCGGCTGGAGGGCGACGAGGCCGTTTGCAGCCAGGCCGACCCGGAGGGCTACGCCCACAACATGACGCTGCGCGAGCCTGCCGGTGCGGAGCGGGCCAAGGCGGTGGAGGAAAATCTGACGGGCCGGTACTGGATCGTGTCGATAGCAAACAACGCGGGGACTTGCCGGGTGTCGTTCGGGGAGGACCGCACCTTCGGTGTGACGCTGCTGGGCGTGACCAACAGCGGCACATACGACATCCGGGAGGGGTATCTCTATTGCAGCTATGACGGCCACACGTACCCCTTGCAGATTCCCTATACCTTGGATGAATACGGCAAGGTCGGTCTGACCTTTACCAACGTGCTGTGATGGGAGGAGCGAGCATGATCTGTCCGAACTGCAAAAAGCAGATACCCGATGGCAGCGCGTTCTGCGGCTACTGCGGGCGGGAGATACCCAAAGTGCCGCTGTGCACCCGCTGCGGCGCGGCGCTGCGGCCCAACGACCGCTTCTGCGGCGTGTGCGGCGCGCCGGTGGAAGCGCCCGCCGATACGAATAAGGCCGAGCTCACAGTGCTGGAACAGCAGCTTGCCCAGCGCCGCGAAGCGATGGCATCCCTGCGCCGTGAGCTGGAGGAGCAGACAGAGGCGCTGAAGGCCGCCCGCGAGACGCTGGAAGCGGAACGGGCGGAGCAGGCCCGTCTCGCGGAGGAAAAACGCAAGGCGGAAGAGGCCCGTCTCGCGGAGGAAAAACGCAAGGCGGAGGAGGCCCGTCTCGCGGAGGAAAAGCGCAAAGCAGAAGAAGCCCGCCTTGCGGAGGAAAAACGCAAGGCGGAGGAAGCCCGTCTCGCGGAGGAGAAGCGCAAGGCCGAGGAGGTCCGTCTCGCGGAGGAAAAGCGCAAGGCGGAGGAAGCTGCCCGCGTACAGGCGGAGGCGGAAGCCAAGGCCAAAGAAGAAGCGGAAGCCCGTGCTGCGGCGGAAAAGCAGCCTGAACAGACGAAATTTGAACCTGAAAAGCCCATCAAAAAGACCGGTGGGGAAAAGACCGGCTGGCTCGTTGCGGCGGTGCTGGTGCTGGCGTTGGCGGCGGTGGCGGTATGGCTGCTGCGGCAGCCCACGGTTTTGCCGGACACCGATGAGGAAAACCCAGTGACCGAGCCGCAGGCCTTGCCCACGCTGGCGGAGGCCGTTGTGCCCGGCGATACGATCGCCTTCGGCCACTACGAGCAGGACAACGACGTCACCAACGGCCCGGAGGCCATCACGTGGAAGGTGCTGGCCTGCGAGAGCGACACAGCCCTGCTCATCAGTGAGCGGGTGCTGGACTATCTGCCCTATGATACCAACGGCTCGGCCCGGTGGGATACCTCGTCCCTGCGGGCGGAGCTGAACGGCACGTTTTACGACAGCGCCTTTTCCGATGAGGAGAAGGCCGTCATGACCACTTCATCTGCCGAGCCCTACGATAACCCCGTCACCGGGGTACAGGACGACTCCGCCGCCACGGAGGACATGGTGTCCATCCCCAGTTTGAAGCAAGCCAACGATTACTTCCAGGACGCGCTGGCCCGGGTGACGTGGGGCACGGCTTACGCCGTGGCCCATGCGCGGGAACAGGCGGCTGCACAAGGGGAGACGCTGGCGGAGGACTTCGGCGGCAGCGCCAAGCCCGGCACGGACTGGTTGCTGCGTACACCGGGGCAGGATGGAAGCACGGTGGCCATCGCCCGGGATACATGGTACTATACCACCGAGGACTTTGACCGCGTTACCAATGGCGGCTACTGCTTCCGTGACGGGAATGTGACCGACTTCCGCACGGGCGTGCGGCCCTGCATCCGGGTGCGTATTCCCGCGGCGGACACCGCCGACACCGTGGGCGATCTCAGCAGCGCCCAGGTGGGCGACCTGATCACCATAGGTCGCTACGAACAGGACAACGACCTGGACAACGGCCCGGAGGCCATCCAGTGGCGGGTGCTGGACAAGAAGGACGGCAAGCTGCTGGTCATCAGCGACAAGGCGCTGGATTACATTAGCTATTCCTACGAATGGGATCAGGTGGAAAAATCGGTGTGGGCCACCTCCTGTTCCCGCGGCTGGCTGAACAACTACTTCATGCAAGCGGCCTTTACCCCCGCCGAGCAGGCCCGTATCTCCCTGTCGGATATCCACACCGACCCCAGTCCCGGCTTTGACAACGACCCCGGCCCGGACACCCAGGACTATGTGTTCCTGCTCAGTGCCCAGGAGACTGAGCAGTATTTCCCCACCGCCGAGAGCCGCCGCGTACTGCTGTCGGACTACGTCCACCCGCACAATAAGATACGGATCAATCGCCAGGGGTGGGGCACAAATGCCACCCGTATTCACGGAGACTGGGGACTCCGCTCTCCCAACAAGTATGGCACGTTCGCATATATTTTGGATTATCAGACGATTTATTGGACGGCGGGCGATATATGGTATGATGGCGGAGGCTTTGAAGGCGATGTCCGCCCTGCTATGTGGATTGAGGCCAAACCGGCGGCGGACGCGTCTGCCTACCCGTCTGCGCTGCCGGATGCCGTTGTGCCCGGTGACACGATCACCTTCGGCCACTACGAGCAGGATAACGACACGTCCAATGGGCCGGAGGCCATCACGTGGAAGGTGCTGGACGTGCAGGACGGCAAAGCGCTGGTCATCAGCGAGAAGATACTGGCGCGGATGCGGCATCGCTATGTGGAGGACGGTCACGGCGCGGTGACATGGGAAACGAGCCGTGTTCGCCAGTGGCTGAGCGAGGACTTTTTTGATGCGGCTTTTTCTGACGAGGAAAAAACCGCCGTCTACTTGACGAACGTGAAGAGTGAACCCAACCCGGACTATACGGATACCGATCCGGGAAAGGATACACAGGACTACGTGTTTGTGCTGGGACTAGAGCAATATGACGCGTATTTCGCCGATGATGGGGATCTATTCGATGCTATCGCGCCATATACCGAGGTGGCCCGCGTGGGCAATCCCTATGCAAAGGACGAGCTTGTCCGCACTGCCAAATACTATCCGATGAATAACGACGTCCGAGGCAACGCGGATGGCAGCGCCGGATGGTGGTGGCTGAGAACGGTGGGACAGGATTACGCCGCGGACGGAAACTTCATGATGCGGGTAGATGCCGCGGGCAAGGCAGATGGTGTAGGCAGTGATGCCGATTGCGGCGTTCGCCCCGCCATGTGGGTGGATGTTGACACCCTGACGAACGTCATGGACGCCTGCTGACACGAAAAGTATTTTACTTCTTAAAAAATCCGGTGCTCAAAAAGCATCGGATTTTTTAATCAATGCGGCCACGTCGCAGAAAAATGCTTTTTCATCCCGGTATCCGTTACCCCGTACCTTTATAACAACGCGGGCGTGCAGTTTAAGGGCATGATCGTCACTTATGAGCGCTGCGCTGATTCAGTCAAAGCGTATCTGACACTTTCTGCCGATTTTTGAGATTTATAAGTTATAACTTAAAAAACGAGCAGCGCACCGTTGCCCCGGAAACAATTCTGAACTATATCAGATACTGCTGCGAAGCATATCTGTTCTACCAGGTGAAGCGGGAGGACTTGCAGGGCAAACAGCTCCTTGCCTCCAATGAGAAGTATTATATTGCC
>OLOX01001216.1_pt1 | contig 25069 bp, 20 predicted proteins | sample 1672091 | NCBI WGS metagenome assembly OLOX01 (sample SAMEA3136644, study PRJEB25190) | human gut metagenome | reverse complement strand
AATGAAGTGTATGCCGAGTTTTTCCCGGCACCGTTTCCCTCCAGAAGCTGTGTAGAGGTAGCAAGACTTCCAAAAGATGTTATGCTTGAGATCGAAGCGATTGCAACGAAATAAAAATGATATGAGGGTCAAAAGGTCTTTTGACCCTTTAATCATAAAAATGCGTAACAAAAAAGTGTGCAAATATGCACACTTTTTTGTTGTTCGTAATACTTTTGAAACAAATACGGATTTTTAAACAGAAATGTCAATATTTCCGCCTAAGTTTGGGTATACGGAATTTTCCATCATCCTGGTAATTCCGTCACTCATTGTGGCATTCATGTCCAATGCATTGTCCAACATCTTCATGCTTACAGACTGCGTAAGGGAAGAAGTATCGGAAAATTGCAGGGCACTGAGTGCAGAACTGACATTTGTGATATCCATTGGTAATACCTCCTGCAATCATTTTGTATTTCTTAATATTATTTCATAAAAAATTAAAAAAATCAAGGGAAAATGGTCCTTTGGTACCATGTATAGGCTTGACACATACGGGGGGCTTTGCTATAATAGCACCGTAACATTTGTAATAAATTCGTAACAAACGATAGTTCGTTAAAAGAAACTTACAAATTGGAGGAGAAAATGAAACGTAAAACGTTAACAAAATTGGCAGCATGCGGATTAGTTGGGGCACTGACCGTTGGCAATTTTACCGTTGGGGTTGTCGCAGCGCCTACTGCAGGAATTACCAGTTATACTACAAACATTGTAACATCGTCGGTATTACCGACCGCAGGTATCTCACTTGCCATGAGCGAGTGTGCAACAACTGTTGAGGATGAAGCTGTTGTTGCCAGCGCACAGCCTGAAGTAAAGGAGAATGAGACACCGGTTGTAGCATCTGAGTATGCAGACATTGCTGTGTCGACAGCTGATAATTTTGTATATATTCGAAAGAAAGCATCTGCAGAGAGCAAGGCTCTTGGAAAGTTATATGCAAAAAATGTTGGAACAGTCCTTTCTAAGAAAGGTGACTGGTACAAGATCAAATCCGGATCTGTTACCGGATATGTAAGTAGTGATTATGTCAAGGTTGGCGATGAGAAACTTGCAAAGAAGGCAGGTCGAAGAGTAGCACTTGTCAATACTGAGACTTTAAAAGTTCGTACCAAAGCTTCTAAGAAAGCAGAAGTGATCGGACTTGTTCCGGAAGGTGATGATCTTACTGTTGTGGATGAGTCAATCGATGGATGGGTTGGAGTTTCCACAGAAGATGGAGATGGATATGTATCTTCTGATTATGTGGCTTTATCAACAGAATACACATACGCAGAGTCCAATGCAGAAGAAAAAGCAAGATTGAAGAAAGAAGCAGAGGAGCGTAAGGCGGCGGATGCAGCTGCAGCTGCAGCGGCAAGCGAGAAGGAGAATGCAACAAATAGTTCTTCCAACAGCTCATCAAGCAGTAGTTCTTCATCTAGCTCATCATCAAGCAATAGTTCTTCAGATCGTTCATACTCTGCACCAAGCGGATCAAATGGTTCGGCAGTTGCAAACTATGCTTGCCAGTTTGTTGGAAACCCATATGTGTATGGTGGTACAAGCTTAACAAATGGAGCTGATTGTTCTGGATTTGTTATGTCAGTATATGCAAAGTTCGGTGTAAGCCTTCCACATAGCTCTAGTGCTTTGAGAAGTGTAGGATATGGAGTAAGTACTTCCGAGATGCAGCCGGGTGACATTGTATGTTACAGCGGACACGTGGCAATCTACATTGGAAATAACACAATTGTACATGCTAGTAACGCAAGAGACGGTATCAAACTTAGCTCTCCGGCAAACTACAGAACAATTCTTGCAGTAAGAAGAATTTTCTAAAGTGAATAAGAACTGATTATGAGGCTGTAGCACATCGCTACAGCCTCTTTAATTTTCTATGAAGATATAGGACAATCCATTGACACGTAAGACAGAAAGAAGGTACTATAAAAGATACAGATAAAAGCATTTTTTAGGAAAATACGGAGGAATATATCATTGAAGATAAAGAGAATGAAATGGGTAGGAGCAGGAATATTTGCCGCCTCTTTGCTGGCGTTGGCAGTACAGCCACAACCGGTGAAGGCCGAGGAACAGCTCGATGGCGTTATGGGGCAGAGTATAGAGGATGAAATGGATGTTGTTTCTGCGCAGAACGAACTGAATCGGCAGATATTGAAAAATGCCACATCACAACTGACGTTAGATCATATGCCGATGCGGGGGGCTTCTTCCTATACGCAGGCTTTTTGGGGGGCATCATTTACTTCGGTCAGCGATTATACGAACGGAACATATTATCATAAGTCGGATTTGGAAGATTGTGAGTTATTTAATGGAATTGATGTGTCGTGGTGGCAGGCAAGAGGAAAAAAGACTACGTTGATTGACTGGTCTGCTGCACATGATGCGGGAATTGATTTCGCGTTTGTGAGAGTTGCTTCCCGCGATACTTCGGATGGTTCGATCTATACAGATACAAGTGCGGATTCACATATTCAGACGGCGCTTGCCAATGATGTGAATGTCGGACTCTACATTTTCTCACAGGCTGTAACGGAAGATGAGGCAGTAGAGGAAGCGGAATATGTTCTTGATCTGGTGGATCAGTATAACTGGGATGTGACCATGCCAATCGTTATGGATCGGGAAGCAGGAAGAACCAGTAAAAAACTGAAAGCGGGAACACTTTCAAAAGCAAAAGAGACTGCGGTGTGTCAGGCCTTTGCGGATACGATTACAGAGGCGGGGTATGAAGCATGTGTTTATGCATCTTATTCCTGGATTCGAAATTATATTAATACGGATGAACTTAGTGATTGTGGTTTATGGATTGCGAGATATAATAATACAACAACCAGTAATTCAAAATCAGGGACACCTTATGCGGATGTAGCATTTGATTATGATTTCTGGCAATATTCGTCCAGTGGGAAAGTGGATGGGTATGCAAAGAATCTGGATGTGGATTTCTGGTATAAGGATATGAGTGACGAGACAACCGGTCTGAAGATGAAATCCAATACAGCAGGTTCTGTTACGCTCAGTTGGGATGCTACGGACGATGCACAAAAATATCGAGTATATCGTTATGACAATGCAAGTGGTTCCTATAAATATGTAAAATCGGTTACAGGAACCAGCTATACAGATAAAAATCTTGCAGCCGGCCAGGTTTATCAATATAAGGTGAGGGGCCAGTGGACAATTGGAGGAACTAATTATTATAGTGGTTATTCCAATGTGCTTTCTGCAGTAACACTTCCGGAACAGGTAAAGAACGTTACTGCAAAAGCGGGAAATGATAATGTAATCCTGCAGTGGGATGCAGTCAGCGGAGCAGATGGCTACCGCATTTTCAAATATGATGAGAGCACGCAACAGTATGTGAAACTTGCTGACGTAAAGAATGATACAACCGGATATACAGTTGAAAACCTGGAAGAAGACACGGAATACAAATTTAAAATTGGTGCATATAAGCAGGTCAATGCTGTGAATTACTGGGGAGATTATTCCGCAGAGACAAGTGTAAAAACGCAGGCAAAGACATTGGAAAAAGTTCAGGGATTTACCGTGGAGACGGTCTCGGACACAGCACTTGAACTAAGTTGGGAACCGGTGGAAGGTGCGGATGGATATCGCATTTATCGTTTGAATACATCGACCGGAAAATATGGAAAAATTAAGACAATAAAGGGAGCGGAGAACGTTCTTTATAAGAATGGAAGTCTTTCAAGTGCTACAAAATATACATATAAAGTACGTGCATATGCGTCTTCCAATGGAAAGAATATATATGGTGCATATTCCGATATCAAGAGAGCAGATACAAAACCTGCACAGATAAAAGGATTGCAACTTACAATGAAAAGTTCTTCCATAACATTGAAATGGACAAAACAAAGTAATGTGTCCGGATATCAGATTTATCGTTATAATACAGCTACCAGAAAATATGACAAGGTCAAAACAATCAAAGGTGCAGGGACTGTGTCTTATACGAATAAGAATCTGAAAAAGAGAACTACATATAAATACAAAGTGCGGGCATATAAGACGAGTGGAAAGAAAAAATTATATGGAAGCTTTTCAACAGCGGTAAAGATGAAAGTGAAATAGGAAGGGAGATACGAAAGAGTTTTATGAAAAAATTTAAAAGAAGCATTGTGGCAATTGTGCTTATCGTTGGAATGCTGTTATCAATGAACCAGACAACTGTTTATGCAAAAACAAATGCATATGAGAAACCAATTGTAATTGTTTTAGACCCGGGACATGGGGGACATGACAGTGGTGCGACATGTTACTGGGGTGGACGCTGGTATCGGGAAAAAACATTAAATCTTGCAATTGCCAAGGCATGTAAAGCAAAGTTAGAACAATATGCCGGGGTGCAGGTGCATATGACACGTTCAAGTGATTATTTTGTAACACTTGGTGGTCGTGTAAGGTATGCGAAGGACCGGAAGGCAGATATATTTGTAGCCTTACACAATAATGCATCTTTTAGCAGAAAAATGAATGGTGTAAGTGTTTACTATCCGAATATAAATTATAATACAAAAGTTGGAAAAGAGGGGCGGAACGCGGCATCTTATATTCAAAAGGAACTTGTTTCATTAGGAATAAAAAATAATGGTATCCATTATCGCAATACAGAGAACGGAAGCAAATATCCGAATAAGAGTAAAAGTGATTATTACAGTGTGATACGCCAAAGTAAGCTGAGCGGATTTCCGGGATTGATTGTAGAACATGCTTTTGTAAGTAATTCGTCTGATTGTTCTAAATTTTTCAGCTCGGCAGATAAGTTGAAAAAGCTTGGAGAAGCAGATGCAAAAGGGCTTGCAAAATACTATGGTCTTGTTGAAAAAGATACACCGGTGCTGAAAAGTGCACAAGCCGATGAGGATGGTAATGTACATCTTCAATGGGATGCTATGGATGAAATGGATGGATATCGTGTATATCGTAGAGCGCAAGGAGTTTTTTCTTACACAAAGATTGCAACAATAAGGGATGAATCGGAAACTGACTACGTGGATAAAACAACAAAAAAAGGTACTACCTATTACTATATGATCGCAGGTTATCATAATGGGCGAAAGAAAGTAACTTACACGGATGCGTCCAACATAGTAAAAGTTACGGCATTAGAAACTTTATATACACCACAAAATCTAAAGGTGACTGCGGAACAGGGAACTGTGCAGATCACATGGGAAAGTACGGAGCATACAGATGGCTATATAATTGAACGGAAAACTGCAAATGATGCAGATTATCAGATGGTAGCAAAAGTAGAAGGCGCTGACATTACAAGTTATACACAGGACAATAATGTGACAACCGCAGATTATCGTATCTGCTCTTACAGAAAATATGGAAAAAAAGTATATCAAAGCAAATTTTCTGAAATTGTTACCTGCCAGCTGTAATAAATGTTTGCATAAAAACGTATAGAGAAATAAAGAAAAAGCAAAATGCACAAAAAATGGGGCCGGAACATATGTTTCTGGGGAATGTGGGGAAAACATGTGGAAAAGTTATCCACAATTTTTCCTCGAAAAATGCCATAAAATGAAGTTATACACGGAGTTATGCACGTTATCCACATTTTCAGCCCCATTTTTTTGTGCTTTTTTTGTTGAAAAACAAACAACTGTTTTGTATACATATCATAAAATTTGACGGATTTTGTCAAAGAACAGAAAAACTATTGACTTTCTAAATGTATAATAATGGGAGAATATGACTGAAATTGTCGCACAAAACAGAAAATAGAAAAAATATGCGAGTTGCCAAATGCATACAAGTTTGATATACTATGAAAGCTATGATTAAAACAATTGATTTTGCAGGAATTGTGTTGGACAATTATTCGGTTCGTGAGACCATTATGAACGTGGAAAAGAATATGTCCGATCAAGGGTTTCATACAATTGAAGAAGTAAATATGGACACACTGATGCAGGCGGAGACGGACGAGGTCATAAAAGATGCCTTGCAGATGGCAGAACATACTGTGATTGCGGAAGCTGGAATTTTGGATGCTGTAGGGGCAGGATCATATCAGCGGCGCCATGAAATTGAACATCATGATTTCTTTTATGAATTGATGAAAAGAATTGAGCGCAATCATAAAACATTGTTTGTCATTGGAGATTCAATGGAGAGGGTAGAGCAAATGTGTGAGCGGATATCGGACCGTTATCCAAAATGTGACATCGTGGGAATGGAAGCGTTAGACGAATGTTCTGGAGCAACGGATGCAGTCATCAATGAAATTAATGCGCTGGCACCGGATGTGGTTCTCAGTATCATCCCAAGCCCTCAGCAGGAACATTTTCTTATGGAAAACCGGGAAAAAATATCTGCGGAGTTGTGGTACGGACTTGGAAAAATTGAACTTGGAAAAAAAAGAAGCCGACTGGCTTTAAAAATCCATAAACTGATTCGTACACATAAACTCGAGAAACAATTGATCCGGCACAGTGATGAACAGGAAGAAAAACAGAAAGAAGTTTAGTGATTTAGGGTATTTGGTCAATATTTATAGTACAAAATAACTAAGTTACCCAAAAATAAAAAGAGGAAATGCGTGAAAAATGTACATTTCCTCTTTATTTTTTTGTCGATATGCATTAAAATAATATGAGATGTTTATGCAAATCACAAACTTTGGGGGATAAGGAGAGAAAACTATGATTTCCAATCAAATACTTCAAAACACAATTGATGGGTTAAAAGCTATAACACGAACCGACCTTTGCGTTATTGACGTAGAGGGAAAAATCCTTGCTGCAACCTTTCCGGATGCAGAGCAGTTTATTACACCTGCGCAGGCATTTGTAGGATCTCCGGCAGATAGTCAGGTGGTTAACGGATGTCAGTTTTTCAAGGTGTTTGACGATCACCAGTTAGAGTATATTCTCCTCGCTTGTGGGGACAGTGAGGATGTGTACATGATTGGCAAGATTGCGAGCTTTCAGATTCAGAATCTTCTTGTTGCGTACAAAGAACGCTTTGATAAGGACAACTTTATCAAAAACCTGATTTTGGATAACTTGCTTTTGGTAGATATCTACAATCGTGCAAAGAAGCTTCATATTGAGACGGAGGTGCGCAGGGTTGTTTTCTTAGTGGAAACAAATCGTGAGAAGGATGGCAATGAATTGGAGAAAATTCGTGGTCTCTTTGGCGGAAAGTCCAAGGATTTTGTCACGGCGGTAGATGAGAAGAATATTATCGTTGTCAAAGAACTGACAGAAAATGAGACCTATGATGATTTGAACAAGACAGCAGATGTTATCATCAACTTGTTTAAATCGGATGCAAACTGTAATATTCATATTGCATATGGAACAATTGTCAATGAGCTAAAAGAAGTATCACGTTCGTATAAAGAGGCACGTATGGCTCTCGACGTAGGAAAGATTTTCTTTGAGGATCAGGATGTGATAGCCTATTCCCAGCTTGGAATCGGGCGTCTGATTTATCAGCTTCCAATTCCTCTTTGTAAAATGTTTATCAAAGAAATTTTCGGTGGAAAGTCACCGGATGATTTTGATGAGGAAATTCTGACTACGATTAATAAATTTTTTGAGAACAATCTGAATGTTTCTGAGACATCCAGACAATTATATATTCATAGAAATACACTTGTATATCGTCTGGATAAGTTACAGAAAAGTACCGGACTTGATCTTCGGATTTTTGAAGATGCAATCACATTTAAGATTGCGCTCATGGTAGTTAAGTACATGAAATATATGGAGACATTAGACTACTAAAAGGAGAAAAAATGATCAAACTGGAACATGTCAGCAAATCTTATGCGGCAGGGATTCCTGCACTGAATGATGTAAATCTGGAAATTGAAGATGGAGAGTTTGTTTTTGTCGTCGGAGACAGCGGATCCGGAAAATCGACATTGATCAAACTTCTTTTAAAAGAACTGGAACCTACGGAAGGAACCATTCTTGTGGATGGCAAGAATCTGGGCAGGGTAAAACACAAGCAGATTCCCAAATACCGACGCAACATCGGCGTTGTGTTTCAGGATTATGCGGTGTGGCCGCATCTGTCCGTCTGGGACAACGTCTGCTACCCGATGAAAAAGCACAAGGTGCCCAAGGAGGAAATCGCCAAGCGCGCGGCTTACGCGCTTGAGCAGGTGCGCATGACCGGCTACGAAAAGCACATGCCCGCCCAGCTCTCCGGCGGCCAGCAGCAGCGCGTCGCGATTGCCCGCTCGCTGGTCTCCTCGGACGAGCTGATCGTGCTCGACGAGCCGATCACCAATTTGGACGCGAAGCTCCGCGAGGAGATGATTCTGGAAATCCAGATGATCCAGCAGAACATCGGCACGACGATCATCTACATCACGCACGATCAGGAAGCGGCGCTCCAGCTCTGCGACCGAATCGCCATCATGCAGCCGGACGGGCAGATTTGCCAGATCGGCAGCGACGAGGAGATCATCCGCCGCCCGGCCAACCGCTTCGTCTATTCCTTTATCGGCGTTTCCAACTTCCTGCCGGTAACAGAAAAGGGCGGCAAGGTCTGTCTGGCGCTGGGCGGCGAGCCCGTCCTGTTCGATGCGCCGCCGCAGGGGTATGTTTCCGGCAAAAAGAACGTCATGGGCGTGCGTCCGATGGACATCGTCTTCGACGCGGAAAGCCCGATTCGCGCGACGATTCGGCGCGATACCTTCCTGGGCAACCAGTACGACTATCAGGTGGAACTGATGGGCCGGGAGCTGCGCGTGGAGCGCAACGCGCTGGATGTGCTGGCCGATCCCACCCGCTACGAAGCCGGGCAGGAGGTCGGGCTGAAATTCCTCAACGTCAAATTCTATGAAGAGGAGGCAAAAGCATGATGGGCACCAAGCGACGCGCCAGCCGCGATATGGCGCGCATGGACGGGAAACATTTCAGCCTCGATTCGGTGCTGACCGTGCTTTCCTTCCTGATTTTGGTCGTTGTGGTCGTCATCCCGATGGTGATGATCGTTTACAACACGTTCTTCTACGAGGGCAAATTCGATACCAGCCTGTTCACTCAGATCATTCTCGACCCCGGCAACGTGGCCGCCATGTGGAACACCATCAAGATCGCGCTGCTGGTCACGCTGTTCGGCACGATTATCGGCCTGTTCTTCGCGTGGCTGCTCGGTCGAAGCGACATCCCCCTCAAGGGGCTGATGCGCTCCATGTTCACCATTCCGTACATGTTCCCGCCGTTCTTCGGCGCGATGGCGTGGGAGCTGCTGCTTTCCCCGCGCTCCGGCTACCTGAACAAATGGCTGATGGCCACGTTCGGGCTGTCCAAAGCGCCGTTTAACATCAACTCCATCGGCGGCATCATCTTTGTGGAATGTTCGTATTACTTCCCGTTCGTGTTCATGCAGGTGGTCTCCGCGCTGGAGCGCATGGACCCGACGCTGGAGGAATCCGCCCGAATCGCCGGCGCAAAGCAGTGGTACGTCATCCGGCGCATCACCATGCCGCTGGTTCTGCCGGCCACAAGCGCGGGCGCGCTGCTGATTCTGACCAGCTCGCTGTCCCACTTCGGCGTGCCCTCCATCCTCGGCTTCAGCAAGAAAATCTACACCCTGCCGACCCGCATTTACCAGTTGATTTCCCGCGCGAGCGGCTCGTTCCAAGGCATCCGCGAGGGCGCGGCGCTTTCCATCCTGCTGGTGATCGTCGTCATGCTGGCGCTGTGGCTGCAAAAGATCGTTCTGCGTTCGGGCAGCTACGACATCATCAAGGGCAAATCCATGCGTCCGATGCTCATCAAGCTGCGCGGCGCCAAAATCCCCCTGCTGGTGATCTCGCTGCTGTCGCTGGTCGTCATCGTGGTCGTGCCGCTGGTGATGATTATTCTCGTCGGCCTGCTCAGGGCTTACGGCCTGCCGCTCAAGCTTGAAAACTTCACGTTCGACAACTACATCAACCTGTTCAAGTCGAAGATGGTCAAGGACAGCGTGATCAACTCGCTGACCCTGTCGGTCTCCGCGGGTCTGATCGCCATGTTCCTGGGCGTGATGATCGCCTACGTCATCCAGAAGATCCGGCCGAAGGGCAAGACGGTGCTGGAGATCATCTCCATCCTGCCGTATTCCATCCCCGGCATCGTGCTGGCCATCGGCGTCATCCTCTCCTGGAGCGGCGCGTTCGGCATCAACCTGTACAACACCCTGTGGATCATCCTGATTGCGTATATCGCGCGCTACCTCGCCTTCTCGATGAAGTCCGCCTCCGCGTCCCTGCAGCAGGTTCACTATTCGCTGGAAGACGCGGCGCGCACCTGCGGCGCGACGCATTTTGAATCCCTGACGGACGTGACCCTTCCGCTGATTCGCCCGGCGATGATCTCCGGCTTCTTCCTGATCTTCCTGCCGGCCATGCGCGAATTGACGACCTCCGTTCTGCTCTATGGCCCGTACACCCGCACACTCGGCGTAGCCATCTACTCCCTGCGCAGCGACGGCTATATTGTGGATTCCTCTGCGCTCGCGTCGCTGGCGATTGTGCTGATTATCATCTGCAACACGGTCGTCAACGCGATTTTGAAGGACAGGAAGAAGGTGTAACAGATGGATCAAATTGTTCTCAATCACGTCACCAAGCAGTTTACCACCAAAACGCTGGGCACGGTAACCGCCGTCAACGATTTCAATCTGACCATCAAAGAGGGCGAATGCTTCTCCTTCCTGGGTCCCAGCGGCTGCGGCAAGACGACCACACTGCGCATGATCGCCGGATTCGAGGATCTGAGCGACGGCGAAATCCACCTGTGCGGCAAGCCCGTCAGCATCAAGAGCAAAAACCTGTATGTGCCGCCGGAGGAGCGCGGGCTGGGCATGGTGTTCCAGTCGTTCGCGGTATGGCCGCACATGAACATCTTTGAAAACGTGGCCTTCCCGCTGCGCGTGCGCAAGGTGCCGAAGGCGGAGATGATCGAGCGCGTGAAAATGGCGCTCAAGCACACCAGTCTGGACGGCATGGAAAAGGTCTATCCGGGTAACCTCTCCGGCGGACAGCAGCAGCGCATCGCGCTGGCGCGCGCCATCGTCACCAACCCGAAGGTCATGCTGCTGGACGAGCCGCTTTCCAACCTCGACCCGAAGCTGCGCGAAACCATGCGCTTTGAGATCAAGGAGCTGCAAAAGAAGTTCAACTTCACGATCATCTTCGTGACGCACGACCAATCCGAGGCGATGGCGCTTTCCGACCGCATGATGGTCATGGACATGGGCAACATTGTGCAGATCGGCACGCCGACGGAGCTTTACAATCGCCCCGTCAACCGCTTTGTGCACAAATTCCTCGGCCAATCCACCTTCACCGACGTTGTGATTCAAGACGGAAAGGTGTATGCGAAGGGCGATATGGCGCATCCGCTGCCTGTCGCACTGCCGGAAAACGGCGAGCGCGAGATGGTCATGGCTACCCGCCCGAACCAGATCGAGATGAACCACACCGACGGTTACAAGACCAAGGTGGAAAAGCGCATCTTCCTGACCAACTACACCGAGTATCTGGTGCGCGTGGGCGATCAACTGCTTCAGGTTCAAACGCCGCACCGCAACGCCTTTGCGCAGGGCGAAACCTGCTATCTGAAATTCCCCGGCATTATGTGGTATGGCAGGGAGGACGAGCAGGCGGAGGCCGAGCGCAACCGCCGCCAGTTGGTATAATACTAATTCTTGTTAAAATGGCTTAATCCGCGCACCATCTTTTTCGCTCTGACTTTGCCTCGTTCCGTTCAACGTACCTCCAGTACGCCTCACTTCACTTGGCTTCGTCAGAACAAAAAATCTGATGCGCTCTGTTAAGCATTTTAACTGCGAATTCGTATAAAACCGGATACGAAAAGGGACTGTCGAGCATTGGACGGTCCCTTTGAAATATCGATCCATGAGCCGAAAACAAATACTGCACAAAGTGCGGGCAGGCGGGCTCAGCCCGCCTCATACACCTTTCGAACATCCTGCCGTCTGCCCCCGATGAGAAAACGACAGGCCAGCAGGGAAGCAGCGCCGCCGAGCGTGACGCACCAGCGATAGTCGAGCACTTCCCCCAGAAAGCCCATCAGCAGGGAAAAAACGCTCGCCCCGGCGGTGAGAAGCACGCTGTTTAGGGCGTTGACGCGCGAGCGGAGTCTTTCGGGGATGTAGCGCTGGACGGCGGAGCTTCGCAGAATGGCGCTGTTGCTGCCGAGAAAGCCGCAGATGGCGCGGTTGACCAGCATCAGCGGATAGGGCAGCCAGAGCAGGCACATATCCATGACCTCATACACCTGATAGACGAAGAACACGAAGCCGTATTTCTTTTTGTCGGGGAGCTTGAGCCGGTATTGCACCGCGCTGCCGACGGTTCGCCCGGCAAACTCGACCACGGAGAACGCGGCGTACATGGCGGCGGTGAAGCCGGGAAACGTGCGAAAGAAGGCGACTAAAATGGGCGAGAAACCGTTGGCAACGCCGTTGGTTACCGCCATGTATTCGTACATGCTGCGCAGACCGCGCTCCTCCTTCAAATACTGCACGGCTTCCCGAATGTCGCCGCCCCACGCCTTGAGCGAATAGGGCGCACGCTGCTGCCGCGCCGTTTCATCCAGACGGATCAGGCTCTCCGTTGCGGCCGCGGCCAGCGAGAAGACGCTTTGCGCAATCAGAATCCATGCCACGCCGAGGGTATCCAGAAGCACGGCGGCCAGCGGCGTCATAACGACCTTCAAAATCGGGTAGAGCATGGAGGACACCGCGTAGCCCTTTTCCTCGGCGCCCTCCGGAATCAGCTCCGGGTAGATGCTGGTGAACGCGAGTTCATCCACCGCGCCAAGGCAGGCCAGCAGCAGGGACAGCGCCAGATAGCCGACATAGGAAAAATCAAAGACCATCAGCCACAGCCCCATTCCGGCCAGCAGCGCGGCGTTTGCGAGATCGCCCGCGACTAGGAAGGCTTTGCGGGGGAGTCGATCCATGAGCGGCGCGATCAGCACCGGGAGCAGCAGATACGGCAGAAGCTGGATGGCGACAATCAGGGCGGACGCCAAGGTGCTGCCGGTTTCGTCGAACACGAGAAACGCCAAGGCAAAGCTGCCCGCGATTGCGCCTATCGTGCCCATGGCGGACGCCAGAATCACCAGACGGAAGTTGCTTGTCCAGAGTTTCGCTGTTTTCATGTCCATCACCTCTGCAAACAGTGTAGCAGAACGGTGAAGGAAAAAACAGCCTGTACATTTGGGAAAGTCACGTCAGATATACGGGCTGAAATATGCTTTACAGCGGTCTTTCGGGAAAATATGCTTCCAGCAACTCGCAGGCCTTTTTATACTGCCGGGTTGCCTTGTACCATTCCAGCACCCAAGGCAGATGGAAGAGCGCATAGCCGAGCGGCAGTTCGTTTCGGAGACGGTCGAAGCTGTCCAGCAGCAGCGTGCCGTACTCGTTCCGAGTCAGATAATCCGGGTGCTCCAGCCGATACCGAACGAGCCGGAGCAGCCGCAGGGCAAGCGCGCGGTCGATCTCGTCGATGTCCATGGCCTCCGCCCGCGTCAATGCGCGCAGCGCTTCCTCGCGCCGCCCGGTCTTCTCGCAGCAGATGGCCAGCTTGTGCAGCGCCATCAGGGTGGGCTGCTCCTGCCCGGAAAACCAGGCGTAGGCCTCTTCATAGCGTCCGGTTTCGATCCACGCCGACGCGGTGTTGTAGCCAATCGCCCGCAGGGCGCTTTCATCCTGCAAATCCTCCGCCAGCCGCCGCCCCACCCGATAGTGTCGCTCCATGTTGGGCAGATCCTGCCGGTTGCAATAGGCGTTGCCGAGAAAGAGCTTCGCTTCCAGCATGAGCCGCACCGCGCCCTCCCTGCCGGCAAGGTCGTAGGCGGTCTGCAAGGCATCCACGGCGGCGGAATAGCTGCCCGCGTTGTAGTCGGCAATGCCCAGCATCAGGTGGGTGTATGCGTTGGGCATGAGCCGCACGGCCTCGGCCTCCTGCCGCTGTAAAATCCGCTGGATGGCCAACTGACGAACGTCCATGCAGGGTTCCAGCGCGGGCTCCAGCGGCGTTTGGGCGGAAAGCAGCGCCAAATCCAGCCACGCGGGAACGGCGCGATACCGCTCGATGTCCCTTTCGCGCAGCAGGCCGCGCAGTTGGCCGCGTCTGCCGGTCAGCAGCAGCTCCCAGCCCCGCTCCGCCAGCCCGGCGGCCTCCCGCTCGACCTCCCGATTGGTTTCGAGGTTCAGCCGCGCCAGAAGAAGCCGCAGAATCTCCTCGGACGGTTCGGCTCTGCCGCTTTCGATTTTCGATAGATAGGATACCGTGCAAATCCCCTTGCACAGCCCCGCCTGACTCCAATTCCGCCGCACCCGCTCACGATAGATGATGTAGCCTTGATAGTTCATCGGTTTTCGCACTCCAAACGCTGTTCCGGTTCAGCCGTCGTTCTTGGTCGCAACGCGCATCCGCATTTTCCCCGTGCCGGAGATTGGAACGGATGCATGCATTGTAACACAAACGGAGAAGCAAAAAAAGCCTGCCGTCTGCATCAAGCAGGCGGCAGGCTCAGGTTAAAACAGATTACTCAATCGCAATGGCGGTGCCGACGGGCGATTTATGAACGTCCTCCTTCGGAACCAGAACGGTCAGCACGCCGGATTCGTACTTCGCCTTGATATCCTCAGGCTTCACGTCGCCGACATAAAAGCTGCGAGAGCAGGAACCGGCATAGCGCTCCTGACGCAGAATACGACCCTTCTTGTTCTCCTCGTCCTTGTCAAGCCCCTTCTCGGCGCTGATGGTCAGATAGCCATCCCGCAGATCGAGACTGATTTCATCCTTCTTGAAGCCGGGCAGCTCGACCGCGAGACGATACGCCTTCGCGTCGTCCGTCTCGCGAATATCGGTCTTCATCAGGTTTCTGGCGTTCTTGCCGAACAGCGGGTTATGAGAACCGAAGAAACCATTGTCAAACAGGTCGTCAAACATATTTTCACCATACACAACAGGCAGCATAGCACATTCCTCCTACCTATCATTCAATATCTATATGGAAAGCTTTGCTTTGCAGAAGAATCTGCAAGCAAGCAGAGCTTACTTGTCTCGCGGGATGCAGGCGTAGACCACGGCGCTGACACCTTCCAGCAGGAAGACCAGCCCGACCGTCACGCCGATTGCCGCAACGCTCACCCACGGATCCATCATGCAGACGAACCCGGCCGCGATCAGAATGACGCCGACGGCCAAAATCCATCCCCATCCGCGAACGCCACAGGCGCGCAGATCAAACGCGCTGACGAACCGCGAAACGCCGGAAAACAGCAGCCACAGCGTAAACAGAAACGGCAGCGACATCATGGTGAACCACTGGTTCAGCAGCAGAAACAAGGAAAGGATGACGGTCAACACGCCGTCAAGCAAAAGCCAGCCCGAGCCGAGCATGAACCCGCTCGTCGTTGCAAACACAACGATCTCCATCACGCCGGACAGCAGCATCAACACGCCGATCATCAAACCGGCGGTCATGGCGGCAATGTCCTGATTGCACAGGCAATAGACGCCCAGCACCATCAGGAGCACACCGGCTATGATATTTAACACTTTCATTGATTTTGAAACCATCATCATTTGCGCCTCCCTTTTATGGCCTTTCCTTTATTTCTGCGGATAGTATAGCTTTTTATGCTTGAAATGAAAATGGTTCGACAGTATAATAAAGAAAAAGCTGCTTGTGCTTTCAGCACAAATGAAGGAGGCGAAACCGTGGAAGCCGTCAAACAGAAAAACTACAGCGCGGACGCGCTGCTGGCCGAGTTCTTCGCGCAGGATGATTTGAAAAGCCTGGCCGCAGACGCCGGAGCGCTGCTGGACTGTCCGCTGCTTGTGCTGGACGGCACGTTTCACGTGGTTGCGTATCATCGGCCGCTGGGTTTTTCCGATCCGCTTTTTCAGGCGTCTGTCAGCCGCGGCGAAATCACCTATGAAGCCGGCGCCATTATCAGCCGAAGCGAAGCGCTGATGGCGGGAACCGCCGACTACGTAAAACTGGAGGACAGCGTCTATCGCCGCCGCTTTGTGCCGCTGATCAGCTCCGGTGTTCGGCTCGGTTTCCTGATTTGCGTAGATACGGACGGGCATTTGCAAAAAATTCCGCAGGAAACATGGAATACGGTCGAGCAGATTTTGGCGAAACAGGCGTTTATCGAAACAAGCCGCCACGATAAGCCTTTTGAAACGGCCGAGGATATTTTAATGCATCTTTTAGACGGCGGCTTTTCCTCCGCACTGTATTTCCAGTTGCAGGCCTCCGGCACATACCTCGCCGATTTTCATCCCACGGGCTTTGCGCTGATTGATCTGACTGCTTACCACGACGAATACCTTGGAAAACGGCATTTGAAGGATGAACTCGGGGTAAGGTTTCCGCAGTCCCATTCCTTTCTGTATCGGGGGGACGTGTTTCTGTTTCTGTATGGCAAAGCGGATTTCAACGGCTTCTCCGCATTAGCGAAGGAATTTGAGTTGAAGGTCGTTTTATCAGACGATCTTGACGATTTATTCAGCCTCCCGGCGCTTTACCGCACGGCGCACGAGGCGCTGGAGCTGATGACGGATCGCCGCTTTCACAGCGGAAGCGTCTGCACGGTATCCCAGCTCAGAACGCCGCTGCTATTAAAAAACGTCGAGGGGCGCGACGATTTGATCGCAAGGGAAATTCGGGTGATGGCGGCGCACGACAAGAAAAAGGATACGCAGTATTGCGAAACGCTCTACCACTACCTGACCTGCTGCCGTTCGCTCAAAAGAACCTGTGACGCGCTCTTCACCCATCGCAACACGGTGCTTTACAGGATTCGAAGAATACAGGAGGATTTCAACATTCCGCTGGACGAGCCCGCCGTTCACGCGGATTTGCTGCTCGGTGTTTCGCTGATCCTGTTCGAAGAGAAGGGCCCCGATTTCTTTCTGCGTCCCCTTTATCCGGACGAGAGCGGGGAATAACGGGCAGATACGAGCACTTGAAGCGCGCCCCATTTGAAGAAGGAGACAGCGGAGAGCATGCCCACCTGTCTTTGACCGAATTGAAAGCGCGGCTGGCGGAAAACGTTTCGCGGATCGACGCGATGATTGATTTCGTGAGCGAGGAAGAGCTGTTTCAGCCGCATAGGAGAAAGTAGGCGGACGACGCCACCAAAACGGCGGTGTGGGCGGTTTACAAGTTCATTCATGTGAACACTGTTGCGCCCTTCGGGACATTCAGAACGAAGATTCGAAAGTGGAAAAAGTCGGCGATGTAAATTTCAATCGAACTAAGAAGTAAAGGAGATGTTTTCTATGCAGAGGGACGAAATTGTCAAAAGGTATTTTCAGGCGTGGCTTGACCAAAATATCGAGCCGTTGGGAAGCATCTTTTCCGAGGACATTGTATACAGCGAGTGCTATGGACCCGAATATCGTGGCTTATCCCAAATCTTGAAATGGTTTGCGGATTGGAATAAGAGCGGCAGAGTCTTGAAATGGGATATTAAAAATTTCATTCACCAAGGGATGTTTACCGTTGCAGAATGGTATTTTGAGTGTGATTATAACCATGAAATCGGCGGGTTTGACGGCGTATCAATCATAGAATTCAATGACGATATGAAAATCGTGAATCTAAAAGAATTTCAATCGAAGGCTGAACACTATTTTCCGTATCGGTAAGGCGTTTGTGTCGATTATTGGGGGCATACGGAGAATTCCCGTATTTATACTAATTCTTGTTAAAATGGCTTAATCCGCGCACCATCTTTTTCGCTCTGACTTTGCCTCGTTCCGTTCAACGTACCTCCAGTACGCCTCACTTCACTTGGCTTCGTCAGAACAAAAAATCTGATGCGCTCTGTTAAGCATTTTAACTGCGAATTAGTATTAAACCCCGATGTCCTGAGGTTGCATGAGAGAAGTCTGCCGAAGAACATGTCAGATTTCAGGAGTGATTCCCTAAAAAGAAATATGCGATAAAATCCAAGCAACTGCTTGATTTATCTTGCAAAGTGTGGTACGCTCTTATCATCAGTACACCGGTAAGCCGGAAAAGGGAGGTCATCGCTTGAACGAAGACAAGAAAACCGAAAGAAGAAGGGAAATCATCGCCGTCTGCCTCGATTGCTTTGTTGAAAAGGGGCTGACGATCACCACCACAAAGGATCTCTGCACGGCGGCGAAGCTGCAAAACGGCGGCATCTATTATTATTTCTCCACCAAGGAGGAAATTGTGCTCGCCTGCGCCGAGGCGGCCATCGAGCGGATTGAAAAGGGCGCGTTCGGCATCGTGTTTGAGGATATCCGGGATGTCAAGAGCATGATGGATCGCCTGGGCGCGCTGGCGGATAAAATGTCGCCGACCATGCGCTTCCTGGTCAGCGTGTGCGTGTCGCGGGAATACGGGGAGAAGGTCAAATTTGCCCTGAGCCGCCTTGCGTCCAGATACCCCTATTACACGGAAAAAATCGCGGCGGTTCTGGATTGTACGCCCGTCGAGGTCGAGCCGTTCGTTCACCTGTCGATTCTCGCCCTCAACAACTATATGATCTTTGCCGAGCGCGCGCTGTTTACCCCGCAGATCGAAGCCGCAAAGAGAGAACTGCTGAGACTGGCCGAAAGGAAGGGGGAAAAGCATAGCGGCCTTCTCGACGAAGGAAGGACATAATTTTTCGGGAAACCGTTGCACTTTGGTAAGAGATGAAAAAGGGAGATGTCACCATGAAAAAAAGCCTTGCAACCCTATTGACGGCGCTGATTCTGTTTTCCTGCGGATGGACCCCCGCCTGCATCGCCGAACCGACCGAGACGGACGCCGTATGGGAGCAGGTCAGCGAGGCGTATATCTACGCCTTCCCGCTGGTGCTGACCAACGCGACGAAAACCATGTCAACCAATACGGACGGAAGCGTGACGGGGCGCGCGCCCGTCAACCAGATCAACCATGCCAAGAAGCTGGCGGACGCCTCCTTCCGCACCGTCGTTACGCCGAATGTGGATACCCTCTACTCGCAGGCGTGGCTTGATATCGGCGCGGAACCCATGGTGTACATCCTGCCGGAAACGGATCGTTTCTGCAACGTGCAGCTTTTGGACGCATGGACGAACACCGCCGCCGTGCTGGATCAGGCGGGCGCATACGTCATCGCGCTCCCGAGCTGGACGGGCGAGTTGCCAGAGAACGTGACCCGCGTGGATGTGCCCACCGAAACGGTGTGGTCGATTGCCCGCGTCGTGCTCTCCGGAAACGAGGATCTGCCCAACGTATACGCCATTCAGAATCAGATGCGGCTCCTTCCGCTCTCGGCGTATCTGGCGGGCGGAGACTACGCCGCGCCGGCGGGCACATATACCAAGGAAAACGACTTTGTTCCCGTGAACAAGGTGCTCTCCATGCCGCCTGCGGAGTTCTTCAACACGGCCAACGCGCTGATGCAGGCGAACCCGCCCGCCGAGGCCGACGCGGCGCTGCTGGAAAAGCTCGCCGCCATCCACGTGGGGCCGGGCATGACCTTCGACGCATCCATTCTGGGCGCGGACGCCGCCGAGCGCTGGACGCAGATGCTCAAGGGCATGCGCGCCACGCTTTCCGCCGAGAGCGCGAAATATGCCCAAAATCTCGGCCAGTGGATCTACTTCGGCAGACCCATCGGCGATTTCGGAACGGCGTATACCTACCGCGCCATGGTGGCGCTGGTCGGACTGGGCGCGAACACGGTCGATGTGGCGATCTATCCCAAGACGCATACGGACGCGGCCGGCGCGGCGCTGACCGGCGAGAAGAACTATACGATCCACTTTGAAACGCTTCCGCCGACGCTGGAAGGCGGCTTCTGGTCGGTGACCGCCTACAACGAGGAAAACTTCCTCATCGACAACCCCATCGACCGCTACTGCGTCAACGACCGCTCCGCCTATCGGCTGAACGAGGACGGCACGCTGGATATCACCCTGTCGAAGGAAGCGCCGGAGGATCCCTCCAACTGGCTGCCCGTTTCCGACGGAGAATTCCATCTGTTCATGCGCATCTATCTGCCGGATATGAACGCGCTGGATGCGTGGCAGCCCCCCGTCATCCACATTCAGGAATAACCGATCCTCAGGAGGAATAATTCGATGAAACGTTGGATAGCGATGTTCCTTGCCGTTCCGATGCTCTTTTCCTGCGCGATGGCGGAAACCGGCGGGCTCGACCTGAATCGCGAGGTCAAACCCGCCACGGCGTTCACGGCGCAGGCAAACGCCGCGGTCTATGACGAGCTGGATTTCAGTGACAAGCAGGAATATGCGTTCGCCACGCGCGGCCTGATCGACGCGCCGGAAACGCTGGAGCTGAAGGACGAAGATGGAAGGATGATTTGGAGTCAGGATGCCTTCGCGTTTCTGGATGATTACGAGAAAGCGCCCGACAGCGTGAATCCGAGCCTGTGGGAGAACACGATAAATAACCACGTCTACGGGCTCTTCGAGGTGGCCGACGGCATCTATCAGGTGCGCGGCTACGACATGGCCAACCTCACCGTCGTCAAGGGCGACACGGGCTGGATCGTCTTTGATACGCTGATGAGCGTGGAATGCAGCCAAGCCGCCATGCAGCTCATCGAAAAGAACCTCGGCCATTTCCCGGTCAAGGCCGTCGTCATCTCTCACTCCCACGTCGATCATTTCGGCGGCATCGCCGGTGTGATGGCGGCGGAGGATAAGGCGGACGAGACGCTTTCCATCGAGGAGCAGCTTGCCAGCGGCAAAATTCCCGTCATCGCGCCCGCAGGCTTTACGGAGCACGCCGTGAAGGAGAATGTCTACGCCGGAAAGGGCATGGGTCGCCGCAGCAACTATCAGTACGGCATTTTGCTCAAACCCGGCGTGACCGGCAAGCTGGCGCAGGGCATCGGCATGGGGCAATCCGTCGGCACGATCTCCTTTATGACGCCCAGCTATGAGATCAGGGAATCCGGCGAAAGGCTGACCATCGACGGCGTGGAGCTGGAATTCCAGCTCACCCCCGGCACGGAAGCGCCCGCCGAAATGAACACGTGGCTCCCTCAGCATAAGGCGCTGTGGATGGCGGAAAACTGCACCGGCACGCTTCACAACCTCTACACGCTGCGCGGCGCGGAGGTGCGCGACGGCGCAGCATGGGCGAGCTATATCACCGAGGCGATTTCCCTTTATGGGAAGGATGTGGAGGTTACCTTCCAGTCCCACAACTGGCCGCACTGGGGGAACGACGTGGTGAACGATTACATGGTCAACACGGCGGCGGTATATAAGTACATCAACGATCAGACCCTGACCTATATCAATCAGGGCTACACCAGCGACGAGATCTCCAACATGATCGAGCTGCCGGAGGCGCTGAACAAGATCTGGTACACCCGCCAGTACTACGGCACGGTGGCGCACAACGCCAAGGCGGTCTATCAGAAGTTCATGGGCTGGTACGACAGCAATCCTGTCAACCTGAACCCCCTCACGCCCAGCGACAGCGCGAAGAAGTGGGTGGAGTATCTGGGCGACGTGGACAAGGCGCTGCAAATGGCAAAGGCCGACTTTGACAAGGGCGAATATCAGTGGGTCGCCGAGGTCACAAATACCCTCGTGTTCGCAGACCCGACGAACATCGACGCGCGCCTGCTGTGCGCCGACGCGATGGAGCAGCTTGGGTATCAGGCGGAATCCGGCCCGTGGCGCAACGAATACCTGACCGCCGCGCAGGAGCTGCGCCATGGCAACGCGAATCTCACGGCCGCCGCGAAGAACACCGGCGAAATGGTCAAAGCGCTGTCCGCGCCGATGCTGTTTGATTATATGGCCATCGTCATGGATAAGCAGGCACTGGCCGACGAGGATTTCACCGTGAATGTGACGCTGCCCGACGTAGGCGAGCGGCACATGCTCCGCGTGAAGAACGGCGTACTGCTGGTCTACAAGAACACGCTGTCCGACAGCGCGGATGTGTCCATCACCTGCCCGAAGAACGCGCTCTTCGCGATTCTGACCAACAATCAGGAAACCGTCGCCAAGGCCGTTCAAATCGAGGGACGCGCCGAGCTGCTGACGCGGATGATGGAGAACATGAACCAGTTCCAGATTACAGGAACCAACCCCTTTAACATCATCGAGCCGTAACGACTCGCCGGATAAACGCGCATCATCATAAAGGGCTGCCGCATGAAGACCGATATGGCCTTCTGCGGCAGCCCTTTGCCGTATAATAGTTTACGCCATCCCCATCTTTTCGGCGATCTTCTGCCCGAAGGGCGTGCCCGCCACGCCGCCGACGCCCGTTTCCTTGAGGGAGACGTCCATCTTGTCGCCAACCTCGCGCATCGCCATAATCACCTCGTCCGGCGGCACAGCCGAGCGAATGCCCGCCAGCGCCATATCCGCGCTGGACATGGCGATCACGGCGCCCGCCGCGTTGCGCTTTACGCAGGGAACCTCCACAAGCCCGGCAATCGGGTCGCAGACCAGCCCGAGCATGGCCTTGATGGCGATGGCTGCCGCGTGGCAGACGGCCTGCGCGTCGCCGCCGCCCAGATAGCACAGCGCCGCCGCGCCCATCGCGCTGGCCGTGCCGATTTCCGCCTGACAGCCGCCCGCCGCGCCCGCGATGGACGCTTTGGCCGCGACGACCTGACCGATTGCGCCCGCGACATACATCGCGCGCACCATCGCCTCGTCGCTCAGCCCCTCGCGCTGCTGATACGGCAGCAGCACCGCGGGCAGAACGCCGCAGCTCCCCGCCGTCGGCGCGGCGACGATACACTTCATGCAGGCGTTGCTTTCGCCCATCTCCAGCGCCTGCGCGATGACCCCGCCGATGTAATCCCCGCAGATGGTTTTGCCCCGCTGCACATAGGCGCGCATTTTTTCGCCGTCGCCGCCGACCATGCCGCTGGCGGAGCGGAGCTTCGGGTCATAGCCGCGCTGCGCGCGCCGGATGGCGGCGTAAAGGCCGCGCATCTTTTCAAGGGATTCCGCCTGCGTCACGCCGCGATCCACGCAGTCGCTCTCGATGATGACGTCGCAGATATCCCGGTTTTCGCTTGCCGTTACAAGCGCCTGAAGCGATTCAATGGCCATACCGATTCCCCCTGTTATTCTTCCCGCTCCGCGTCGATGAACGTCACGCGCGTGATGCCCTCGCAGCGTTCCAGCCACGCGAGGCCGTCCGACGGAACGGCCTTGTCCGTCTCGATAATCATTACGGCGTTTCCGCCCGGATGGTCGCGGTAGAGCTGCATGGTCGCGATGTTGATGCCGCGCTTGGTCAGCATGCCGGTGACCTCGTTGACGTGGCCGGGTTGGTCGATGTTCTGCACGATCAGCGTGGGCAGGTCGCCGGAAAAGTTGGCGCGCAGGCCGTTCATCTCCACCACCATGATGCGCCCGCCGCCCAGAGACGAGCCGGTCATCGACAGGGTTTTGCCGCTCCGGCCGACCAGATCCACGCGCGCGGTGTTCGGGTGTTCGCCGCCGACGTGGGACGTGGCGAAGGAGAAGGACAGCCCCGCCTTTTCCGCCCAGCCAAAGCTGCCGGCGATGCGCTCGTCATCCGGCTGAAAGCCCAGCAGACCGGCAATCAGCGCGCGATCCGTGCCGTGGCCGCAGCCGGTCGCGGCGAAGGAGCCGAACAGCGTGATATCTGCCCTGCACGGCGTGCCCTCGCCCAGCAGCGCTTGCGCGGCGGTAGGGTCGGCACAGCCGCGGGCGGCCAGCACCCGGCGCAGCAGTACACCGCACCCGGCACCCGCCAGCGAGGTTTCGGCGGCGGGATCGCCCTTTTTCAGTTGCCACGCAGGGTAATTCATACAGTTTAGCTCCTTGTGTTAAAATCAGATTCAAAATCATGGGTCAGGCCGTCCTGCCGCAGCATTGTTTCCAGCGTGTCGATCTCGGTCGAAACATCCATGCTCACATCCTGCAGCAGCGTATCATACAGCTTTGCATATGCCTGATTCAGCGTGTGCAAAATGCCGGTAATGTCGCGGCGTATCTCAGCGGCATTGGCGGTGTCCGTATCGCCAAGACCCTGCGCTGTATCGAGCAGCTTGCGGGTCGTGGGCAGGTAATATTCGCGGAAGCGGCGCACCCGGCCAAGCTGCTCGGGGTGGTTATGCACAAAGCCAAGAATGGACGCGCAGATCTTGCGCATCTGCACCAATTCTTCATCGGCATCGCTGCCAAGTCTGCCGCAGCAAGCCTTTAAATAGTTCAGAAAATCCACGCCCTCGCGCTGGAACTGTTCGGCCTCGGTCAGCGGCGCAGCAGATGCCGGCTGCGGTGCGGCAGCGGGCTGCGGCGCGGACGGCAGGAGCGAATCATCCAGATAGAGGGTGCTGTAATCATCGGAAATGGCGGCGTTGGGAAGATCCCCGTTCGCCACAGCCTTTGCAACGGTTTCATAGGCCTTTTCCTGCTTGATCTGTGCCTTGCGGGCCAGCGCGGGCAGGTCACAAGTCCAGTCATTGGCAGCGCGCAGCAGCTTGCGCAGGCGGCTGAAATAGGCCAGCTTTTTCATGCCCACGATGGCCATAAAGAGGAAGCCGAGCGTTGTGGGGTAAAACACGGCCGTCAGAATCGGCAGGGCTATAAAATCCTGTTGGGAAAGCCCAAGCGGCCCTGCGCCGACTGCCGTCAGGATGCCCAGCACGAACGCCGCGATGCCAAAGCAGCCTGCAAAGGTCCAGCCAACCGCCGTCAGCGCAACGCCGACAGACTGGCCTCCGTTTTTCCACTTGCGCTCCAGGCGGCGCTTCCACGCGGAGAAGCTGTCCGGTTGTTTCACGCCCATGGCATCGCCCGCCTGCTCCAGCGCATCGGCAATGCTGCCCAGCACGGAGGAGCCGATCCTGCTGCCCATCTCGACCGCATTGTCGATCACATCGCCAAGGTCGTAGTTATATTCGTAATTGTGTTTGTTGTCTGGCATGGTTTGTCCCATCTGTTTGTTTTTATCGTCTGCTACCGTGCGGCGGTCAGAGGACTGACCGCCCTACA
>OLOX01001214.1_pt1 | contig 25099 bp, 17 predicted proteins | sample 1672091 | NCBI WGS metagenome assembly OLOX01 (sample SAMEA3136644, study PRJEB25190) | human gut metagenome | reverse complement strand
CTCGAACTGACAGGCCGCGACGCGTGGCGGGTCTATACGGCCTGTCTGGACGATATCAACGCGGGGCTCCTCGGCGCGGAGGACGTGAGCGGCTCCGGCAGCACAAAGGAAGCCGGCAATTACACACCCCTGAATCTGATTTTCACCGTCACCACGCAAGTTCCCGGCCAGACGGACAGTCTGTACATCGATTCTATTCCCCTCGCCGCCGAAGAAACTGTCCGTGCACTGACTGCTTTCGGCGCAGAGCCATATTGGCAAGCCGCCGGATAACGATAAACAGCCCCTGTTGAACGCCATTAGACGTTCAGCAGGGGTCTTTTGAATCAGCGGCTTATTTCAGATTTTCGTTATGAATCTCAACAAAAGCGTCAATGACGCGCTGGATGTGCTCCTTCTCCCAGGTCGGATGCAGGAAAAGGTTGACGGTGCAGGCGCGCAGGCTTTTGGCAACGGGGCAGACGACACCTTCGTAGTTGATGCCCTTGGGGTTATACTCCTTGGAGCAGAAAGGGAACTTTGCCGTGCCGAAGCCGTTGAGCTCCTTGTAGGAACGCTCCTCATAGGCCTCCGGCCACTGGATGCCGTAGCACGGGATCTTGCGCTTCTTCATCTCGTTGACGAACGCGGGTGCGTCGATCTTGAGCGCATCGAGGTTCAGCGTCACAGGATACCACCAGTAGGCGTTCTCACGTTCAGCAGTGTTGACCGGCAGCGCTTTCACGCCCTTGAGACCGGCAAACGCCTCATCATACATCTTGGCATAGGCCTTGCGGCGGGGCATATTCCAGCTGTCGAAGCGGGCAAGCTCATTGATGCCGCAGATGGACTGCACCTCGGTCATGCGGTAGTTGAAGCCGACGCGGGTGTGAATGTAAGGCAGGGCTTCTTCCAAGGCCAGCATATTCATTCTGGCTTTAACGTCGTAGCCATGGTCACGGAACGAGCGGCATTCCCAGCCAAGGTCTTCGTCCATGGTCAGAACCATGCCGCCCTCACCAGCGGTGGTAAAATGCTTGGACTGGCAGAAGCTGAAGCAGCCGACATTGCCGATGGTGCCGACGGAGCGGCCGTTATATTTGCCGCCGATGGCCTGCGCACAGTCCTCGATAACATAGAGGTTATGCTTCTTCGCAATGTCCATGATGCGGCCCATGTCACAGACGACACCGTACAGATGCACGACGACGATGCCCTTGGTGCGGTCGGTGATTTTGCGCTCAATATCGTCCGGGTCAATGGTGTGGTCTGGCGTGACATCGCAGAAAACGGGGATCGCACCGGCCTGCACGATGGCATAGGAGGACGCGATGAAGGAATACGACGGGACGAGCACCTCGTCGCCGGGGCCGATGCCGAGGCAGGAAATGCCGATGTGCAGGGCTGCCGTGCCGCAGGAGCAGGAAACTGCCATGGTCGCGCCGGACCACTGACGGAATTTTTCTTCAAACTCCATGCCCTTCTTGCCGGTCCAGTAGCTGACAAGGCCGGAATCCAGCGCGTCGGCCATATCCTGCTTGGTTTTCGGGTCAAACTGCGGCCACATCGGGAAGCCGAGCTCGGCGACGCCCGCGCCGTTCATTGCGATTTCTTTTTGATCCATGTTCATGCACCTCATAAAAATCAGATTGTTTCGCAGCGCTCCGGCTGCAACTCTTACAACTTCAACATACCGCGCGCAAATTATTTTGTCCACTAAAATAAATCGGAAAAGTTTATAAATTTGTACGCAATGGAGAAAGCGCGCCGCGTGCTTGTATTTTGCGTTTTGATATGCTAGATTAAATCCATATTGGGCTGAAGGAGGGCGTACCATGATTCAGATTCGGGCGGGCATGCCGTCGGCTTCGTATCAGCAACATTTGAAAGATCAGAATGCGACGCTGCTGTTTGACCTTGTGCGCCGCCGAGCACCTATTTCACGCGCGGAGCTGACAAAAGCCTCTGGCCTGTCGGCGGCGACCGTGACGGTGCTGGTCGATGAGCTGCTGCAGGGCGGCTGGCTGGTGGAGCTTGGCGCAGTTGGAAGTACCGCGCGGGGCCGGAGACCGATCAACCTTGCGGTCAATGCCGCGCGGGGTGCAGTCGCAACGCTGGAAATTCTCTCGAACGGCTCGATCCTGAGCGTCTACGATATCTGCCTGCACAAGCTGACGCAGACGCGGAGCCGGCTTCCGGCAAGCACAAGCGCGCCGGTCATCGCACAGCTGCGCACACAGCTTGCCGCGCTGGGACTTGCGGAGGAACAACTTCTTGGCATTCATATCCTGTATCCGGGGCTGATCGACGCTATGACCGAGCGGTTGAGCTTTTCCGCCGTGATCCGCAGCTGGCAGCAGTGCTGTCCGACGATCCTGCCCGATTTCCGCGCGGCGTTTCCGGACGCATATGTCATGCTGTCAAACAATGCCGCAGCCGTGGCGTATTCCGCGTTTCTCCGGGATACGGAGCCGCCGCCTCTGCCGCAGACATGGCGGCAGAGGCGGAGTCCTGCGCGGACGTGGTCGCGCCTGACAGTTCGCGCACCGAAATCTGTATGTCGTCTATCTGTCCCGCATGGGTGTCAAGGATATCCGAGTGGTTCCCAAGCTCCGTCTTGACAGCAGCAATCTCGGCACCGTGGGATGTCTGCTGTTTCCTGAGACTGGCTATCTCCGTACTGTGGCTCGTCTGCTGCTCTCTGAGGTCGGCTATCCCGGTATCATGGGCATCCACCCTTCCATCAAGGGCGACATGCTCATCCAGCAGGTCAGCAAGACTCTCTCCGAGGCTATCTATCTGCTCGCTGTCAACAGTAATCTCATATAGTTTGTCAAGCGGCTCGCAGACCCAGTCACCCCCGATGCCGATATACATCCTGAAGAGTGTCTTGCCCTTATCTGCCGTCAGGCCAAGGTCTGAGATGTCCTTGTCTGAAGCGGGCACACCGGCAAACCAGCCGTCATGCGGATGGGGATACGCCTCACGCAGAGAGACCACGCTTTCAAACAGTCCTTTGTTTGCCCCTTTGATGTTAGGTGCGTCAAGCCAGCCCTTGACTCTGAGGTTTCTGTTGACAGTCGCATTCCCCTGTATGGTCGCGTTACCGCCTGTGGTGACGTGTCTGCCAATCGCAACATCACCCTCTATTTCGGTTGCCTTTATCTGACTCATACTAAAAGTTGTTTGCTAAGTTCTGACATTACTGAGGATAGTTCGCTCTGACCGATTGTGGCAAGCACAAGCGAGGCAGCTTGATAGACCACCGACATATAGCACCGCTCCGGGATTTCTATACCTCCGTCACAGTCCACTCTCGGAAGAGGGAGATAGACAGCCTGCTCCACGGTCGCGGAGGTGTCCTTGCAGGAGAATAGTTCCAGCGCACGGCCCTCGGCTCTGCTGACAATGGCTACAACTGGTTTCTGCGGATTTCCCCGTAGGCCCTTGTAGCGTGAGAATTGCAACTGATATTGAGGGTCGGCGGCTGTGATTGGCTCATACACTGGTCGCTCCCAATCACTCATTTTAAAGATTAAAAGGCGCATGAAATCTTCGGGCAATAGTGTCCAGCCCGAACCCTTGCTTCGCCAAAAGACAGAATCGCCGAATGGCTTACCGCCGTCAAGCAGGTGCGTAGGTGCTTCGGTCACAACCCTGCGCACTGCCTCGACAATCTTGGAGCGCACAATATCATTCAGCGATAGGGTGTCAATATCCTCATCGGCTATCAGTTGTTCGCTCGTCTTGTTTTCATCTATGGCGATACGCACGTCACGCGCGATATGCAGGATTTTATACACCATATCGCCGGACGTTTATACGAAGATTATCTCTACGTTGTGGGCCTTGCCTGCGTTGATGATGTCCTCGCGGTTGCGCAGCTTGCTACGGATGCAGCTGAAAGTCTGCTCAAGGTAGTCCTTTGCATCATCGTTGCAGGAGAATTCAACTTGCGTCATGGTTGCGACATTCTCCTGTTTTTCCGGCAGAGGCTCGGTTGTCGGAGCGGTTCGGTCGACTGTTTCGCCCTTTGTGTCCTCCACAATGTTTACGCCCTCTGCTTCGGGAGCGGCAGGTGCTTTGGAAATGGCAGGTGCTTCTGCGACATTTTTAGGAACTGCGACCGGGGCAGGTTTAGCTCGCTCGATACGCAGCTCTTCATCCAGTTCTACGACTTTGACGATACAGATACGTCCGCGCGTGAACTCGCTGCTGTTCTCGATCGCCTGCTGAATGAGAAAATTGTTGGTGGTAAATGTGGCAGGGGTTACGCCAATGGCGTTCATGCTGCCGCCGGTGAATGTTACTTTGAGGGTGTTCTTGCCGAAACGGATGATGGTTTGGTATTCCATCATACCCGATACACCGTAAGTTATTCTCTTTTTTTTCATTGTTGTGGCATTTATTAAAAGAGGCGGACGGCATTTCTACCAGTCCGCCTCTCTGTTGTTTACTTAGTCTTGATGGGCCTTAGACGCTGATTACATCGCCAACCTCATATTCGCTCCACGTTGTGGTGGTCTTGGTGGTCGCGGAAGCACCCTCACCTGTGGTAGTGGTGGTGTTCTTGGCACGCCAAAGCGTACCCTTGACAGCGGTGGCTGCGATACCGGGGCAGTCGCTCAGCAGGTAGTAGATACCGCCGTCAACCGGGGATTCGGGGGCGGTAGAGCCGTCGTAGAACAGATAGTGGGCTGCGTCCTCGTTGACGTTGTCGTTGGCAGTGGTATCCTCGCCGTTGATCCATAAGTGGCAAGAGCCTTTGAGAGCGATTGCATCCCATGTGAGAATGCTTTCGCGTGTTGCTTCTTCGCCCTCTACGCGGTCAGACGATTTGTGTTCGGCGGCGAGAACGTAACGCACAAGGCGGTCGGGCGAAAGCAGGAATGCCGAATTGCTCCAGCCGAGACGGTCAAAGGTCGGCTCACGCTTGAACTCGATGTCGCCGAACACGGTGTGAATGGCGGTAACGGTCCATCCGAACTTGTTGGTCTTGACGTCAATCTTGACCTCCGGGTGCTTCGAGAAATCGATGCACTGGATGTTCTCAAGGAAGTTCTTGCCGCAGAGGGCCAGGCCACTGCTCGGAACGTCCTCGCCGGTGAAGAACATCTTGGCAAGGGCGATGAACTCTTCGTAAGTCCACTTGCCGATGTGCTGAATCTCTTTCTTCACCTGATAGCGCACGCCCTCGGAGAAATAAATGTCCTGCACGCCGACTTCGGGTGTGTTCACCTTAATCTTGCCCTTACGTCCGGCAAGCAGGGAGCGGTTGGTGTCGCACTTGAACTTGGTAAGTGCGGCCTCGGCGATGATTGCCTTGGTGAACGGGATGCGCTTCTTGACGGCATCGAAGTAGTCCGACACGATGCGGTTCATGCCACGCTTCTGCAGGAACACGCGAGTGGGCTGCGGAACAAAGAGGTCGGGGTCAACTTTCTTCTGCGTTTCATAGAGCGCGTTGCCGAGCAGAATGAGTTTCGTTCCTGCTGGGATGGCAGGCGTAGTGCAATACTCGGCATCGGTGGTTGACTTGGGACCGTTCACGGCGCGACAGATGGGGTTGGCTGTTGCAGGGTCGTGACCGACAACAAACAGCATGAGGCCTTTGCCGGGCGTTGCCTTGCTTCCGTCCTCGGTATAGCCGTCAACGCCAACGGCAAGCAACGTGCCGTAGGGGCGCGGAATCTGCTGGTCGTCGCCGTCAAGGGAAACTACAAACTGATTGCTTGTGCCTTTGGCAACGGCGGCGGTTGTGGTCACGCAGGTGCGCGGCTCGTCAATCATGTAGTGGTCAACTTCGGGCGATGTAACCTTGACACGCTTTGCTTTCAGCGCAATCTGCATGAGAGGGGTGTCATCGCCCTTAAACTTGTAGAGTTCTTTGTCAAGGTCGGGCTGCACGAGGTTGCCACCGTCAATGCCGCCTGTTGCCCCTGCGAGATTGCTCACGGTAGCGGCTTCACCGCTTACCTGCGAACTGACTCCGGCTGAGCCGGGGGTCGGGGTGGGATTAGTACCACCAACATTTACTGTTTCTCCGTCCATGGTAGGAAAATTTTGAAATTAGAATGATTATTTATTGTCGTTTTCTATGAGATTGCCAGTGCCAATACCTCCAGTAGCGACGGCAAAATTGCTGATTGAGGCAGTCGCGCCTGCGACATGACTACGGATTCCTGCCGAACCTTTTGTCGGAGTGACCTTATAGCCTTCATCGGGGCAGTGTACCACAACGCCATCCATGTTACATAGCTTCGTTGGCAAGGTCAAACATTGATTCGGCTTTGCGTGGTGCGCTCACACCCTGTCCGTTCTTGCCGCCGAGTGGGGCTGTGCCGTCACCTTTCTTGCTCTTGCGCAGTTTCTCCACAACCTTTGCGTTGCGTCCTGCTATCTCGCCCTCTTCACCTGCGGCCGCTACATCGGCATCGTAGTTGAGAGCCTTGCTGGCCATGTCAAGAGTTTCGGTGCTGAACTTGCCCATAACGCCGTCACGGACTACGCCGAGCAGTAACGTCACAACTTGGTCAATCTGCTCATCGGTCATGCCGCGCTCTGACTGGAACTGGCGGAGAGTTTCAAGAGTAGTGTCCATGTTCTTCTCATACTCTTCGTCCAGTTTCTTGGAGTTGGCTACGCGCTCAACATATTCTTTGTTGGCTTCGGCAATCTTGTCCTGCATTTCGGGGTCGTCAAGAACGTCCTTGATTTCTACGCCGAAATTGCGGACAAGACCGAGAACCGGGTCAGTGCCGTTGTGCATATCAGTGAGGAACTGCGCACTCCGAGGGTCGGCCGCAAACATATCCGAAAGAGATTTCTCCCTGCCTCGGAGACCGTCTAACTCTGCCTCGTAAGTATCGTAATCATCGGAAATCTGCCCGTAGATTTCCTCATCGTCCTCGAATTTCTTGTCGGGGTATTTTTTGCGCAGGCGTTCAAGATGTTGGTCACGTCTGCTCTTAACTTCGTTATTATCAGCCATTACTTTGAAAATCTTATGGTTGCGGTTTTATCTATGCGCAAAAGTAAGGCTATAAATTCGGGTGCGACTTTTAAGTTTTGTGACGTGAATTGGCTAAATTTGTAAGAGGTTACCAATCAACATTGCAATGGAATAGATGGCTAAACACTTCGGCTCAATAATGGACTTTACACGTCAGCGCAACGATGACATTATGCGTGCCTATCGTGAGCAACTCGCGTTGGCGAACTACATTATTATGCCCGAAATATTTAAGAAAGTTGCAGAATCCCCGGCAAAACGTTTTTGGGTTTCCGAGGAGCGGGCTGCCGTTGAGGTTTCGCGGATGTTGGTTGGAAAGCCGTTTTCGCGTATGCGTACAAACAAACGCGAGATGTTTAAAGAGATATTCCGCAGATATATTGCTCTCCGCGATTTGCACCCCGATAAATCGCTTTTTGAACTGGTTTCTATTGTTGTTCATCAACCTGCCCCAAAGTTCTATCTTACGCCTCGCACTGTCGGAGAGTTTGTATATCGTATTAAGAATGGTTGGTATGACAAGCTGTTTGACCGATATAGAAAAGATATTGACGGAGAACGACCGCAGGAATGAGGTGATGTATGCGTCTTTCGATCCGATTACTGGAGAGGGGTCTATTGGAGAAAGAGTTGAGGTTTCTATCTCCGACTTTGTCATGCCGGTCCAGTGGTTGCCTGTTGAGATGATGAGTATCCCTTTCGTCAGCAAACTTGTTGAGGCAGGCTCTATCGACTGCTTCCTCTCCGATGTTCTCCACGTTGAGCCGAACGACACCGACCATGATAAGGTATCCGAGAAATTTATACGTCTGCGCTATCGACACGATTTCCCATTTTGGGCCGCTACCCTTGTGTGGATTCACAACAAGGATGCAGGCTCTGACGTATTGTTCCGGCTTCGCTATCCACAACGCATACTGGTTTCGCGATTTGAAGAGAAGCGCAAGGCAGGCTTGCCTATCCGCATTATTTTGTTGAAAGCACGTCAGTGGGGCGGCTCCACTACGACCCAGTTGTATATGGCATGGTTGCAGTTCTTTCATAAGCGAGGACTGAACTCCCTCATCATCGCACATCAAGGTACCGCGTCCGATGAAATCAAGGATATGTTCGACACAATGATTAAGGAATATCCGATTGAATTGCTCTACGATATGGGCGCGCCTTACAATGAGAACGAACCGAAAATGGTTGGTGTCGGAAAGTCCGGCTCTACATCGCGCGTGCCACAACGGAACTGCAAGATTAAGATTGGTACGGCTGAACGTCCTGACGGTTGCCGTGGCGGTGCATATTCTCTCGTCCACCTCTCCGAAGTCGGCATTTGGAAAAAGACTGACGGCAAATCGCCCGAAGATATTGTGCGCTCTGCCTGTTCGGGTATTCTTCTGCGTCCGTTGACTATGATTGTGATGGAGTCAACTGCAAATGGCACCGGCAATTTCTTCCATACCGAATATTCTGCGGCCGTTGACCCCAACACTCCTTCCCAGTTTGAGGCACTGTTTATAGCATGGTTTCAGATCGAGCAATATTCTCTGCCGTTTGAGAACGGCGAGGCTCTGCGAAATTTCGCCAAATGGTTATACGACAACCGGGAAAACGACAATGTGCTGTCATCGCGTGAAGAGTGCGGAAAGTATCTTTGGTGGCTGTGGGAAAAAGGTGCTTCACTGGAAGCAATCAACTGGTACATCAAGGAGCGAAGCGGTAAGAACGACCATGGCATTATGGCTTCCGAGTTTCCCTCTGACGATATTGAGGCATTTGTTCATTCCGGCACAATGGTATTCGACAAATATCAAGTCGAAGAGTTTGAAAAGGCTTGCCGTCCTCCGCGATACATCGGTGACGTATATGCAGATGGTGACGAGGGCGAAAAGGCTCTTGAGAATCTGCGCTTCCATGAGGACAGGCAGGGCCAGTTCTGCGTTTGGGCCAAGCCTGAAGATGATGACGAGGTTGAGATAACTGACCGATATCTCACGGTCGTTGATGTGGGCGGTCGTTCTGCCAAAGCCGACTGGTCTGTGATTCTTGTTATCGACCGCTTGAACATGATTGAGGGTGGCCGTCCGGCTGTCGTTGCTCAGTGGTATGGGCATTGCGACATTGACCGTCTCGCGTGGAAAGCTGCGCAGGTGGCGGCTTACTACAATGAATCGCTCCTTGTTATAGAGAGCAATACACTGGAAACTCATGACCGTGAAAGGCAGGTCGAGGGTGGCGACCAGTCACAATATATCCTCAATCAGATTTCAACCATCTACCCTAACCTCTATGCCCGGCGTCAGTCTGAGGACGAGATTCGGCAGGGCGTTCCGCGCAAGTATGGTTTCCACACCAACATTGCTACAAAGCCAATGATAATCTCAACGCTCGTCAAGGTTATCCGCGAACATCTCTACACCGAACGCGACAAGCGATGTCTTGATGAATATCTTACCTATGAGCGTAAACAGAACGGTGCGTATGGGGCCATTGTTGGCAAGCACGATGACTTGCTGATGACACGCGCTATCGGTATGCACATCTGCTTCTATGAAATGGAGATTCCTCGGATTATTCCCAAACAGCAGGCACCGGTAAGAAAAAGAAAAGGCCCCGTTTCCGAGGCCGTTTTCTGAGTGGTGTTATGCTGCTTGCAACATTTGGTATGCTCTTTGTGCAGCCTGCATATTTGCTCCCTGCTGTACCTGTTGGGCAAGTTCGGGCGAAAGTCCGTCCGGCATCTGCCCCTGCTCCAGTTGTTCGCGCTGGCTCTTGATGCTTTGCAGGAGTTTGTCGGCAAATGGGAAATCGCCGTGTTCAAGCAACTGCTCGACCGAGATAGCCTGCACCTCAAACAACTTCATCAGAATATCGTTTGCAATTGCACGGTACGCCGGAGTAGATGTGCTTTCGACAATCGACAGGTCAAATTCAACGTCACGGATTTTGCGCGGATCATACTCGACTATTGCAGAGTTTTTGCCTGCGATGTTGAACACTCGCGGAGTGTCATAGAACTGCTGAATGTTCTTGACATCCTTTGTAGCCCCATCCTTGATGAACGAGGAGAACGTATCCAGTAAGTCAAGCAACGATGTAGTTGCGTTCTGCGCCTGCTGATTGTATAGACTTGCCGACATTCCCGAATATCCGGGCTTGCCCTGCAATGCGCCGTTCACACCCGATATGTCCTCAAAGAATTTCAGCTGCATATTCAGCAACTCGGTTATGCCTATCTGCGTGCAGTTGTTGGCAACCTGCTGTGGTAATGCTGTCCCAGTCTTAGGTTGCTTTATCATTATCACACCGTTGAAACGCGCCCACTCATCGGCAATATCTTCAATTGACATACCTTTGGGCAGGCACTCTTCGGGGAAGAGAAGCACACCCTTTGCACTTGCACGCATAATCCAGTCGTACATTGTGATTAGGCGATTGGTGTATCGCTGTTGGTCAATCACATTGCTCACGAAAGAATGAATCTCGCCGTCGATAAACGGATATGCTTTGAACACATAGGGGTGGCTCTTGTGGTCGTATGGTGTCTCGCCCTCTTCCAGTATATCGCCGAAAGGCGTAAGGAAATAGTAATACCAGTAGGAATCCATGAACCATTCACTCTGAATCAGCGGAACATCACTCTCATCCATACCAAGTTCTCGTGCCTCACGCATTCGTTCCCGGTTCACTTTGCCGACAAATTCCTCATAATCCTCCAACTCGATTTTGAATACATCACCGTTGTTGACATCATGACAGCGGTAGCGTGGCTTACTCTCCTTTCGCCACACCTCTATCACTCTGCATCGTGTGCTATCGTATGGGACGAGGAAATCATAGTACCCTTGTAATGGATAGCCGAAATAGTCAAACGTCGCACCCACTACTTTCCTGTCGCGTGCATTTTGGTATATCTCGGCAAGCCTTTTGTAATCAGCCGGGTTATGCGCAAATCTTCCGCATAACTCTTCAAACGATATGTCATGCACCTCTCCGAGGCAGGATACATCCCAACCTCGAAAGTCGCGCATATTATTGTCGATGAAGAAATTGTTTGGCTGAACATAGTCCGTCCAACAATCCAGTTTGTCATCGCGCCAGCCATACCACTTGCGTTGTACCACAAAGCCGGAGATTAGAAACTCCTCCATGCACCGGGCATTAATCTCGGTCATGCGGTTGAGCTGCATATTGCATTGCAGGACGGTTGACATCGTTTCGCCGTATTTCTGCTCATCGCGGTCCCTCGCCGTGCAGGTAGGTTCTTTGGCTTGACTGCGGTACACACCCAGTACAGCCTGTACCATTCGCCGGATAAGGTTGTTCTTCAGTGCGACATTGCCTTGCGACTTGATGTAGTCCTCTTCTCTAATCATCTTGCCGTCAACGCAGATGTAATCATCCCATTGCCTGCCATAGGTGTAGTTCTTGTTGCGTTCTCGGTCTTGACGGAATGTTTCCATTGCCAGCCAATACTGCTGTGCCTGCCATAGGACATCAAAAGCACGGTTGCCCCCCAAACTTTTGGAGTATGCCACGCTGTCCATCTCGCTCTTGGGCATCACGCGGCTTGCCTTATGTAATTTCTTCTTTGCCATTGTGCTTGGTATGTTGTGGACAGTGCAAAGATATATCCCTGCACCGTCCACAATCGTTTAACTATTGTTGCGTGTCACTCAATTCTCTTACCATGTCGCGTTTGAGCGTCAGTATCGCCTGTACGCAGGAATCACGCTGTGCAGGCGTGGTGGCGTTGAGCCACTCTTTTGTCAACTCGTCAACATCATGCTTGTATGCTCTGATGATTTCGTAACGGCTGAATTCGGGTGTGGCTTCCAGTTCATCAAGCAGCTCATAGTAATGGTCCTCGTCACGGCTCTTGACTTTCTTGATGTCGCTGACGCGGTCTTTAGTCGCCTCAAACTCTTCAAGCCACTGGGTCATGTTCGGACTTGCCTGCGTATCGGTTTCGCGCGTCAGCCTCTCTTTGGCAAGAGTGTTGCTCTTCTTGCGGTACTTGTCCATGATTTTCTCGCGCTGTTCGTTGCCATAGGCCCAACCAGTCAGAGGTGCGCCTCGCCTTACTTTGTATCGGGCATATCGCTCGGCGATTTCGTAAGGGGTCATTTGGCTTGCCTCTTCGCCAGTCGATCCCAACTCGTCAAAGTAGATTTTGTCGAGTTGGCTCTGCGGACAGTTGAGAACCCTTGCCATGAGTAGGGCGCACTCGCGTGAGGTCTGTGCATCATCACCGCACACGTCCATGACGGCAACAACAGCGTCAGTCAGTGACTGGGGATTGACACCGACAGCCGACTGCACAAGCAGGTTGATAACATCGTTCATCGCCATTACTAAATCTCCATTGGCACCATCTGACTTATAATACTTATAAAGTTCTTTACCGATTTTTGTAAAGTCTGAGGATATGGGCATATCTTTTTCCATTGAGGATTCATACCCGTCACCTCCAAACCACATATTGCCTATGGCACTCATAACGTCACCGCCAGTCAGACCCTCGATGCTTCCGAACATGGTGTGTGTGAATACGTCATCCCACATCTTGTCTTTCTCGTCATCGTCATCACCGAATATGAGATAAGGCAGGTATGCGCCCATGTTCCATGCGAGTTGCAGAACGTAGCCGAAGATTCCGACACGCACAAGATCTCGTATGATACCACGGCGGTATTCCTGCTTCGCGTTGCGGTCTGCCTTGTCGGGGTCTATGCCGTCACGCCTCATCTGCTTAGCCATGAACTCTTCCGACAACGCCTTATAGCCGGGTGTCAGTCGGCGGCCGATGTTTCGGAGTGAATCATAGAGTTGTCGGGTGTACGACATGGACGAGTTGCGGAACACAGTAAACAGTACGCTCAACCATGAACGGTCAACCTGCATTGTGGAGAGGAACGCGCCTTCGCTTGACTGCTGGGTCTGATTGAAGAGGATTGTTGCGTCCTGCTTCGCCCTTGCCTCTGCGACATCAGGGTCATATCCATACCGCTTGTACTTGGCGAGTTTGGTCTGATACATGGCGTGTGCGCCGATGGCGACTGTCAGAGCGTCAACAAAGGCATTCGGGGCCATACCGACACGCGAGGCGAGTTCAACGACACGGCTACGCCACATCTTCCAGTCCATTTCGGATTTGAGCAGGCGAGGGTCGCCTGCCATACGGCTGCGCCAACGCTTCTCAAACAGCGGAAGATTCTCCATAGACCAACGCCACGCGCCTATCGGGTTGGCGATATTGGCGGCAAGGTATAAGGGGTTGCTGTCCGAAACATAGGCAGGCATAGAAAGGAACTGCTTTAATGCCGTGAATACTCGGAAACTTACCTTTGCGGCTGTAACACCTTTGGCAATGTTGACTGCTGACTTGTCAAGAGCTGCAATCGGCGGTCGGTATGCGCCTGCGGCCATACTGCACACGTTGCGGAAATTATTCCACAGCGTCTTGCCTGCGCCGTACACACTGCTCATGTTCATCACTTGGTTGCGGAAACGCTTGTATGAAAGCAGGGTGTTGAGGTCACGGTTGAACTCTGCGAATGCGGCCCACCTTTCCATCTGCTGGAGGTGGTCAAGGATTACCGAGAATGCGTTGGCACCGGTCACGTCAAGGGCGAGGTTGTTGCGCCTGCGCTTGATGATACTGCCTGTTGATGTCGCGGGCAGGGCGGTGTCGGTCGTATCGTCTGCCACGTCCACATCTTCCAGTCTTGCGTTGGCAAGTATCTTCAATGGGAAATAGTTTTCGATAGCGGCCATTGACGCGCCGAACATACGCTTGTGTACCTCGTTGTACTCGTTGCGCTTGTCAACAAGGAATTCTTCTTGCATCCAGTCTGCAAGCTGCATGAATTTCGGGTCAAGGAAATTCTTGATGTTTTCAATATCTTCCTCGGTGATACCCATACGGCGCAGTTTCATACGGCCGTCACTCATCTTATCAGCCATGTAGATGTAGAGCAGGTTGCCCTGCGTCAGTTCATGGTCTTTCATCTCACCGCCGTCAAAGAACCTTACGGACGCTTTCGGCAATTTGCGGTCGATATTGAAGAGGTCGCCCCACGTCATGTCCTTGCCGTATATCTCGCTGACTTTAGCGTCAAGAACTTTCAGTGCGTCACGATACCCGGTGTACTCCTTTTCGGTGGCTGTGACCCAGTCGCGCATATAACGGTTCCACAGATAGCCCTCGCCACGCGAATTCTTCTTGCCGAACATTCTCAGCATCTGGTCGAATGTGGCGAGAGGTGAAAGCAGGAATCGGGCAAAACTATTGTTTGCGAGTTTCTGCATTCGGTCATCCTTGTGGTGTTCATCGGTCGGTCTGCCTTCCATGTCGGAGTTGGCGTTGTGGTGGATTTCCTCAACACGCTGTTTCTCGGCCTCGCGCCATGCCTTTGCACGCTCAACGCTTTCACTCAATACACCGCCTATCTGCTCAACGAGGGAGTGGAATGCCTCGGCACGCTCAATCTTATTCTGATGAATAGCGTCCTCGGTGGATTCTACATACTGGCGGTATGCGTCCTCGGTCATCTGACCTGCATCCTTGGCTTCCTTTGCTTCCCTTATGGAGTCGCGCAGAGCCTTTTCCTCGGCTTTGCTCTCGGTGATGTCCTCAACATACTGGCGTGCTATTTGCAGACCTGCATACTCAATCGTTGCCTCGTCTGCAATGGCTTGGTCGGTGCTGCTCATGCGGTTGATGGCTTCGGCAATGCGGTTGTCAATGTCATCTTTGGGCAGGGATGTTGACTTCCTAACCACCTGCGCTATGCGCTGTCCGTCCGGGTCAAGTTCACCCTGCACTTCGATACCGCGTGCATCGACACGGCTACCGCGAATGCTCAACAGCCTGCCGAGGGTGTTAGCACCCATGCGCAGCTGATTGTCAACCATGATGTCCATGACCTTTTGAACATACTGGCTCACGTCCTGCTTGCCGACTACATTGTTGATTGCGCCGAGTATGCGCTTGGTCTCATACTTGCTCAAGTCATCAAGCAGATTGGTGTCCATGAGGACACGGGCGAGGTCTGCAACGCTCTTGACGGTCGTAATGTCATACTCGCGCTGACGTGCCATTGCTTGACGCAAGTGGTTGAGGTTGCCGCCGATAGCACGCATGGCATCGCGCTTCGCCTGCAAGTTGCCTGCGTTAGCCTGCATCGCTTCGGCTTTCATCTTGGTAATGGTTTCTTCCAGTCCCAGGCCGGGGTCACGGAATCGGGTTACCTCGTCAGCATCATAGCCGGTGCGTCTGCGCATTACAACGTCCTCTGCATCGGCAAAGACACCTTTCTTGCGCAGGTTCTTCCACGACTTGTAGAGGATGTAGGAAAGGTCTTTGTCGTTGAGGCGTATGCTCTTGGCAATTTTCAGACCTTGCAGGAACTTGTCGAGGAAAGCCTGCACTTTTGCTTTGATTTTGCCCCAAAGCGTCAGCTCGTCACGGCTCATCTTCTCAAAGCCCTCGCTTCCGATTCGGCCGCCGAGGTCTGACATATATTCCTCGGTGGCTTCCTTGCGGAACTCCTCGCGCTTCTTCTCGGCTTCCACACGCGCCTCTGCCATGTCGGTGTAGTAGTTGGCGTTCACATCTTCCCCGGCACGTTCATGGGCCTGTGCCTTGCGCACGCGCAGGCGGTCGGCTTCCTCATTCACCATTTTGTCGGTTATCTTGTCAATGACTTTTCGGATGGGGTTTGAAGCGTGGTCGTAAATCTCACCGAGGAATTCATCGAAGCGTTCCTCACCAATGAGCGCACGCAGACCCTTGTGTCCTACGACCTCATGGACAAACGTATTGTCCACATCGGCTACATTAACGTTGTTGGGCAGGACAATGACTACCTCGTCATCCTTTGCGCTCCACCAGCCTTTGCTCCTACGCTGACGCAGCATTGGCAGATTGCGAATCTCCTCGGCATCCGACACCACGCGTATCGGTGTGTTCAGTTTCTCCGACAGCTCCCTGACGCGGTCTGCCTTGTCAAGTTCCAGTGCCTCCGAACTTGCGCGTTCAAAAAAATTCTGTAATTTTAGAAGACTTTTATAACCTCTTCGTTTATAAGAGGTTTGGAAGAAAGGCTAAAATAGAGGTAACGAATTGGCAACCGTGTTGATTTCTGCGCTTTGCTGTGAGTTGCTGTCAATGTCTTTCGCCTTGGTGCAAAGGTAATTCAAAATCCTCAAAAGAACAAGCATAATCACTATATGGGTCGGAATAAAATCTATTTTTCCGGTAAAATTGTCTATCGCTTTTTGTGAAATGAATGATTTTCACTACATTTGCAGATAAATAAATTATGTTATGTCTGAAAGAATAAATAGAATAAAAGTGGTTTTAGCAGAAAAACAAAAGACCAATAAATGGCTGGCTTCCGAGTTAGGCATAAATCCCTCTACTGTTTCCAAGTGGTGTACCAACTCATCTCAGCCGGATATAGCCTTATTGATTAAGATTGCGAAACTGCTTGAAGTTGAATTAGACGAATTGCTGAATAAAGAATTTGTGGAATCTCTTTAGTCTTTTATTCTTTATGAAATTCAAACTTGAAAATCCTCAGCATCAAGAGACGGCCATACAGAGTGTGGTTGAGGTTTTTAGTGGCATGGAGCGTAATACTTACGACAATGCCCACAATGAGGATATTCATACAAATGTATGCTCTTTGTCTGTCCAGCAACTCAAAGACAATATCCGTAAAATAGTTCAAAAGAATAATGTGCCTGTCACGCAGTCTTTCTTGGCAGATGAAAATGATGCTTGCATTGAAATGGAAACAGGTACGGGCAAGACCCTGACGTATATTCAGACTGCCTATGAATTATTCCGGCAGTACGGACTGAGCAAATTTATCGTGCTTGTACCTTCTGTGCCCATTCGTCAAGGTGTTATTGATACGTTCGATAATTTCAAGGAGCAGTTGACGGAGAAATACGATATTACCCCCAATGTGTTTGTCTATGACAGTTCAAAACTGAGTTTGCTCCACGATTTTATCACATCTGACAATCTTCAGGTCATGGTATTGACATTGGCTTCCTTTAACTCTGAAAACAATATATTGAATCAGGTTGAGCGCGAAGGCTTGTTTAATAACCTGCCGCATCTTGAAGCTATTGCCCGGACACATCCCATAATATTTATGGATGAGCCTCAGGAGGGCATGGATACCGATAATTCCAAACAATGGATTGCAAAACTCCAGCCCCTGTTCAAGGTTCGTTATTCAGCCACCCATGTGGTCAAAAAGAATGTATTGTATCAACTTACGCCTGCCGAAAGTTATCGCCTTGGACTGGTAAAACATTTAGAAGTGCTTACCGTATCTGAAAGCAACGATGAGGCAACAATGAAGATTGAGATAAGTAGCGTACAATCATCAGCGACTCAAGTAAAAGCAAAATTAAAATTCTGGAAACTAAACAAAACCAAAGGCCGTTTTGAATTCAAGGACTCCGGACTATTGAAAAAGGATGATAATCTTGCAGACAAGTCTGGCAATGAATCTTATCGGGATTTTACAATAAGCCGTATATATAAGTCGATGTCCGACCGCAAATGGCATGTATCCTTTTCTAACGGTACAGAAATAGTTGAAGGCTCCTCGTCTGCAAATAAGGAACAAGTTTGGGCTTTACAGCTTGAATGGCTTATCCGCCGACATTTTGAGAATAAAAAACGGTTGCGGGCAAAAGAAATCAAAAACCTGTCATTAGTTTTTATTGACAGGGTCGCCAATTACATGAGTGTTGAACACCCTGTAATTAAACAGCTTTTTGAACAAAAGTATCGTGAAGTTTACCCTGAGTTTAATGGTGGTAAGCAGCCTTCGGATGCAGAAGTACAAGCTGTACAAGGCTTTTATTTCGCTAAAACTACGCAAGGAGAATATACCGACAAGGAAGATGCCTGCAAGAGGAATAAAGAGATTTTCGATGAGATTCTTCATAACAAGCAGAAACTTCTCTCTTTCGACAGCCCGATAGAATTTATATTTTCCCATTCGGCATTAGGTGTCGGATGGGACAACCCTAATGTCTTTGGCATTGCAACACTCAACGAGAGCTATTCGGAAAATAAAAAGCGTCAGGAAATCGGACGTGGTTTGCGTATCTGTGTCAATCAGACTGGAGAACGGGTGTATGACAACGATGAAACACCTGATGACGAGCGGATAAACCAGCTCACCATCGTGCCCAACGAAACTTACGAGACATTTGCCAGAAGCTACCAAAAAGAAACGGAAGAGCTGTATGGGACAAGCGGCAAGGCTCCTAATCCTAAACACACTCATAAGGGACAAAGTAAGAACCGTGTGACATTCAAAATCAAAAAAGACGAAACATTTATGAGCGTGTTCCGTCGGTTTTGGAATACGGTCGCAAAGAAAACTACTTATCGCATCCACATGGATGAGGATAACCTAATCCGTAAGAGTATAGAGGCTTTGAATGACATACGGATTAATGACTATTCCATTGATGTGCAGAGCCGAAAAGTAAATGATATTAGCAATCTCAATGACTTTGAGGATGGCGGTTCTGATTTCCGCAAGGGTCTTGCTCGCTTTACTCCCCATGACCTCGTGGAAGAACTTAGCGAGAAAACAGGTCTATGCTATACGTCAGTATTGAGAATCATTGCTGGAATCAGCAACAAAGACCAATATATCAAGAATCCTCCTGTCTTTATGGAGCAGGCTGTATTTAAGATGCGGCAGATACAGCTTGACGAATTGGTACGGTGTGTTGAGTATTGTCCGACGGGAGAAGAATATGCTTTTGACTTTAAAGACTTTTCTAAAGACGGCTGTGAGAATTGGATAAGCACTCCTAATCATGGCGTTTGGGATAGGACTCTTTATGATAGCAACATTGAAAGAGACTTTGCAGAAGAAGCAGACAAATCTACTAATGCATACGTGCTGTGCTTCCTTAAATTTCCACAATGGTACAAGATACCAACACCTGCTGGCAACTACGAGCCGGATTTTGGAGTCGTGCTGCGGAAAAGAGAACTTCGTAATCCGAATGAGGATAAGGAGTTTTATTTTGTGGTAGAAATAAAAGGCACGAACGATATTGAAGATAAGAAAGCATTAACTCCTCATGAAATTGCCCGAATAAAATGTGCAATTGCGCATTTCCGCTCACTCGGAATAGAGGCTTATTATAAGGCTCCGATAAGAGAATATGAAACATTCAAGGCGAAAGCCACTCAAACAATAAATAACAATGGAAACATATAAAGACCACATAATACAATCGCCGGACATGAATGCCGAGCGTCTTGAAACATTGCGTAACCTGTTCCCTGATTGGTTTACCCAAGAAGGCAAGCTTGACATAAACGAAGTCAAAAAGACCGTAAACCCTGATAGCGTTGAAGAAACGGAACGCTATGAATTCCGTTGGTTTGGCAAATCTAATGCCAAACGTAATGCCTTTATGCCAACTCGTGCAACTTTGCATTATGATGAATCGCGCAGCGTAAATCCAGAAACGACAGAGAATGTCATTATAGAAGGAGAAAATCTTGAAGTACTCAAGATATTGTTGGGCGGCTATCGAAACAAAGTTAAAGTCATCTACATAGACCCTCCTTATAACACAGGAGAAGATTTTTTATATAATGACGATTTCTCAGAAGGTCGTCAAGCATATTGGGATCGCACGGAACAATCAGAAGATGGAATAGTACTTGACACAAACTCCGATGCAAGTGGGCGTTTCCATAGCAACTGGCTTGATATGATGTATAGCCGTCTCCTTGTTGCTCGTAATCTATTGTGTCCAGATGGTGTGATTTTCATCTCAATGGATGATAATGAGATACATCATTTGCGAAAGATTTGTGATGAGGTTTTTGGAGAAGAGAATTTCTTGATCAATATAATCTGGGAGAAAAGATATACACGAAGTAATAATTCAAAATTGTTCGGAACTATGACCGAACATCTGCTCTGCTATCGGAAATCATCAGAATTAACTACCATTAAAGAACCACGAAATGATCGTTCTGATGCAATATACTCAAATCCTGATAATGATGAGCGTGGTCCATGGACAAGTGTTTCTTATGTAAATCCTGCATCTAAAGAAGAAAGACCTAATTTGTGTTATCCAATACATAATCCTATTACGGGCCTAACAGTAGAACACCCTACCAATGCATGGAAATATGAAAAATCGACATACGAACAACATGTAAAAGAAAATAAATTACATTGGGGACCAGATGGTAAAAATTCTTATCCTCGCTTAAAGAAATTCTTATTTGAAATGGATGGAGGAATGGTTCCATCCAATCTTTGGAAAAGAGATGATGCCGGTACTACAGATCAGGCAAGCACAGAATTAGAAACTTTGATAGGACGAGGTGTGTTTCCATTTCCCAAACCACCACAGTTAATTCAAAAAGCAATATCATTTTATATAAACGGAATAGAAGACAAGAATTGTATTGTTTTGGACTTCTTTGCCGGATCTGGAACTACTGGGCATGCAGTTATAAACCAAAACTTAAAAGATGGCGGGAATCGTAAGTATATCCTTGTTCAAGTTCCACAAGCAACAGATACCAATAGCAATGCACGCCGTGCTGGGTTTAAGAAAATCAGCGATATAACAATAGCTCGCAATAAAGCAGTCGTAGAAAAAGTTACAGACGATTTTCAAGGTCGAATACTTACTTCTGAAGACCAGCAACAGTTAAAACAACTCGGATTCAAAGTATTTACCTTGTCAAAGTCCTCTTTCCCTCGAACAGACTTCGCTCCTGATCCAGAGAAATCAGAAGAAGAAAACCTTGCCCTTTTCCATAAGTATGTTGCGGAAAAGGAACAGCAACTCTCTATGGGCTTTGATGAGCAGGAACTAATCACAGAGATACTCATTTCCCGTGGGTTCATGCTCACATACAAACTTGAACTGCAATCATCATTTACCGAAAACACAGTATATTGCGCTTCAGACGGCACAAGAAATGCGTATATCTGTGTAGATAACTCCCTGAGTGATTCCACCGTTGACTACTTTATGCAGAACACTGACACAAAGTTCATCTGCATAGAGCGAGCACTCGACTCCACCAAAAAGTTCAACCTCAAAAAACGAATGGGTGACAAGTTCTTCGCCTTTTAATTGAATTAATATGATATCAACTATAGTAACATTATTGACTACCGCAATTGGAGCTTTTATAGGAACTTTATATGGTTCTAAAAAGCTCTATGAGTATCAACAATCTGGAAAAATAGCCACACGTAAAACGGCAATAAAGGCTATAAGAATATTTAAAAAATATGCAGGACAACCATTTTCTAATGCCCAACATGATTTTAACACATCCGTAAGTATATCTGAGAAACGGGCTGTTATTGTTGCTCTCCATAAACTCGGAGTGCCAATAATTGTACCTTCTACAACATCTTTCCAAATATCAGATATCCAGTTTTCTGGTGAAGAAATATCAAATGAAGAAATGGATAGCATAATTGCTCAGCTAGATAAAGGCAACTGCGATTATCTGTTTTACGAAGATGTAGAGAACCATTTTTCTTCCAATCTGCGATTAAACACTTTGCGTGAATTGGCCAAGCGTTATGTTAATTGTGTAATGAGAAACAGTCGATATAAAGACAGCGTAATTTCTGATCCTAAGAATTGGGAAACTATGTACTTTACACCAGGCGAGATACAAGCCATTTTAGTCTTTTATAAAAGAGTACACGATAGTTTATACTACGAAGATAATGGAAATCTAAGATCGGGTATTATTGATAAATTAATAAATGAAATTGAAATAGGACTTTGGGATAATTATCTTTTTTGGGATTATGCAGCTCATCAGAATATACAAAGTCAAAATATGCTAGCAAATATAATTAGTGAAATGTTCTCTTCTCAACAATGTAAAAAAACTCCCACGAAGCCAACGCCAATTTTGACAGACCCTCTAAAAAAGTCATGATTTCGTTTTAGCATTAAGATATTTAACTTATGATGACAGAATCCATAGAAATAAAAGGTTATTGGTGGTTACCTTCTTTCCCGAACGATACCGTTGCCGGAATATTAACCTATACTCCAAACGAATCAATAAAACTAGAATTAATTGGCCAGCTAAAACCTACATCTTCTGTAGTTGAAGAATTCATAAACCGAGAAGACGAAGCTGTAATCTTAGGATTTAGTTCAGATGCAAAAGAAATATCCTTAATGAATTGTTACCCATCTGGAGGCTCGCTAAATTTCAGTTGTAGATTCCCGATTCAAAGATATAATTGCCAACATTTAGTTATCGGATCTCATGTTACATCCTTAGACACTCCTCATTTTTTTAAGGCTCAAATTTGTATCCCTTATTTAAGCCTTTGGGCGACACCAAATGCAATAGAACGGTCTATGTGTTACAAAGAAAAACATGTTGAAAAATGTTGTATCGAATTCAAAACCGAAGGAAATAATATTGATGCTGTAGATATTGAAGATTACAGATTATCAATTGATGGCGTTGTAAACTACAGTGGAGAGTGTTTTGAACCGAAGATAGAACAGAGGACGTTGGTTTCATTAACTAACGAGTCTGATTATTCTTTAAACGACGCTCTACGAAAGATATTCTTATTTGAACAATTCCTGTCATTTGCCGCTTTAAGACCACTTGAAAGCAGCAAAATTGTATTATTTGACAAATCAAAATATCAACAACTTGATAATGGTGAAAAGCATTTCTTTCCAATACAATATATACGAGTATATCATGGTAAAGAAACAAAGACTGAGCAAAATATAGCAAGAAGATGGTCTTTTCTTTTTACTTACGAAACCATCAGAACTGAGTTTCAATCGATTCTAAAAAAATGGTATCTGCAACAAGCTGATATTGCACCGATACGTCATCATCTGATCGAATGTGTCCGTCAGAAAGGCTCATTTTCCAGCGTTGACTTCCTCATTATTATTCAAGCTATCGAAGGTTTTTGGTGGCGATTTAGGGATGATGATTACAAACGGAGCAATCATCTAAATAGTAAAAAACAGACACACTTGAATACTATCTTAGAATCTCTAATTAATGAATTTAAAGATATTAAACAGCTCAATCTCAACGAAATTAATATTAGTGAGGTTGTTGATTCCAGACATTATTTCTCCCATTTTATTCCGAAGGAAAAGAAACCGTATGCAAAAGATGGCTTAGAACTATATTGTTTAACAAACAAAATTCGCAAATTACTTATTTGTTGTTTGCTAAACTTTGTTGGGTTTGCAAATAGTCAAATATCGAAAATTATTCAAAATAGTAATAGTTATCTTCTTGATTAGAAATATATTTTAAACCATTAGACATTACTCAAATGACAGAACAAGAACTATTACAAATGCGTGACTTGGCAGAAGACGGTAAGGTACAATTCAAGGAGCGTATTACAGATAAATATGACATTGGTTGTGAGATGGTGGCATTCAGCAACTCTCGCGGCGGACGACTTATCATAGGCGTAAATGACAAGTCGGGCATAATCAACGCTCTGTCGTATAATGAATTGCAGGAAACAACAAATCTACTGACAAGTATCGCATCTGAAAATGTAATTCCTAATGTGCTGATTGATGTGGAAAATGTATCGGTAACAGGTGGGGCTGTGGTTATCGCGACCATCCCGGAGGGTAAGAATAAACCGTATCATGACAATAAGGGGATTATATGGGTGAAGAATGGGGCTGACAAACGTAAAGTGTTCGACAATTCGGAGCTTGCCGAGATGATGAGTGAATGTGGTAGTTTTGCACCCGACGAGGCTGCTGTACCTGATGCCACTATTGACGACCTTGATTCAGATACCATCAAAATTTATCTGATGAATCGCTTCTCACCGGTATTCAAAGGAAAGAATGTCAACGAACTGAATATGAAAGATTATTCGCTCGATGACATGGCAGAGTTTGTAATCAAGGGTACGACAATAGAGAAGTTGCTCAGAAATATGCGCTTCATTCGTCCTGACGGTATGATGACCGTTGCAGCTATGCTATTGTTTGGCAAGTACACTCAGCGTTGGCTTCCTGTCATGACAGCCAAGTGCATCAGCTATATAGGAAATTCGGTCGGTGGCACTCAATTTCGTGACAAAATGCATGATATGGAGATTGAGGGCAACCTGTTCCATCAGTTCCGCACTATCATGAATTTCTTTACCCGTAATCTGCGCAAGGTACAGGTGGAAAAGGATTTTAATTCACTTGGAGAACTTGAGATTTCATACGAAAGTCTTACAGAATATGTTGTCAATGCGCTTGTACACCGCTCGCTGAATATGAAGTCTCCGATTCGGATTTTTATATTTGACAATCGTGTGGAAATTCACAGTCCGGGAGCTTTACCTAATGGCTTGACTATTGAAGATATTAAGAACGGCACATCAATGCCTCGCAATATGTTTTTGTTCACGAATGCCAATTACCTATTGCCTTATACAGGTGCCGGGAGCGGCATCCGCCGTGCGCTTGAATATGATCCAAATGCTGTTTTCTTTAACGGTATCGAGGACAAGGATATTACTCATGCCGCCAACGAGTTTGTAATCACAATTCCCCGGAATAGTAACCAAGCTCAACCCGAAAGTAACTTAGTTACCGACAAAAGTAACCAAGCTAATGACAAAAGTAACCAACTTCGCACTAACTTAGTTACCCGCAAATTAACCAAGAAAGAAGAGGATATAAGAAACTTTTGTTCTGTACCGAGAACTGCGCAAGAGATTATGGATAGGATCGGGATATCTAATCAATCCAAAAACCGTCAGAAGTATATTACATCCTTGATAGAGATTGGAGTACTTGAACGCACCATACCCGAAAAGCCCAATGACCCCAATCAAAAATATCGTCGCAAAAAATAATTAAGAGTAGGGCTATCTGACTTGCTGGTAAGTTGTCAGATAGCCCCATATCCTCTATTTGTATTTCATTGAGAAGTTCCAAGAAATCAAAATCTTATTCCTCGTTTGCGTTTCTTCTTTCGGCGGAGTATCTCCGCCATTTCCTGATTGGCTTCCACATCGGCGGCGTTGTAAGATGAGCCGT
>OLOX01001197.1_pt1 | contig 25394 bp, 25 predicted proteins | sample 1672091 | NCBI WGS metagenome assembly OLOX01 (sample SAMEA3136644, study PRJEB25190) | human gut metagenome | reverse complement strand
TACCGGATTTTGCGGTCAGAATTTGCCGCCGCATGTTTATCTGGAACTTTTAAGTGTCTATTTCTGATAATATTACTTATCAACGCAAAACACGGTATGCTTATTGCGGCAGTTCCTTTTTATCCATTTATCACCGGCGAAACGACCGGCTTTCCGTCGCGATCCAGAAGCGGCGTCATTCCTCCCGCATATCCGCTTGCGTGAAACACATAATTCACGCCGGTTTCCTTGTCCACCCAGATTTCCATGGTCGTCATCGTTCCCTGTGAATAAACCTTTTCAAATCTCTGATCCTTTGCCATTTTTCTTCCTCCTTAAATTGGTTGTGTATGACTCTCTGATTTCTATCATACACATCTGTTATATTTTTACAACTTTTTCCTTGCGGGTGATGCGGAATGTCGTCTCCACCATCGTAATCATCAGGACAACAAACCCCAGCAGATAGACCGGCAGGATGGAAAAAGATACCGCATTGCCGAGGAGTCCGAACAGCGGCGGAATAAACGTCGAACCGACATAAGCGCTTGCCATCTGGATTCCAATAATCGCTCCCGAATTTTCCGCCCCGAAATTATATGGTGTGGAATGGATAATGCACGGGTAAATAGGCGCACACCCCAGACCTATCACAAGAAAAGCTGCAAACGCGACCGTATAGGACTTCACCGGAAGGCACAGGATAAAAATCCCGCAGACAAGAATCCCGGTTCCCAGCAAAATCATTTTACGGTCGCCAAGCCGATCGGTAATGATTCCGCTGATGAATCTTCCGGCAGTAATCCCTATATAGAACAGCGCGGCAAAACCGGCCGCACGGTCTGCAGCAATCCCTTTTGCCTCAACAAAATAGGTACTTGCCCACTGCATAGTCGTAGCTTCTGCAGCACAGTAAGCGAAAAATCCAAGCAAAAGAAACGGAACCCCTTTGATCTTAAGCGCACCGGTCAGACCTACACTTTTTCCGTCCTCCCGGGATGTACTCTGGTTCACATTCCATACCGGCAGAGTAACAAGCAGAAGCAGTGCAATGCCAAGCTGTATCAGCCCAACCATGCGATAACCGCTGTTCCATGTCCTGTTTGCCAATGCATAGCTCATAATGAACGGACTGACGATGGTACCGACGCCCCAGAAGCAATGCAGCCAGCTCATATGCTTCGCTTTATAATGAAGCGCGATATAGTTGTTAAGTGCTGCGTCAATGGCTCCCGCTCCCAGCCCGTAAGGAACAGCAAAAACAATCAGCATCCAGAACCGGCCGGAAAAGGAAAAGCCGAACAGCGCAATGACCGTAAAAAAAACACTGGCAACGGTTACGATTCTCGTGCCGAATTTTCTGGTCAGCTTATCAGAAAGAAGACTCGAGATAATTGTTCCGCCAGAGATAACCATAGATACGATGCCCATATAGGACACCGGCACGCCGAGTTCGGTATGCATCACCGGCCAGCCGGATCCCAGAAGTGAATCCGGTAAGCCAAGACTGATAAAAGCGATATAAATTAAGATTAGCAAAAATATGTACATATTCTAATTACCCTCTCATAATATTGACAAAATATGATCCGGCTGGGAAGCAATATACTCTTTCACAATTGTGTTACAATATGTTTTCACAATCTCACTATCGTAATCATGTGCGAGTTCATTTCTTACTTTGAGCATGTCCATCCATTCATCATCCGAAATCAAGTTTGCCTTAAATGCTTCACGCAGAACATCCCTTGGAGAACCTGTAACAAATCCTGTTATTGCATAATACTGTACCAATATGTCCTTCATTACCTTCCACGATAAATCAAAAGTAATACTAAATTTTGCACTGGTTCCGCTTAATACAAAGGAATCCGTAAGATCTCTTTCCCTGGCCTCCGCCAAAGCATCCAGCGAATTGCAAAATGATTGAAACCGTCTGTCAAATTTCGCGTCCATATTGTTTTATATCCTCCATCAGTAAATCATTCCTACAGGTATCCATATTTAATAAATCAACACTGTACAAGGTCGGCAGTTCTTCGACTTTTTCAAGCAGCTCATCAAAATCAGCCCCGCCGGACACCGCAATATCTATGTCACTGCGTTCCCCGGCTGTTCCTTTTGCCCGCGATCCATATAAAATCACTTTTTTCGCACCATGCTCTCTGCAAAGATCTGCAACCCGGCTTATAACTTCATCTGCTTTCATATATCCCCCTCTTCTTTCAGCTGTGTCTCTTACTCTATCCGCGCCTGTTGCCATTTTCGTCAAACGTGCGCTTCAACTCTTTTTCCACAAGAATAACAGAACCAATCAGAACCAAAACCTGAACCGCTTCGATGACAAGCGTTACTGTCCCTACTACATCTTCACCAGATTTTGCAAACGGGATTTGAGCGAGAACCGTCGGCACCAGCAATATGATGCCTGATTTGATCCATAACTTTCCGCAACAGTCATGCGCAAATGCCCAGGTATCCTTATTCTTTTCGGACATAGCAGTTCTATAGCCGATCAGCCCGTTTATCTCTTTTGGAGGATTTTTGTACATGCAGTAACCCGCTATCACCATAATAGAAGGCATCAATAGATTACATAAAAACATCGCTATAAAAAATCCCATATTTTCCTCCTGTCTCCCGGATTACAGTATCTTTTCCATCCCGATCTTCTGCGGCACGAGCCCGCACTTCTCGTAGAACTTCCGCGCATTTTCATTGCATGCCCAGACATTGAGGGTCACATTGTAACAGCCGGACGCCTTCGCATAATCCAGCACATACCGGTACAACTGCTGCCCGATATGCTGTCCTCTGCAGTTCTCATCCACACACAGATCGTCAATATAGAGGCTCTTGATGTCCGTTAAGATATTGTCATTGATGTGCTGCTGGAAAACGCAGAATGCGTAGCCTAAGATATTGCCCGCTCCGTCATCCGCAACAAAAATCGGGCGCGTCGCATCCTCTAAAATTTCCTTTAATTCGTCATCGTTGTATTTTCTGGCATTCGCCCGAAATAAATCCGGCCGTCCGTTATGATGAACCGTTAATACCTGTGACAGGAGCCGGTCAATCCCCAAAATGTCCTGTGTGCCTGCATGTCTGATCTGCATAAAAGTGCTCCTTTTCTGTTTGTCGCTTGTATATCATTTATTGTGCTATTGCAAACATTATATCATCTTTTTGCGCTGCTTTCTGCGCATCCGAAGTTCCGTAGGAACTTCTAATATGAACTCGTCAGAGTTCATTATATCATATTTTTTTCATATCCACTCTTTACATTTCTGTTATCCTTCCGCAACTATCCCATTTATATCTTCGCGCATAGATGTTGACTTATCAACATCTATGCGCTATAATCCGAGATATTGATTTATCAACATCTTGCAAAGGAGCGCCCATGGATCATCGTTTTGAAACCTTTTCACTCTCCATCCTGGAGTTGAACCGGTATTTACAGAAAATCAAAGAGCTGGAGATGAAACAGTTCGGGCTGAAGGCCAGTCACACCATGTGTCTCTATTATCTGGGACAGCACCCGGAGGGGCTGACCGCAACGCAGCTCACAGAACTCTGCAAGGAGGACAAAGCCGCCGTCTCCCGCTGTCTCTCACAGCTTAGCGACCGGCAGCTTGTCGTCTGCGAACAGCCGGAAGATCACAAGCGATCTTACCGGTCGCACTACATGCTTACCGGTCAGGGGCGCTCCGTTGTAAGCGGCATCCAGACACGCATCAAAGAAGCGCTCTCCTACGGTGGACGCGGGCTGACGGAGGAAAGGCGCCGCGATTTCTATGGCACTCTTGCAATCATCAGTGAAAACCTGTCTGACTATCTGACCGAACACAGTCAGCAAAAATAAAAATATATGGAGAATCTTATGGAAAAAATCAGAATTATCACAGACTCAGCATCCGATCTCTCTGCTTCTACCAGAGAAGACCTCACCATTCTGCCGCTTGCGATCCGCTTCGGCGATACGGAATACCTCGACGGCGTCACAATCAGCCATCACGAATTCTACGAAAAGCTGATTGAGAGCGACACTCTGCCCACGACCAGTCTGGTATCCCCCGCCGCTTTTGAAGAGGTATATGCCAGGGCGGTGGCGGACGGGGAGACCGTCATTGCAATCACGATCTCTGGCCGTCTCTCCGGCACTTACCAGAGTGCCACGATCGCGGCAGAAGATTTTGCAGGAAAAGTATTTGTCATCGACAGCTATAACGCCACCATCGGCGAGGGCATTCTGGTCAGATATGCACTTTTATTAAAAGATCAGGGATTATCCGCCAAAGAAATTGTCGGAATCTTAGAAGCCTCCAAGGAGCAGATCCACACACTTGGCGTCTTGGATACACTGGAATATCTGAAAAAAGGCGGCCGCATTTCCGCCGCCACCGCATTTCTCGGCAGCGCCATGGCGATCAAACCGGTCGTCGCCGTATCGGAAGGCGAAATCGTCATGCTCGGCAAGGCACGCGGCTCCAAAAACGGGAATAATTTTCTCATGAAGGAAATAGAAAAGGCAGACGGAATCGATTTTACCCGCCCCTTCTGCCTCGGCTACACCGGACTCAGCGATGAGATGCTGCAAAAATATATCAAAGACAGCGAAGCTCTCTGGAGCGGACATACAGATCAGCTCCCGGTCTGCACCCTCGGTGCGACGATCGGAACCCATGTCGGTCCCGGCGCCATCGCCGTCGCATTTTTCTCACCGCAGTCTTAATACTGTCCGTTCTGCCAGCTCACCTGACCTTCCTCGATCATCGGATAGCAGGTGAGCGTTGTTCCGTCGAGATCTTCCGCGTGCATGTCCACACCCATGATGCGGTGATTGTCATAGGTCGTGTAATAGTAGATTCCTCTGGTCGCATTACAGCAGGACGTATAGATCGTAATCTCGTATTTTCCTTCCGCCACTTCGCAGCAGCCTCTCTGCTGATCCACCGATCCTAAAATATGGAAAAACTGACTGACACTCTCCGCCTCCGAATCGCCGGAAACGGCATTCATCCTCGTGAACGCCACGCGCGCAAACCGGGAAGTGGAAGAAAGATCTCCCGGAAGTCCCAGCGCACCCATTCCGCGGCTGTAGGTGCTAAGCGGAACATCTTTTGCAAAAGAATTCTCCGGCTGCTTCGGGGAGAGACCGATATAGTTGTTGAGCATAAACATCTGCTGTGCAAATGGTGGATTGTTCGTAAGAACGCCCACCGGATTCTCGTAGATATGCAGACCATCCGCCACCGCTTCCACCGTAATCGCTTCATTTTCGTCTGCGATGATCCAATGAAGCTGTGACGCCGGGAACTGCTCGGCGAACGGCGTTCCGACCAGATTCATTTTTGCAAGAAGCGCCCGCACCTCATCCATCGTCGCGCACTGGCGGAGCACCCACGGAATGAACTCAAATGAAGCCACATTCTCTTTTCCCTCCGTCACCTCTGCGTAGACGGCATTTCCGACGAAGTTCAGACCCGCCATGCCGATCCCCTTCTCGTTGATGGCATCGTAATACAACGGATAATCCCCTGCCACATGCGCCATGCCGATGATCGCATAATGCTCCTCTGCCTGTCCCATATGCCGGAAGTTAAATTCATAATTCCGCGGTGTAATGACGATCTCCTCACCGTAGGAAAATTCATAATCCAGTGTTCTTCCAAAATAAAAATCCTTCGTCTGATAGGTTGCTGCTGTACACATAATCGCTTCTCCCTCTTAAAAATAAAACTTGTGATATATTCTCTTTTTTCACGCCTTGACTGCCCAGCGCATTTTGGTGGAACGCGCCCTTCCGTTTGCAGCGCACTCCTGCGCCGACGGACGGATGACGTCCTTCGCATAGTCACTGTAAATACCACTCTTATATCCCTCTTTGAGCGCCTGCTTCACAAGCTTGTCCTCTCCCGAGTGGAAGGTGAGAATTGCCACGCGCCCGCCCGGTCTTAATGCTCCCGGAAGCTTTTCCATGAATTCATACAGCACCTCAAACTCCTGGTTCACATCGATGCGCAGCGCCTGGAATGTGCGTTGGCAGGTCTTTTTGATTGTGTCCTTTTTCTCCTTCTCCGGCAGAAAATCCAGCGTATCCTCGATCACCCTGCGCAGCTTTGTCGTCGTGTCGATGCGGCTGCCCCTGCGGATCTCGTCCGTGATCGCTTTTGCCAGCTCCTCACAGTACGGCTCGTCGGAGTTCTCATAGAGCATCCCGGCAAGTTCCTCCCGCGTGATCGTATCCAGCCGCTCCGCCGCGCTGATCCCCGTCTCCTGATTGAGCCTGAGATCCAGCGGTCCATCCACCTTAAACGAGAAGCCGCGCTTCGGATTGTCGATCTGCATGGACGACACGCCAAGATCCGCCAGAATAAAGTCGAAGCCGCCGACCTCTTTTGCGATCTCATCGATCGTGCAGAAATTCTGAAGGCGCACCGTCAAAAGATCCTCCCCGAATCCCAGATCCTCCAGACGCTTTTTCGTCTTGGCGGACTCCTCCGGGTCCACATCGGTCGCCCAGATATGTCCCTGTCCTTTCAGACATTCCAACATAGCGCGCGTGTGTCCGCCGTAGCCGAGCGTCGCATCGAATCCCTGCTCTCCAGGCACAATCTGCAAAAAGTCCAGAATTTCTTTTACCATAATCGAGATATGCATTCCCGCCGGCGTATTTCCCTTCCGGATCACATGCTCGATCGTGTCCTGATACTTCTCCGGCTGCAGTTCCTTGTATTTTTCCCCAAACTTCTTCGGATATTTTCCCTTGTAACGCACCCGCCGCTTGTGCGGTGTCTGTGTCTCCTGTTCCATCCTTCTCTCCTACTCCCAGTCTTTTACCAGTTCTGTATTGTACTCCGACTGAATATTTTCGACGGCTTCTCCCGCCGCCCTCCGGTAAAAATAGATCCTGTCGTCATCGCTGTCATTTTTCCAGAATTGATATCCATAGATGTAGCTTTCAAAAATCTCCTCAAAGCTTCCATATTCCTTCTGCAGTCTCTGCGCAATCGGCAGACACTGGTCGAGGCACTCCTCGAGGCTGATGTAGCCACACTGATAGCACAGTCCCGTGATGCGCATAATACGGACATAATCCCAGGCATCCACACCGCGCGTGTCCAGATGTCCATACGCATCATAGCATACCCATGTCCGGCACTGCTCATCCTCCGGGATCTCACTGATGCTTATAATATCGACATAACCATTCTCATCCATCGACAGATACCCTTTTTTCAGGTAAGTTTCAAACGCATGACGGTAGGACGCTCTGGTTCCTTTTTTCAGCATCTGGCTGATCGTGCGGGTCGCCGTTGCCCGGCTCGTAATGCCCCACCAGTCAGACAGATATTCCTTCACCTGCTCCTGATCCCAGTCATTTAGTGAGTGACCGCCCAGTTCTCCATATTCCCCGCTCTCAAACGGAACGTAGATCGCGTAGGCGTCTATGATCCATCGCACGGTCGGATTGTCCCGCACATCCTCGAATGTCAGATCCGACTCTGCCTTTTTGGAATCATAGGACATCAAAAGGCTGTCGGCATCCTGATTGTACGCCACGTAATGGGTTCCCCCATACGCGAACACCAGAGCGATCACGACCGCGGCCACTGCCGTTCCTGCAATCATACTGCGCAGTTTCAGGCGGATCTCCGGTGCGCCGTCTTTCTCTGAAAATGCATACGGAAAGTGTTCTACGTCAAACCAGATATCCGCCTCTCCGCCCGCCATATCCTGCGCGTTTGCGGCATTCGCCGACCGCACCGGATACATGGCACGCACCTCGCACTTTCGCCCCAGTTCATCGACAAACTCATACAGGTAATAGCTGTTCGCGCCGTTTTTCCCGGTTGTTATGACGCGGGCAATTCTGGCATGATAACGCTTTGCCTGCGCTTTTGCTTTCTTCAGATAGCAGTACTCCATCACCTTGCTCAAAAGGGCGAGCAATGTCATATAAAGCCCCGCCTCTCCCAGCAGAAGCATCGTGCGCGCAGTGTCATGGGACGTATTAAACCGGTACGCAATCGCGTACAAAAATATGATTCCCCCCAATGCAAGTGCCGCAAGCGGAATTGTCTGCAGGCGGCTGTAACGCCGGTACGCCTCCGACAGGTGCCATTCCGCCACCCAGACCCGCTCTTCCGGTTCTTCCATCTCCGCCGGACCGGCGATACCTTCGTCTGCGTATGCTGCGTCATCTGCATACGCTGCATCTTGTGCATATGCCGTCCGGCGCCAGGTCTTGTCTGCGGTGCGCTGTGCGGCACCCGCATATGTCCTGTTCCCCGGCGCGTTGATGATCTGCGTCATGAGAAAATAGCGGAGCGTTTTATCCGCCTTCCGCTGTATCAGCCAGATTCTAAGCCCAAGTATCCCGGCGATCACGGTAAGTATCAGCACCAGCTGCAGATCGTCCTGCGGATTTTCCGCGGTTAAGCTGTAGCGGAGTCCCGCGAAAATAATCCCCAACAGCGGAAGCAACAGCAGCAGAAGCACAATCTGTGTCACATTGGGCGCACTCTTTGCATCCACTGTATCTTCCTTCACTTCCACGCGGTACGTCTTGCGCGCTCTTCCTTCCTCCCTGCTTTTGAGCCGGATCAGATAACGGTCCGCCGCTTCCGTCTGTACCGTCTGCACCCATTTCCATCCGGGGCTGTCCGGCATATTTACATTCTCATTGTACTGCAGATTTCTGCAGACTGACTTTTTGTCGCTGTGACATAATCCAACCGCCATGTTTCTCTCCTTATCAGAACATTCCCGTTTTTCCGGAAAATATCCTGTTTCTTTCGTGTATGTCATCCTAAGATGACCCAGATAAAATTGTAATCGATTGCCGCACATTTTACAACATCCTGGTTTTACTTGTTGTCATATCGCCCTTACAATAAATCAGTCCTATTTCATTTTATCTGTTTCCGTAAGGTGCAGGTTTTTCCGCAACTCTGCTTAATTCCGGTTTGGACGAATAAGTATATACGTTTATATTTTTCTGTTCAGTTTCCATATCATTGTTATCCGTCCACAGCTCGCACTGCATCATAACAGTCTGCACTGCATCATCCATGCCTTCCGGTGGATAACGATGCTTCTTGAGCAATCTCTTTATCATGATGCGCATCTTTGCTCTTGCTGAATCGCGTTTCTGCCAATCGATTGTCCGGTTCTTACGAAGTGTATCTGCCAATTCTTTTGTGATCGCAATAAGCTCTGCATTTTCATAAAAATCTTTAATTGCCTGCGGTTTTGTAAGTGCATCATAGAATGCCAGTTCATCAGCTGTAAGCCCCAGCTGTTCTCCCTCTTTGCTTGCAGCCGCAATCTGCTTTGCCAGATTTAATAGTTCTTCAATCACTTGCTCATTCGTCAACATACCGTTCAGATAAGCATTCATTGCACGTTGAATGATCTCACTGAATTTCTGTGATTTTACAATATTGGTATGACGATAAATCTGCACCTGTTCAGAGATTAGTTTCTTCAATAATTCCACTGCCAGATTTTTCTCTTTCATCTTTGAGATTTCCTCAAGGAACTTCGGATCAAAAAGCGAAAACTCTTTATCCACATCAGAAAACAGGTTAATCACACCCTCGCTCTGTACACTGGCTTTCAAAAGTTCGTTAATCCGGGCATTCATTTCAGGAAGAGAGATTTTCTTTCCCTCGCCCTGATTCATTAAGCGTGTTACAAGCACACGTACCGACTCAAAGAACGCAGCCTCAACACGCATATCCTTTTCCACAAACGAAGAGCATAACGACAATGCCTGTCTGAGAAGAAGTCCTTCCTTTAGAAAATCTTCCCGGTCTTTTTCCTTATCTACCGCAACAATAAAGTTTACAGCACCACTAATTGCCTTGGAACGCTCCAAATCTGTGCCGCAGATAAACTTAGAATAATCGTATCCATGGAATAAATCCCGGCAAATAGATAACTTTTCGAGGAATTTGGGGTAAGCAACTTTTGCTACATCTGTATCTCCATAATTTTTCTTATCACGAGTGGTATAGTCGTTCATTGCCTGTTTCAAGGCAGATGCAATACCCACATAGTCAACAACCAGACCACCTTCTTTATCGCCAAATACACGATTTACTCTCGCAATCGCCTGCATAAGATTATATCCCTGCATCGGCTTATAAACATACATGGTCGCAAGCGAAGGAACATCGAATCCCGTCAGCCACATGTCTACAACAATGACAATTTTAAGTGAACTCTCGTTATCTTTAAACTGCTTTGCAAGTTCATCCTTATGGCGTTTATTCCCGATAATCTTATTCCATTCTTCCGGGTCTTTGTTGCTGCTTGTCATAACAACAGCAACCTTTTCTGTCCAAGACGGACGGAGCTGTAAAATACGTTCATATATCTTCATAGCTATCGCCCTGGAATAAGCCACAATCATTGCTTTACCCGTCAACAGACTGGCACGATAACTTTCATAGTGGTCGAGAATATCATTCACCAGAGAATTGATCGTCTTATCATTACCAAGAATAGCTTCCATCTGTCCAAGCTCTTTCTTGCTCTTGTCGATCACTTCCGGATCAGCATTATTCGCCATAATGTCGTATTCCTGGTCAATAAGCTTTAATGTTTGTTCATCAAGTTTCAGCTTAATAACCCGACTTTCATAATATACCGGGCGGGTTGCGCCATCCTCCACGGCCTGCGTCATATCATAAATATCTATATAGTCGCCGAATACTTCACGAGTATTGCGATCTTTCATGGAAATAGGTGTTCCTGTAAACCCGATGAAAGTCGCATTCGGCAGAGCATTTCTGATAATACGAGCTGAACCGATTTTGATTTCTCCGGTTTTTGCATCGACCTTTTCCTTCAAGCCATACTGTCCACGATGTGCTTCATCTGCCATGACCACAATATTTCTTCGTTCAGAAAGGCAGTCAAAGGACTCCTCAAATTTCTGCATGGTTGTAAAAATGATTCCATTTGCTTTTCTACCGTCCAACAGTTCTTTCAGATGCACACGGCTCTCAGCATGAACTGGCTCCTGACGCAAAAAATCTTTACATTTTGCAAACTGCCCGTACAGCTGGTCATCCAGATCATTACGATCGGTAATGACTACGATGGTTGGGCTGTCTAATGCATCCTGTAGGCGATGCGCATAGAAAACCATCGACAGAGATTTGCCGCTACCCTGCGTATGCCAGAATACACCACCTTTACCATCCGTTTCAGTAGCGTGCTTGGTAGAAGCCACTGCTTTATTAACCGCAAAATATTGGTGGTATCCTGCCAGAATCTTAAACTGCTTTGTTCCTTCATTAGAAAAGCAGATAAAATTCTTTATGATATCCAGAAAACGTTCCTTTTCAAAGATTCCTTCAAAGAAAGTATCAAACTGAGCATACTGTGTATTCTCATAACTGCCGTCCTTGGTTTTCCATTCCATGAAACGGTCTTCGCCGGAAGTAATCGTGCCGGCCTTCGATGTCATAAGGTCACTCATAACGCAAATACAGTTGTAAATAAACATGGACGGAATCTCATGCATATAATTCCGGATCTGTGAGTACGCTTCAGATGCATCTGTTTCTTCACGGGACGGAGATTTCAGTTCCACCAGCACCACGGGCATACCATTCAAAAACAGCAAAACATCGGGGCGCTTGTTGCTGTTCTCAATAAATGTCCACTGATTAGCCACGATAAAAGAGTTGTTGCCAGGATTGCTGTAATCCACAAGATAAATAAGACCGGAACGCTCTTCACCTTTGATAAAATAGCGCACTTCCACACCATGCTGCAAATAATCCATAAAAAGGGCGTTTTTCTGCACCAGCTCGGCATTTTCAAAATTTTTCAGCTTATACAACGCATCCGCAATCGCATCCTCCGGCATGGTCGGATTCAGACGATGCAACGCTTCATACAGTTCCTCTTCATATAGAGGGCTTTTAAAGTCCCGCTCCAAATCAGGAGCATAGACATACCGATAGCCCATGTTCTGAAATAGCTCTATGACGGAATTTTCATAGTCTGCTTCGGTATAAAAGCCTGCCATATTCTTTCACCTCCTTATATCAATGTAATCTGTTTTCTCAGCTGCTTTCCAACTTTTTCTTGTGTTACAACATCATACGATTCTTTAAGCTTATCCAATGCACTATAAAGGTTATTCCTATATTTTTCTTCAGAAAATATTCTAGATAACTCTTCTAAAGGCGTTGGATGCTTACCATTCTCCTCCTTCATCTTTTCAATAATAATCTGATATTGATACATTACGGCTAATGCGCTTTCGTAATCTTTTAGGAAACTACTGTATAGTAATGCAACATCGCCTTTGAAAATGAGTTCAAATTCCATTGCCATACTTCTAAGTTCTTCACGTTTTCTCAAAAATTCCTTATGAAATGGCTGTTCCAACGGATGTTTAATAGCTTCTGCTTGACCTTCCATATATGTATTGTTGGTAAGACATATAAAAACAAAATCGTTTTCAAGCTGAGGTTTTGTTTCTCTTTTTTCTGAAAGCCATATGTAATTTTCTTTGCAAAGAGAAATAAGACTGCTCACCAAATTATATGCTTTCAATCGGCGATCAAATAGTTGCTGTTTATTACTCAGCTGTATTTGGTAAACTGATAGATCTAACGCAACGACAGCTACAATGGATGTCATCACGGTACACCAAAAATTCCAATCTCTAAACATAGTGATTTCTCCCTTCAACAAATTTCAAACAAGAATTTAGCGGCTTAAAGGTCGATGTCTGAGACATCTAGCTCGCCGGACATTAACTGTGGCAGTAATGTGTCTCTCAACGCAGAAAGTTTTTCATTTTCTTGATCATGGTGTATCATTTGTTTAAACATGGGATTCAAGACGCTTGACAAAGTCTGTGCTTCCTCGTTTTCAGGCAAAGCTGTTTCAAAATTTCGCAGATTTGCTTGATTGATTTTAGGCTGAGCGGCACCAGTAACTATACTTTGCATATTTAGCGTTCCTAATATAGCGTATATCAAAGCATTGGAATAGCTGCTCGTTCCTTTTACTATATGCGCATGGTTGTTAACCCAAAACTTTCCATAAGTATATTGTGTTAATGGATGCCCAGAGGCATCAACTACATTCGCACCATCTTCGCTGATAAGAATGTAGGTTCCATCAAACAAATAATCTTCAACATAATCCACAATGGATGTCGCGCCATAATATGGATAAATGTGTGTCATTTTTGCTCTTTGTATGGAAGAAAGAGGTTTTCGGAGATTATCAAAGAATGTCAGTACATCGCCCAGCTTATGCGCATGCCATGATGAAGTTCGTTTAGCGTTGTCAAAGATGGCAAGCATTTGTTCATATAAATTCTTGTTTATACTTTCATTAGCTTCAAGTTTCTCATCTAAAGCGCCCAGTAATGAAGCAATTTTATTTTGCAACTCTATTGTAGGAATTGGGACCTCAAATCCATTAAGTATTTTTGCAGTCAAAAATTTTGTAGCTGTTCCTTGGGAAATCTGCTTAAAATGACGCAAACACATCTTCAGTGCATAGTATAAATACCGGAGATTCACCCTTGATGCATCACATGATTCAATCACGTATGTTCTTTGATACGCATTGAATTTTCCCTCATAATACTGTATATGAAAATTTCCCTCTGCGTTATTACCCGCAAGAATAATTGCTTCTGTATCAAATGCGTATGTATTTATTCTTAAAGGCTCCGGTGCGCAAGTAAAAAAAGGATATTTTCCTCCTGTTTCAGCAGCATTTGAATTTAATTTTCCTGTTGTAAATTTTGCTATATCACTTAATTTAAATACCTCCATCACGTCACCTTCCTAACCTATGTATTTCCTATGCGCCTGTTTAACATTGCTCTGCTTAACCATTGCATACTGCAAAGTCGTATCAATCCGTTTATGTCCTAGAAGTTGTTGCAGCTGCTCAATCGGCATTCCTTTATCAATTGCCATCGTTGCAAGTGTTCTCCTAAACTTGTGCGGATGAACTTTTTCAATATCCAGTATTTTACCCATTTCTCGCAGTCTGGTTTCGATACCCCCAATTTTAATACGCTCATGCGGTGAACGCAGCGTGACGAACAGTGCCGGATTGTCATCAATTCTGCTATTGATATAGTCCTGTAAATGAATCTTTGACCTTGCGTCAAAGTAGACAATACGCTCTTTATCACCCTTACCAAATACAACACACTCCCGCTCGTTGAAATTGATGTCCGCCTTGTTCAACAACACCATTTCCCCAATACGCATCCCGGTTGATGCCAGCATATCAATAATTGCCAAATCCCGCAACTCTGTGCAATTATCTCGCATTTTCTCCAACTCTTCATCCGTATAGGTTTCCTTTATATTGGTTGCAGTTTTCACCTTATGAATACGACGAACAGGGCTTTTTAGGATATAATCCTCATCCTCCAGCCAAGAGAAAAAACTCGACAATATTCTACGGATATTATCTATTGTCACACGGCTCGACTGATTTTTGCTCTGATAATCCGTCAGATAAGAGCGTAAATCTTCCGTCTGTATATGGCGGATGTTCTTTTCAATCGAAGTTGTCATTGCTTCTATCGTAGTGCGGTAATACTTCAAAGTCTTTTCTGAACAGCCCTCTATTCGTTTTGCCGCCACAAAATCATCGATCAGTTTCGGATTGTCATTCGTTGTTTCCTTTCCTTCCTGCTTCGTGATTTCACAACCGAATAAAGTGTGTTCCAACACTTTCTGTAATTCACTCAACTGTGCATTGTCGAGATGTGGTAGCATCTGCTGCACCACATCACATATAATCTGTTGTTTCATAAGTCATTCTCCTTCAATTTTATTTCCAGAGAACGACACAACGGCAGTTCCGTTGGTATATTGCTCCCGCCGTTGGTAGGAGAGTTATGGTAAACAAGAATTTAGAGCAGCAAGCTCAGGCACTATTCAAGTCGTGGTTTGTTGATTTTGAACCATTCAGTAATCGAAAGCCAAGCGACTGGTCGGTATCAACGCTTGGTAATGTTTCAATAATGGGTGCAGGTGGAGATAAACCTCAAAATGTATCCCCAATAAAAACTGATTTGTATGAATATCCGATTTACTCAAACGGATTGAGCAATGAGGGGCTTTACGGATTTACTGACAACCCTAAAATATCCGAAGAAAGCGTGACTGTATCAGCTCGTGGAACAATAGGTTTTGTGTGTTTGCGTCATATTCCTTATGTGCCAATCGTGCGTTTAGTAACTCTGATACCAAAAACAGAAATTATTTCTGCAAAATATCTCTATTTATGGTTAAAACAGCTTCACATTACTGGAACAGGAACAACGCAACAACAACTCACAGTACCTGATTTTCAAAAGATAGAAATACTTGTTCCCTCGCAAGAAATCGTAACACTATTTACAGTTACGGTTGAGCCAATCTTTGAAAAAATATGGGTTAATCAGAATGAAAATGAAAAGCTATCCTCTTTGCGTGATACATTACTGCCAAAATTGATGTCCGGCGAACTGGATGTCTCCGACATCGACCTTTAAGCCGCTAAATTCTTGTTTATCGCATCATTCAGCTCAATCTTATCATTCAATGTGTTTAAAAGACCCGTTATCTTTCTCTGCACATCAATTGATGGATAAGCGATAGGAACCTCCCCCATAAATTTGGTGTTAATTGATGGCATCGTCGCTCCAGTAGCTATTCCACGTACAAATTGTTTTGTTGATTCAAGTGTAAAGTAATAATAGAGATACTGTGGTTCAATTTCCGCAAATGGACGTACTCTTAAACAACGTCCAGAAAACATCCATCCGTTATACTCACGACTAACATATGAACACCGATCTACCGAGCCAACACGACTAAAAACAATATCGCCTTCATGCAAAATATATTTACTGAGACGCTTTTTATCTTTATCAGAAACGCACGGCAAATTCTGCTTAGTGAATTTTCTCTTTCCTAAATGCTCAACTGTTACAATTGGTGTACCATTCTGAACGTAATCTTCTTTATGCAACTGACTCCCAAATGGTCCTGTTTGTATGTCCGCAAGAGTAGACAGCGGCTTTGTTATAAACTCAGATCTCATACCCAATCGCCCCCAGTTTCTTTCTGATCTCGTCCTCCAGTTCATGGGACTTTGCGAACATATCTGACAGTTCCGATGTCAGACGTGTCATCTTCTCCTCAAAAGGCTCTCTGTCATCCTCCTGCTCCTCGATACCGACATAACGCCCCGGAGTAAGGATGTAATCCTGTTTCGCGATATCCTCTAAAGTTGCAACTTTGCAGAAACCCTGAACATCCTCCAATGTGCCGTTCTGGAACGCTTCAAAAGTATCGGCAAGTTTCTGAATATCCTCATCTGTGAAATCACGATGCTTTCGGTCAACCATATGTCCCATCTTGCGGGCATCAATAAACAACGTCTTGCCTGACTGCTTTTTGCCTTTCGTGATAAACCACAGCGTAACCGGAATCGTGACGCTATAAAAAAGCTGAGTCGGCATAGCGATGATGCCTTCGATAAGGTCATCTTCGATGATGTTCTTTCGGATGTTTCCTTCACCACTGCTCTGTGTAGACAGTGCGCCATTTGCAAGTACCAGACCAATCTTCCCGTTCGGAGCAAGATGGTGAATCATATGCTGAATCCATGCATAGTTGGCGTTACCTGCAGGCGGTGTGCCATACTTCCAGCGCCTATCCTCCAACAACTTTTCCTGATTCCACGGATGATAGTTGAACGGAGGATTGGCAAGAATGAAGTCTGCCTTTAATGTCGGATGCAGATCATTGGTAAAGGTATCTGCATTGTACGGTCCCAGATCTGCGTCTATGCCACGGATAGCCATGTTCATCTTTGCCATCTTCCATGTATCTGGATTTGCCTCCTGACCGTATACAGAGATCGAACCACGCTTATGTCCGTGTGCCTCGATGAATTTTTCACTCTGAACGAACATACCGCCACTGCCGCAGCAGCAATCATATACACGACAATTATCAAACGGGCGAAGAATAGAAACCAGAGTTTTTACTACACTTGACGGCGTATAGAATTCTCCACCTCCGACCCCTTCCTTTTCTGCAAACTGAGCAATGCAGTATTCGTAAGTGCGACCGAGCAGGTCTTCACTTGCCATAGTATCGCTCATGTCGATATTGTTTGTAAAAATATCAACCACATCTCCCAGAACACGCTTGTCCAAATCAGGAGTTGCGTAATTTTTTGGCAATACATTTTTCAGTTTTTTATTTTCACTTTCAATGGCTCTCATTGCATTATCAATGACTGTTCCAATTTCCGGTGTATGTGCTTTGGATGCAATATTGCTCCATCGTGCTTCCTCCGGAACAAAGAACACATTGTCCATCTCATAAGCATCACGATCATCCTCAAATCCATCGCCTTCATCTACTAGCTTCTGGTGTTGCTTATCGAATGCTGCTGAAATATAACGCAGAAAAATGAGTCCGATGATAACCTTTCTATATTCTGCTGCCGGGATATGTCCCCAAAGAACGCAGGCTGCATCCCACAACTGTTTTTCAAAGCCAATGTTGGCATTTGTTTTCTCTGCCATTATAGTATCCTCCACATTGAGTATTTATCTTTCAAGATGTTCTGCCTCCATGAATTTCTGATTTATTACTGCCATTCTACCATTCCATAAATACTTATTCAACAATACATCTGTAATCAAGAATAAATTTCGACGATAAGATCCGAGTACATACGAAAATCGATTGGTCGTCATTTTGACCTGCAAATGCAAAAACATCATAGGCAATAACAAGGAAATACGACACTCTTCAAAATCCCTATCATAGTTGGCAATCATTTCTTCTTGCCTATATTTTACCGAAAATGTCCTGTAAACACAACGATGACAACCGTTGATATTTGCAAAATATGCTTCCCGACGTTATAATACAGCTGTTGTATCCAGAAACATTTACAGAACAGGGCACACATCAGCCCCGGAACGGAGAATCCCATGATAAAACTGATTGCCACCGATGTCGACGGGACACTGGTAAAAGACGGAACGATGCAGATCGATCCCGAATACATGACTGTCATTAAGGAACTTGTCCAGAAAGGAATTATTTTTGCCGTCTGCTCCGGCAGACAGTTCATCAGCGAACGGAAGCTGTTTGCACCGATCAAAGATCAGCTGCTCTACATCACGGACGGCGGCACGGTCGTGCGCACCCCGCAGGAGATTCTGATGGTTCACACGATGCCGCGCGACGTCTGGAGCGGCATGTGCCGCATGGTGCAGGAACAGATGCCGCACTGCGACTGTTTTGTCGCCACACCGGACTACTGTCTCGCCGAAGACGCCGGAAGCCGCATGTTCCACTGGCTGCGCGATTCCTACGGCTACGATATCCGGGAGGCAGAGCGTCTATCTGACATCCCGGAGCAGGATATCATCAAGTTCACCGTCTACCACAAATCTGCCTGTGAGGAAATGTGTGCGCCGCTCTTCACCCCGGCATGGAAGGACAAGGCACAGCTTGCCGCCGCCGGCAAAGAGTGGATGGACTGCAATCCGCTCGGTGCGAACAAGGGAACCGCGATCGAGTTCGTGCAGAAGCATTTCGGCATTTCACCGGAAGAGACCTGCACGTTCGGAGATAACCTGAACGACATCGAGATGCTGCAAAATGCCGGCAGGAGCTACGCGGTCGCCAACGCCAGAGAGGAAGTCATCGCCGCGGCAAAAGATACCTGTGCGCCCTACTGGGAGAATGGAGTCCTCCAGATCTTAAAAACATTTTTATAACGAAAAAGAATCGTGTCCATCCAGCGGCAGTGCCCCGGCGTACACGGTTCTTTTTTATTTCTGCAGAAGTCCGCCGCCATATTGGATGCGGTTCCTGTCAATGAATTCTTTGGAACAAAATTTCTATTTTTCTTCATGCATGCCCCGGCCATCCATTTTCCTGTCTCTTTTGGCGTTCGACTGCGCGCCGCGGGTGTCCGTGAACATCCGTGGCGCACTGTCGAACCTCAAAAAGACAGGAATCATCGCTGATGGCCGGGGCATGCGTGTTAGAAAAATGAAATTTTGCGACAGAATACGTTGGCAGGAACTGCACCCAATATGCCAAACCTTCCCAACGCACAAAAAAAGAACTGTGTACGCCGCACATCTGCCGCGGGACGTGACACAGTTCTTTTTCGTTATATTAAATGTTTAACAAATCGCTGAATACCTTCAGGGCACCGTCAGTCTCATGTGCAAGCACGCGCTTTGCCAGAACCTTTCCAAGCTGTACGCCTTCCTGATCGAAGCTGTTCACATTCCACAGGAAGCCCTGGAACATAATCTTGTTCTCAAAGTGTGCCAGAAGTGCTCCGAGAGACTGTGGGTTTACCTGCTCACCGATGATGATGCTGGATGGACGTCCGCCCTCGAAATTCTTGTTGCGGTTCTCATCGGATTTGCCGCATGCGAATGCGACGATCTGAGCTGCGACATTTGCGCAGAGCTTCTGCTGGCTTGTGCTGTCCTGGATCACAACATCTGTGCCGATCTGGCTGTTCTTAAAGCCGACAAACTGAAGCGGTACGATGTCTGTGCCCTGATGCAGCAGCTGGTAGAACGAATGCTGTCCGTTCGTGCCAGGCTCGCCGAAGATCACCGGTCCTGTCGGGTAGTCTACCGGCTCACCGAAACGGTTCACCGACTTACCGTTGGACTCCATGTCAAGCTGCTGTAAATGTGCCGGGAAGCGGCTGAGTGCCTGGGAGTACGGAAGCACTGCCGTAGCCGGATAGCCCAGTACGTTGCGCTCGTAAACGCCGATCAGTGCATCGAGCATCTCCGGATTCTTCAATACGTCTTTGTTTGCGGAAAGCTGATCCTCTGCAGCAGCTCCCTCGAGGAACTGTGCGAACACATCCGGTCCGAATGCCAGGGATAATACGGCGCCGCCAACTGCGGAAGTGGAGGAGAAACGTCCTCCGATATAATCATCCATAAAGAATGCTGCAAGGTAATCATCACTCTTCGCTAACGGGGATGTCTCGCTCGTTACAGCGATCATATGCTTGGACGGATCCAGTCCCGCTTTCTTTAATGCATCTTTTACGAAAGACTCGTTCGTCAGAGTCTCCAGTGTTGTACCGGACTTGGATACCAGTACGAAAATGGAATGTGCCACATCGGTGGAATTCAGCACTGCTGCAGCATCATCCGGGTCTACGTTGCTGATGAACTTTGCCTCCATCTTGAACTTGCCGTTTTTCTTCGCCCAGTTCTCAAGTGCCAGATACATCGCACGCGGACCGAGGTCACTACCACCGATACCGATCTGAACAACTGTTGTGAACTTTTCTCCTGCCGCATTGGTGATCTCGCCGGAATGTACCTTGTTGGCAAAATCAGCGATTCTCTCCTGCTGCTCTACATAGAAGTTGCGCTTATCCACACCGTCTGCCGTCACAGCATCACCGAGCTGTCCTCGTGTCATGTGATGAAGCACCAGACGCTTCTCACCGGTGTTGATCACCTCACCATTGTAAAGTGCTTCAAACTTCTCCGCAAGCTGTGCTTCCTCAGCCAGCTTTACAAGTGCTGCGAGCACCTTGTCATCGACCTGCTTGGCTGCGTAGTTGTAAGAAAATCCGCCAGCCATCGGCACACTGTAATTCTTCACACGGTCAGCACCGTTCTCTCCGGACATTGCCTCGACAAGATTCACGCGTTCCACTTTGGAAAGCTCCTGAAAAGAAGCAAGGGTATCCAAGTTGTTCCAGGTAACCATAATAGATTCCTCCTATCTATTCTTGCATATATTCTTATTTTATTGATCGTAGTGATTATACTATTAAATGATCTCAAGTTCAAGTAAAACGGCGGAGAGTCAACCGCTCTCCGCCGTATAATGATTTATTTTGCGGCAGCCGGATTCAGTTTCTTCGTGCGGATATCCTCCTGCAACATGGCGAGGAAGTCTTCCATGGATACCGTCGTAGACTGCTGCTCTCCGTGAAGTCTGTAGCTTACCGTCCGGTCTGCCACTTCGTTCTTGCCGAGAACCAGAAGATACGGAACTTTTTCCATCTGTGCCTCTCTGATCCGATAGCCCAGCTTCTCGTTTCTCTCATCGATCTCCACACGGATTCCGTTATCCTCAAGGTATTTGTATACCTCGTGAGAGTATGCATTTAACTCCTCATCCTCATTCTTGACCGGAAGGATCTTTGCCTGTACCGGTGCGAGCCAGAGCGGCAGGTTGCCTTTCGTCTCCTCCAGAATGTAAGCCATGAAACGATCCAGGGAACCAAGGATTGCTCTGTGAAGAACGACCGGTGTCTTCTTCGTTCCGTCACTGTCAATGTAGGTCAGGTTGAACTTCGCCGGCAGGCAGAAATCCAGCTGGCAGGTGGAAAGCGTGTATTCGTTGCCGATTGCCGGTTTTACGTTGACATCCAGCTTCGGGCCGTAGAATGCCGCCTCGCCGATCTCCTCTGTATACTCGATGCCGATATCGTTTAATACCTTTCGGAGTGCATTCTCCGCCATATCCCACATAGCGTCATCGTCGTGATATTTTACCTTGTCCGCCGGGTCTCTTAAGGACAGTACACAGCGGTAATCGGTGATATTGAAGTCTTTGTAGGTGTCAAAAATCAGAGCCACCACGCTGGCGAACTCAGACTCGATCTGCTCCGGTGTTACGAACAGGTGCGCGTCGTTCTGGCAGAAATGTCTTCCTCTCTCAATACCCTTTAACGTACCGCTCGCCTCGAAACGGAAGTCGTGTGCAATCTCACCGATACGGATCGGCAGATCTTTGTAGGAGTGCATTCTGTTTGCATAGATCATCATGTGGTGCGGGCAGTTCATCGGACGAAGGACAAAGGACTCTCCCTCCATTTCCATTGCCGGGAACATGTTCTCCTTATAATGATCCCAGTGACCAGAAGTCTTGTACAGACCAACCGTGCCGACACACGGTGTCATAACGTGCAGATAACCGAGCTTTCTCTCTTTTGCCTTGATATAATTCTCAAGCTCCTGCCATACGGTATAGCCCTTCGGAAGGAACATCGGCAGTCCGCGTCCTACCAGATCGTCGGACATAAACAGCTGCATCTCCTTGCCGATCTTTCTATGGTCGCGCTCCTTTGCCTCCTCCAAAAGCTTCAGATGTGCCTCCAGCTCCTCGGCTGTCGGGAAACATACACCGTAAATACGCTGCATCACGTGGTTGTTCGCATCGCCCTTCCAGTACACGCCGGAATATTTTACCAGCTTGAAATTCTTGCAGAGCTTTGTATTGTCCACGTGCGGTCCGCGGCAAAGATCTGTAAAATCGCCCTGGTCGTAGACGGAGATCGTTCCGTCCTCCAGATCACTGATCAGATCCAGCTTGTACTCGTCGTTCTTAAAAAGCTCTAATGCCTCTGCCTTTGAGATCTCACGTCTGTAGATCTTCTTGCCCTCTTTGCAGATCTTCTTCATCTCTTTTTCGATCGCCGCGATCACGTCATCGTTGACTGCGTTCTCGCCAAGATCGATATCATAATAAAATCCTTCCTTTACGACCGGACCAACCCAGAACTTTGCTTCCGGGTATAAGTGCTTGACTGCCTGTGCCATTACATGCGCGCAGGAATGATTGAGTGTGTTCAGTCTCTCATCTGCTTTAAAATCTACCATTTTCTTCCTCCTTGTTCTGCGTCCGGGTGCTTTTTCCGGACGAAAAAAATCCCCCATACAGACCTGTGCCTGTATGAGGGACGAATATACTGTATCCGCGGTTCCACCCTGCTTATTCCCGTAAAACCATGCCGGACTGCCGGATCCTCTCGGATCACGCATCCCGCTGTCGGGAAATCACTCGTTTGATGATAACGGAATCACCGGACCGGATTAGGGTCGCTCAGAGGTGGTCTTCCCAGGGCTTTCTTCCAAGATGCTTCCACCGTATGCATCTCTCTCTGTAGGGTGCCGCACTGGTACTCTTCTCTTCTTCGCGCTGCTTTAGATTCTATTTCAAAAAATCAGAACTGTCAAGGTGTTTGCAGCGAATTTCCGAAAACAATCTGCTTTTCCCACCCTGCATAGTGGCTTATCATCTGCTCATTGCAGCGCCGCCGCCCAGATCAGCCCGGTCAGCTCATCCGCCGCAAACAACACTTTTTGCATCTCGTGCACCGGTTCCACATCGATCGTCGTTCCTCAGCCGACCGATGCTTCCACAATCTCGTACTGCATCAGCTCGTATTTCAATCTGCTTCCCTCCATAATCTCCGCCGGAAGCAGTGCCCGCGCCACAAGCTTCAGATCTTCTGACGGGATATCCGTTCTTCTTAAGTTCGCGTAATCTCCATCGATCGAGACCACTTCATAATACCATGTCTCCATTGTTCTCTCCTTTGTAACCTCTTTCTATTCCGCATCCCGCGCCGCTGTTAAAACCGCAGACCGCATTTCGGGCAGAATTCATAATCCTCCGTCGTCGTAAAACCACAATTTCTGCACTGTTTTGTGGTATTCCAGCCGTTTCCACGATTCCCCGGATGCACCGGACGCAAATGTTGTGGCAGAATCTCGACATCCCCGCCGCGCGCAATCCGTTTTCCAATCTCCGCGTCCAGCTCATAGAGCGCATTGCAGCAGCTCGCCTGCACATAGTAGTGTCTGTTCCATTTTATGCAGGGGATAAAGAAAAGCGAAAGTACGGTGTATGTCATGAACACCTGATATCTGCCGTAAGCTCCGCAGGCGCCGCAGGTCATCATCTGGTGAAAATCAAAATCTTTTCTGCCGTCCGTAATTCCCATAATAAAAAACATGTGTCCTCACGCTCCGTTCTCTTGCCGTTTGTTATCTGTTATTATAGACACATCCATCGATTGTTACAACGATAATCTTGCAAAACCGTCCGGATGATATACCGCGCTCATTGCGCCTGGATTTCATGTGGGTTCCGCCCGGGTTCCGCTTGGATTTCGTTCGGATTTCATGCAGATTCCGCCTGGTTTCCGCTTGGATTTCGTTTGGATTTCGACAAATAGCGACATTTTTATTGACATCTTTTTTGCCCCGTCCTAAAATAGCCTTAATAAAAGGGAGTAGTTTTCATCTTCGGATGCGCCAGACGCTGCGCGCAGAAGCTGAAATAATAATCGTCATCACGCCGCAAGGCCGGTTATTATTGTAAGTAACGAGACTTTTATCACTCATTTTTGATGCGATAAAGGTCTTTTTTTATACCCATTTCTTTGTCGCAGGAAAGGAACACGTATGGAATATGTATTGTTACTCATCGGTTTTGTACTCTTAGTCAAGGGTGCGGATTTCTTTGTGGAGGGAAGTTCCTCGCTTGCCAAAATCTTAAAGGTGCCCAGCGTCATCATCGGTCTTACGATCGTTGCCATGGGAACCAGCGCTCCGGAGGCATCCGTCAGCATCAACGCTGCGCTTGGCGGCAGCAACGATATTGCCATCAGCAATGTCGTCGGATCGAATATATTCAACGGTCTGGTTGTGGTCGGAATCTGCGCCTTTTTGTCCGGCTTTCAGACGAACGCGGAGATCTTAAAGCGGGACATGCCCGTCAATATTCTGGTCACGCTGATTCTGTGCCTCATGTTTCTCGATGGAACGCTTGGCCGCGTCGAAGGTTTTCTTCTTCTGGCAGGAATGGTTCTCTACATCACATGCATGATCCGTTCCGCCCTGCGCAACCGTGAAGAAGGCGAGGTCTGTAAGGTATTGCCGCTTCCGAAAAGTATCCTCTTTATGGGTGGCGGACTTGCCGCTGTCATCTTCGGCGGCGATCTGGTCGTCGACAACGCCTGCATCATCGCCGCAAACTTCGGTGTCAGCCAGAATTTTATCGGATTGACCATCATCGCCATCGGCACTTCCCTGCCGGAACTCGTCACCTCGATTGTGGCAACCAGAAAAGGGGACAGCGGTCTGGCGCTCGGCAATGCGGTCGGATCGAATCTCTTCAATATCCTGTTTATCCTTGGCATGTCCGCTGCCATCTCGCCGCTTCACGTACTCGGCGAATCTGTGATCGACTGCGTCCTGCTTCTCTGCAGCGGTATCCTGCTGTTTGTTTTCGCGAGAACCAAACGGTCCATGAGCCGTGCGGAGGGCGCCGTCTGCGTGTTATTATACGTCGCCTACACGGCATATCTCTTTGTAAGATAACCTCTTACACAAAGGAACTGCCGCAATAAGCATATCGCTCTTTGCTTTGATAAGTAATATTATAAGAAATAGATATTTAAAAGTTCCAGATAAACATGCGGTGGCAAATCTGACCGCAAAATCCGGTATTTCTAACCATGCCGCTGCTGGCATCTGCGATGATCCGTGTCTTTCCAAGTTTGGAGCACTCCACGGACTGTGTCCGCAAGCC
>OLOX01001195.1_pt1 | contig 25450 bp, 16 predicted proteins | sample 1672091 | NCBI WGS metagenome assembly OLOX01 (sample SAMEA3136644, study PRJEB25190) | human gut metagenome | reverse complement strand
GCCCCATCGCCCCACCAAAGGGCTTTCCGATCGCCCTTTGGAAACCTTCGGGCGATAATACTTCGTTTTATTCTTGAAATATCAGGTTTTTAGTTTGACAGTCCCCCGAAAAGTCGCTTACTTGAACAGCTGATCGAAGTGATCCAGCGTGTCCTGCTTCTCCTGCGCCAGCTTGGCCTCGTCGGGCTTGAGCGCAATCGCGGCGATTTCGGATGCGCTCAGCGCGCCTTCCTTCGCAACGCCGTCACGGATCGGCGTGCAGTCCGCCTTCATCAGCACGGTCTGCCCCTCTTCCGAAAGGATGAAGTCATACAGCAGTTTGCCGTTGTCGGGGTTTGCGCAGCCCTTGACCAGCGCGATCGGGCTGGAAATGGCGATGGTATCCTCGGCCGGGTAGACAAACTTGATCGGAGAGCCCTGGCTTTCCAGCGTCTGGGTGACGTAGTCCACGGCGATGCAGACCTTGTAACCGCCGGAGGCGACGTTGTTATGCGTGCCGGAGGTGCCGCTGTCCAGCTCGGTGCCCATCGCCGCGAGATCCTCAAAGAACGCCCAGCCATAGGCTTCGTTGTTCACCAGCGCGCCGACGAGATAGGCGGTCGTGCCGGACTCGGTCGGGTCGGTCATAATGATCTGGTCGCGGAAGGTCTCGTTCAGCAGATCCTTCCAATGCTTCGGCGCTTCTTCCTCGGTCACGTTCTGGGTGTTGTAGGCCATGCCCATAACCACCAGACGCGCACCGCAGTAGAGGTCGTCCTCGTCCTTATACGCGGCGGGCACCTTTTCGGATTCGGGGGAGACATACGCTTCCAGAATCCCCTGCTCCTTGAAGGTCAGATAGTCGGAGGCGTCGCCGACCCACAGCAGATCCGCGGCCACCTGACCCGCCTGCTGCTCGGTCGCGATCTTGGTCTTGATCTTGCCCGTGCCCGCCTGATAGTAATCCATCACGATGCCCGGATACTTGGCTTCGAAGGCTTCCTTGACGGCGACAAGCTGCTTTTCCTTTAAGGAGGAATACAGCATCACGGTTCCGCTCGGTTCGGCCATGGCCGCGGCGGCGGCGAGAATCAGCATGCACGCGAGCAGGAGAGCTACCAGTTTCTTCATAGATTTGAACCTCCCATTTTGTTTTTGACGAGCACGCGGAATGAACCGCTTCCAACGCCTCTGAACGCCGGCTATGGTCGGATTGCATCCCCGCCCTGCTCGTTTTTTGTGAGTTTATTATAAAGCCCTGTGCAAAAAACGGCAAGTTCAAAAAGGTTTGAACAAAAACGAGTGCATAATTTTGAACTTTTCTTCTCTTTCCCTCTGTTTTGTGGTATACTGACCGTACCGATTTTTTTCGCATCTTTGTTGCAAAGGAAGGTTGAAAGCCCGTGCTCGAGGTTCAAAAGCAAAAGCGCGTTTCGCCTTTTTCTTCCAAATTGTTTTCCAGACTGATCGCGTTCACCGCCGCTTTTTTGGTGTTCGCGCTGCTGTTCAGCTCGATGTTCCAGATGTTTGAAAGCATCTCCATGCAGGCGATGCTGCGCATGAACGAGGAATTTTCCGCGCAGGCCAGCACGATATCCGACTCCATGCAGTCCATCATCAACACCCTCGGCATCCAGATGTTCTATATCTCCTCCACCGCCAAGCTGCGCAAGAGCACATCGCTCACCCAGAACGAGCGCGTTTTTGCGCTGCGCGAATTGTGGCAATACGCCATGTCCGGCAGCATGCTGCACTCTATTTATGTATTCAACCCCAAGCTCGACTATGTGTATACCACGGATAACGACTACATGTCCGCCTCGATGGATGGGTTTTACGATCAGGACGCGGTGGCGCTCTACCGCCAGCGTTCGCCGGAAAACCGCATGCGGCTCTACCATCGAACGTTCCGGGAAAACGGCGAGGATTACGGCAGCGAATGGTACAGCTATCTGGTTTACGAGGTCACGGCCAGCGGAAAGACCGGCGAAAGCGCCGTCATGCTCAACCTCAACGCGGATTGGTTTCGCGAGCATCTGCTCAACTTTCAGGGAGAGAATTACGTCATCGTCTCCTCCGATTCATATGTGGTCGCTTCCCAGCGCGAGGAGCTGAACGCCATGTCGCTGTCGCTGCTGGGTCGGATCGGCGAGCAGAAGCGCGGCTACCTGATCGAGCGCCTGAACGGAAAACGGACGATCTGCTTCTTTTCCCCGCTGGACGTCAACGACTGGTATTGCCTGCGCTACGTCGCCTATGCGGACTGCCTGCCCGGTCTGGCCAAAATCCGCTCCTATGCGTGGATTGCGCTCACGCTCATCGCGTGCGCGCTGCTTTCGGCGCTCGGCGTCGCGCTCATCCGCGTGTATGATCCCTACCGGCGCATGACGGCCGCGCTCAACCGAACCCACGAGGTCGAAAACGTGCAGCAGGCCGCCGAGCAGGTGGAAAAAATCGTCGCGACGTCGCTCAACCGCAAGCGCGAGGACGCGCTTCGGCTCTGGGTCAACGGCCAGCCCTCGGAGGAAGGGCTCGTGCGCTTCCCTGCGGTGCCGATCCTGCTGGAAATGTCCCCCGACGAGCGTCTGCGCGGCCTTCTCGCGCAGGAAACGCCGGATTGCGTCGTCTGCGCCGTCGGCGAGGCGTCGCTGGCGCTCTGCGCGCCTGCCGCCGGTCAATCCGCGGTGGATATCTGCCTGCATCTGGCGACGCAGATGCATTGCCGGTGCTATTACGGCCTGCCGATTCAATCGCCCTCCGAATTGCCCGCGCGGTATCAGGCTCTTTTGGAACGCAAAAAGCTGCGCTTCTTCTATCCGGGACAGCAGGTTTTCGCCCAAACGGCCGCCGAATCCGCCGGGAAGAACGCGGAGGAGCTGGAAACGGCGCTGAACGCCTGCTTCAACGCCGCCAAAACGGGCAAAGAAATCGCCTTCGGCAAGCTCATGGAGCAGCTCAAGGGCGAAAATTATGAAAATGTGCTGTTCACGCTCAAACGGCTGGATCACCTGCTGGACAGCGCGCTGCCCGGGGATTCGGCGGCGCGGCCGACGCTGGAAAAGCTGCTCGCCGCCGCGCAGACGCCCGAGGACGTGAGCGCGCGCTTTGAGCCGCGGCTGGAAAAGCTGCTCAGCCAGCAGAAAGCCCAGAAGCACAACCGGACGCAGGAAATCGTGATCCAGATCAATCAGCGGCTGGAGCAGGGGTTCCGCGACACGAGCATCGGCGCGCAATCCATCGCCGAGGAGATGGGCGTTTCCGCCGCCTATCTGCGCAAGCAGTATCTGACGGAGGCGAGCATTTCCATCGGCGATAAGCTCAACCAGCTTCGCATGGACGAGGCCAGCCGTCTGCTGCTGGAGACCGACCAGCCCATCGAGAGCATCGCGCGGCAAATCGGCGTGGAAAACACCAAATACTTCTTCGTGCTGTTCAAGAAATTCAAGGGCATGACGCCGCGGCAATTCCGCTGCAAGGCCGAGACGCCCCTTTTGTGAAAGCGTTTGGGCGCATCGGCATGAAAATTTGTGGAGATCGCCCTTTGAATTTTTTTGCCCGGCCCGCTATAATGAGCGTACAGCGTGTGGCGTTTCTGCGTAAATCCGGTTGCAGAAGCGCCGCGCGCCTTTTTCATTCATCAGCAAATCGTGTAGCAGAAATGCGTAAGTCCGGGTTTGAAGGACTTGCGCATTTCTTATTTTTGGGGAAAGAAGGGGATTGTTATGGATTCAGGAAATCAGTTCTTGGGGACGGAGCGCATGGGCAGGCTGATGCGGCAGTACGCCATTCCGTGCATCATCTCGCTGCTGGTGGGTGCGCTGTATAACATTGTTGACCAGATCTTCATCGCCAACGCCAGCTACCTCGGCTCTTACGGCAACGCCGCCAACACCGTCGTGTTTCCGCTGACGGTCGTGGCGCTGGCGATCGCCGTCATGGTCGGCGACGGCTGCTGCGCCTTTGTCAGCATGGCGCTGGGCAGAAGCGAAATCGGCAAGGCCAAGCGCAGCGTCGGCAACGCCGTTGTGCTGTCCGTGGCGGGCGGCCTCATCCTGACCGCCGTGTATCTCGTCTTTGCCGACAGCATCATCGCCATGTTCGGCGGCACGGTCAACGAGGAAACCTTCCGCTGCTCGCAGGAATATTTCTTCTATATTACGCTGGGTATTCCGTTCTATATGTTCGGGCAGGCGATGAACCCCATCATCCGCGCAGACGGAAACCCGAAATTTGCCATGGTCTCCACGCTGGCCGGCGCCGTCATCAACATCATCCTCGACCCGATTTTCATCTTCTGCTTCAAATGGGGCATGATGGGCGCGGCCGTAGCGACGGTGATGGGTCAGGTAGCGACAGCCGCGCTCGCCGTCTGGTATCTGCTGCACATGAAAATCATCAAGCCCGCGTTCGGCGACTATGCCCTGCACGGGAACATCTGCGGACAGACGCTGACGCTGGGCATCACCAGCTTTCTCTCCCAGATCAGCCTTGTGGCGGCGATGGCGGCCATCAACAACATGCTCCGTCAATACGGGGCGCTGGACCCCGTGTTCGGGCAGGCGCAATACGCCCAAATCCCCATGGCGGTGGTAGGCATCGTGATGAAGTTCTTCCAGATCGTCATTTCCATCGTGGTCGGCATGGCGGCGGGCTGCATTCCCATCGTCGGTTACAACATGGGCGCGGGCAAGAAGATGCGCGTGCGGAAGCTGTTCACCATGCTGCTGGCTGCCGAGGCGCTGGTGGGCGCGGTCGCGCTCCTTCTGGCGGAAGGATTCCCCCGTCAGTTGATCGCCATTTTCGGCGCGGCCAACGAGAGCAGCTACTATGCCGATTTTGCCGTCAAGGCGTTCCGCACCTATCTCTGCATGATGGTCTTGGCCTGCATCAACAAAGCGTGCTTTATCTTCCTGCAAGCCATCGGCAAGGCGTTGGCTTCCACGCTGCTGTCCATGTTCCGCGAGGTCGTGTTCGGCGTGGGCTTCGCGCTGCTGCTGCCGGTGTTCTTCGGTCTGGACGGCGTGCTCTATTCCATGCCGGTTTCGGATGTGCTGACCTTTGTGATTTCGGCATTTATCATTGCAAAAACCTATAAGGAACTGAATACGGAGGGCGTTGATCGCATATGAAAAACAAAGTCATCACCATCAGCGGCGTGTTGGGCATCGACAAATGCGCGGATATCATCGCGGAATTATTCTGACATCCATAAAACAATCAGGCTCCCGGTACCGACCGCTCGGTATCGGGAGCCTGATTGTTTAGCGGGAACGCCTGTCCCGCGCGGGGATTTCATTCGGATGGGCTGTCGCTCAACCCATCTTTTGGGCTGCCTTGAGATGTTCCAGCGTTGCAGCGACTTATTGAATTTCACGCTTTTTATAAAAGACGACGGACATATACCAAGAAAAAAGATATGTTCCGATTCCGATAACAGCAAGTATTTCCAATACCCAGTTGGGCTTGATTTCTGCCGCAGGCTGACCTTTAAGAAAACCGGATATCAAAACACTCACGCCGCACACAAAACCAATCATCACATAATAAGCCGCCCTTCCTTTTTCCACGCCCATCTTGAAAATAAACGGGAGCGGAATGGAGGACGCGAGCGTTGACACCGTCAACATCAGCAGCATCAGAACGGCAAAATCCCCAAGGATAAAACCGCCCGTCAGCGTCATTTTTACCGCTTGCGCAATTCCCGTAGCGACGAGCATCGTAAGTTGGGCAAACAAGCTGATTAGGTATTTTTCGGAAACAATTTGTATTTTTGTATAGGGCATCGTTCCGCTGTACTGTACCCATCCGCTCCTCTCATCGTATCCAAGGAGGATAACGGGAATCATCCCACAAAGCAGACATGGATAAAATACAAAAAACAGGTTGTCGCTGTCCACAAGAGACAACGCCATAAAAGCAACGGCAATGACCGGATATGTTCTGCAATATTGCTTCATCATATACCAATCCTTTAAGAGAAGCCCTTTCATATCACTTTCCCTCCTTTACCATAAATACGAAAAGTTCCTCCATGCTGATCGAGCTTACATGAATCCCGGAGGGAACGGCATTTCTCTGCACCATTGCCTGAACTCCATACGTATTTTCCCTTTTATATTTGACCGCATCCGGCGGCAGCGTCCGCAACTCGTCAGCAGTACAATGAATCAGACCATACTCCTCTAATAATTGATCTTTTTCTTCGCAAAGCAATAGTTTTCCCTCATGCAGGAATGCAATATAATCGCAAAGTTTTTCAAGATCACTGACGATATGCGAAGAAATGAGAATAGAATGGCCTTCGTCTCTTGTGAAATCATTGAACATCTCAATGATCTCATCGCGAACCACCGGATCAAGCCCCGACGTTGCTTCATCCAAAATCAGAAGTTTGCTGTTGTGGGACATGGCAATCGCAATGCCCAGTTTCATCTTCATTCCACGCGAAAACGCTTTGAACCGCTTTTGTTCCGGCAGCGCAAGTTTTTTCAGCAATTGTGCGTATTCAGCGTCATCCCAATTACGAAAGGTATGTTTCATTACATTTCCGACCTGCTGAGCGGTCAGACATTCCGGAAGACCCACTTCATCCAAAACAACGCCGATATCCTCTTTCGTGAGTTCGATATTATCCTGATTATCCTTTCCAAGAATGGTAATACTGCCGCTATCCTTATGAATCATATCCAGAATAAGCTTGATGGTGGTACTTTTTCCCGCACCATTCTCGCCGATAAGCCCCATAATGCATCCGCCCGGCAGTGTCAGATTGATGTTGTCAAGCGTAAAACCGGGATATGATTTTGTCAGGTTTCGAATTTCAAGCGCATTCATCCTTGTTCCTCCAAACTGAAATGAACCATTTCCATAATCTCTTGTTTGCTCAAATTGCAGGATGCAGCTAGTCTGACGATTTCATCAATATGTTCTTCAATCTTTTTCAGATTTTCTTCTCGCAGCAGCTCTACATTTTTAGGCGCCACATAACACCCCTTGGCAGGCAGGGTGTAGATAAATCCTTCTTTCTCAAGCTCTTCATAGGCACGTTTCGTAGTAATAAAGCTGATGCGAAGATCCTTCGCAAGACCCCGAATGGATGGAAGCAATTCATCTTGCTTTAATGCGCCGCTGATGATCTGACCCTTGATCTGAGAATATATCTGATCATAAATCGGCGTTCCGCTTTTGTTATCAATCAAAATATTCACGTCATCGCCTCACTGTAATTTCTGTATATGTGCATTATATACAGTTAGGGTCCTTCTGTCAATACGTTTCACAAAAAATAGACTGCCAAGTTTTTAACCTGACAGCCTCGGTTTCTCTATCCTCCGGATTGCGTTCGCTCTATCCCTGTTCAGCGCCGGATAACCTGTTTTATTCCTCTTTCAGCCTGCCATCCAGCGTGACGGTGACGACCTGCCACGGGATGAATTTTCCGCTGTTTTTCAAGGCGGTCACCGCCGCGCGCTCCAATCCGCCGCAGCAGGGAACCTCCATGCGGACGACGGTGACGCTCTTGACGTCGTTTTCCCTGATGATCTCCGTCAGCTTCTCCGCGTAGTCCGCGCTGTCCAGCTTGGGGCAGCCCACAAGGGTGATGTGCCCCCGCATGAACCGCTCGTGGAAGGCGGCGTAGGCGTAAGCGGTGCAGTCGGCGGCGATGAGCAGCCGCGCCCCATCGAAATACGGCGCGTTCACCGGCACCAGCTTGATCTGCACCGGCCACTGGGACAGACGGCTTGCCTGCTCAGCGTGGGGTGCTTCCACGGCGGGCGCGGCCTCCCGCTGAATGTTCAGGGACTGGCTGCCGGGGCAGCCGCAGGGCGGCGTCATGCCCTGCTCCCGCATTTTCCGCTGCTTGTTCTCCATGACGGCTTTCTCATCGTAGGCGGCGGCCTCCCGCTCCACAAAGGTGATGGCACCCGTGGGGCAGGTGGGCAGGCAGTCCCCCAGCCCGTCGCAGTAGTCGTCCCGCATCAGCTGCGCCTTGCCGTCCACCATGGCGATGGCACCCTCGTGACACGCCTCGGCGCAGGCGCCGCAGCCGTTGCACTTGTCCCTGTCGATCTCAATGATTCTCCGTACCATATTTTTGTCCTCCTTGCGGTTCTTCTTGACTTTGTGGCTTCATTTTACTATCATAATTTATGAAAGTCTGTTGGCACGCCAACGAAAAGGAGAAAAATATGCGGGTCAATTTGGGGAACACCCCGCTATTTCGCGGCATGACGGTGCCGGACATCGAGGAAATGCTGCGCTGCCTGCGCGCCGTAGAGCGTACCTATAAAAAGGGCGCGGTCATCCTGCCGGAGGGGACGCCTACGGAGCAGCTGGGTGTGGTGCTGTCCGGCCGTGTCATCATCGAGATGGGGGACGTGTGGGGCAACAACAGCGTCCTCAGCAGTGTGGGCGCAGGCGGCATCTTTGCGGAGGCGTATGCCTGCGTGCCGGGCGAGCCGCTGATGGTCAACGTCACCGCCGCCGAGGACACGGAGGTGCTGCTATTGCACATCGGGCAGGTGCTGGAGCCCTGCGCCAAGGTGTGTCCCCGCCATCTCCGGCTGCTGCGGAACCTGCTGACACTCTCCGCCGGGAAGAATTTGCAGCTCTCCCGCCGGGTGCTGCACACCTCGCCCAAGTCCATCCGCAAGCGGCTGCTGTCCTATTTCTCGGAGTGCATCAAGCGCACCGGCAGCTATGAATTCGACATCCCCTACAACCGCCAGCAGCTGGCGGACTACCTGAACGTGGAGCGCAGCGCGCTGAGCAACGAGCTGTCCCTCATGCAGCGGGACGGGCTGATCCGGTATGAGAAAAACCACTTTGCCGTGACGGAGCAGTTAGGGCAGCGGTGAAACAGGGAAGCGTGCGGCGTGGTAGGATGGTTCGCTTTTGCCGGCGTGTGCGCTATAAGTGTGCTGCGAACCGGCTTTTTGAGATTTGTTGACCTTTCAACGAAAAAATTTGACTTAATTAGGCAAATAATACTCTGATGCACCAAAAATTGGCATAAATTCCCTCTGTAACTATAAGTGTATGAGCAGTTGCACGTTTAGGATATTAAAACATGACCAAAATGCACATACAATACAAGTTAAGAACACTTCATCTGCAGGAGACTTGTTTGTATGATAGACTACGCATGGAAAACACTGCATCACCCGCCAATCCTCATGTGTCGCCCGAAGCGGCCGAAGCTGCCCTCAAGGCGATCCTGCAAAGCAATCCTGAGTTGCTAATCAAAGTCGCCCAGTCCATCCAAAACTGCTAATCCGTAGAAGAGCCGATTAGCAAAGATTTCAGCCTGTCGAAATATCGTATTAGCAAAAGCCCCTCTCCAAAAGCAAAAATTTCTGCTAATATTAGCAAAAATCCTGCTAATGAAAAGGGGCTTGACCAATCAAAATGCTTGCTAACCGTTCAACTTTTATTAGCAAGCACAAAACCCGCAAACGCTTGTGGCGTAAGGGATTGTGGCACCCCCGGCATGACTCGAACACGCTACATCCCGCTTAGGAGTTATAACATTCGGGTCGTGCCGTGTAGTACGCCGTGCTTCAAATGTCCGCAAACCCGCATGAATACAGGACTTTTTCTCTAACTGCCTGCTGCGGGGTATTCGGCAGTATTGCCTGATATTGGCAAATTTGGTGCCAAAATCGGGGCTGCTATTAGACAAATATTAGACAGAATTATGGTCAACGACCGACAATCCAAAGGTGCTTTGGAACAATTTAACTCTGAAATTTGACAACAAGCAAGAGGAAACCGGCGGAAGCGGGTTTCCTCTTCTTTACATATAATTCATCGTAAGTATTAGAAATATTCTACCGATATAGGCTACTATAAAAGAAAAACAAGTAACTGCCTATCATGACACCATATCTTCCGCGACATTGTAGAGGGAGATAATATCACTGATAAGTAAGTATGTGTGGATGATATATCTACTCGCTTCATCCTTAGAAACATCGACATGTGTACCCTTGCAAACCGCATTGTTGATTGCGTCTAAGCGTATACCGATACTACTTAAGTCGGCTCCGACTACATCTGCATATGTCTTGCTTTCAACTTTACTGGAAACAAACTGAATAAGGCGGTTAATGTACTGTTCTGCACCTACCTTTATTGCTTTCCCATTAACAGAGATAGGTTGATCTTGTGGAGGATATAGTGCGTCAGCCATATCAAGTAGAATTCTTCGACAGGAGTGTACTGCATTTGCCCAGTCTTCAGGGTTGTTTGAATCCATATTGTCATATACAGAAACGAATTTTTTAATGGCATCTGGACATAGTTTAGCTAATTTTTCATTGGCTTCTAAACGAGCGCGTGTAAATGTATCTTCGACAATATTCCCATACATGAGATTATTATAGAGTTGCAATATATATGCGTAGAGATTTCCGCTTACTTTTTGCAGGAGACCCTGATTTCGCTTAATTGCACTTATAACTGAAGTACGCTCATCTGTGTTTCCTCTTGGGGCGAAAACGACTTGATTTGGATTTGCGGAAGCTATGGAAATATTAGGGTCATTTGCAGCAGCAAGTTGAATCTTTTGTGCCGCAATAACTTCTTCAAGCTCGGAGAGCAGTTGTAACCGCGCACGCTCGATTTCTACAGGTTTCCCCTGTTTTTCAGTTTTTTCAATGTACCGCCTACCTGCTATTTTTGAAATTCGCCATGAATCAGCGGGCATTCCAGATGGAGTGTTTGGATAGCCAGAAGACTCATATGTGAAAAGCAAAATACCATCTTTATCGCCCAAAAGACGGCATAAACGAAGACATTTAAGAATGATTTTGCTAACTGGCAATTCTGATAATTCGAAGTTTTTTAAGATTTCAGATGATAGGTCGGTGCACTCCTTAAGTCTTCCGCTGTTCATATGGATGACTCCTTTTCAAATTTATATGACTTGTGTTCAGTTTTAATATCTTTGCCGGAATATCATTTTTATTATATCAAACATCACTCATTTCATCAACCGGAATTTCTTTTGATTTGAGTGAGGTTATTCTTTTTAACTTACAAAATGTGTTTCAAGAAAGGAGGGTACGCCCATGGCTGTATTCAGGGTGGAGAAAACGCGGAACTATACCGTCATGTCAAACCATCATCTGCGGGATAAGTCGCTTTCGCTGAAGGCGAAGGGGCTGCTGTCCCTGATGCTGTCGCTGCCGGAGGATTGGGACTACACCACCAGGGGGCTGGCCTACATCTGTAAGGACGGTGTGGACAGCATCTGCGCCACGGTGCGGGAGCTGGAGGGCGCGGGGTACATTGTGCGGGAAAGGGAACGTCACGCGGACGGTACGCTGGGTGGCATCGAATATACCATTTTGGAGCAGCCCAGAGAGCCGGAAACACCTAAACGGGAAAATCCCGTTCAGGTGGAAAATCCCGTTCAGGTGGAAAATGCCGGTGACGCACCTAAACGGGCTTTTCCTGAACAGGTAAAACCTGTCCTGGGAAAACCTGAACAGGAAAATCCCGCGCAATTAAATATAGAAGAACAAAGTAAAGAAGAATTAAATACGGATCTTACAAAATCCTTCCCTTCATTCCTTCGAGAGCGTAAGTTTGCACAGGAGGATGAGCTGGAGAGAAGGAACAGCTATCGAGCGCAGATCATGACCAATGTGGACTACAACTACCTTGTGGGATATACCGAAGTAGATCGCGCACGGTTGGACGAGCTGGTGGGGCTGATGCTGGATACCGTGTGTTCCACAAAGCCTACACTCCGCGTGGCGGGAGAGGAGCTGCCAGCGGAGGTAGTGCGTTCAAGGCTGCTGAAGCTGACCGGCGCGCATCTGCTGTATGTACTGGATCGGATCAGGAAAAATACTACCGACGTGCGCCATGTGAAGCCATATCTGCTGACCGCGCTGTATAACGCGCCGTTGACCATGGATAACCACTACGCACTGATGGTGGGCCATGACTTCAGCGGCGGAAGCGGGTAGAGAAGTAGCTGTCCGGCACAAATTGCCGAACAGTTATTTTCGTAATGATTTGGTTTGGATGAGCGTCAAATGCAGAAGGCTGCGTACAGGGGGACAGATTTCAAGCCATCCTTTTCCCCGAAGTTCTTAAGGGACAGGCGTATCGCACAGGAGGGATGATAGGTGCCGATGAACAGATTGAGACTGCGGGAACGGACGTGTTCGCCCTTCTTGACCTCAATGGCCATGACTTGATTTCCACTTTGCAGAACGAAATCCAGTTCGGCGGTGTTGTTGCTTTCCCAATAGTAGAGGTCATGCCCATTTGCGGCCAACTGCTGCGCCACATAGTTTTCCGTGACAGCGCCCATGAAAGTGTTCCCCTCGCCGGATAGAACGGTCTGCTGGGAAAGCCCGGACTTTGCGGTCAAAAGGCCCACGTCTCCCATGTATAGCTTAAAAGCCGACAAGTCCGCATATACAGAAATGGGTTCAAATGCCTGACTGATGCGCTGACATTTCAGCACGACCCCCGCCAGATACAGCCATTCGATGGATGCACCGAACAGGGAGGCGCTGCCGCCTTTTTGTACGACCTTGTACTGGAACTTGCGGTTGTCCTTTGCCAACTGCGCTGGAATGGAATTGTAGCAGGCGCGGATCTTCACACTGTCGGCGTTACTGGCGTACTTGGCCATATCCGCGATGTAGTTGTCCAATATTTCATTCTGCACCAGGGAGACATCCAAAAAGCTGCCGCTTCTGAGGAAGGCGTTGATGCTGGCGGGCATACCGCCAATCAGCAGATACTCACGATACAGCTCAGTCGCCTCCGCATGGAGCGCGTCAGGCAGGGCGATCATCGTTTCAAAGGCGGAACGTATTTCAGAAGCAAGGAACTCCTTACCACGAGCCCATAGGTATTCCTCAAAATCCAGAGGATACATGGTAATCGTTTCGACCTTTCCCACAGGGAAAGAATAGTGCTGTCTGTTGATGGCGACACCCAATAGGCTGCCCGCCGCTGCAATGTGAAATTCCGGAGTTTCCTCACAAAAATACTTCAGTGATGTCAGCGCACGTTCACAGGACTGAATCTCATCAAAGAAGATAAGCGTTTCTCCTGCGATAATGCGTTCGCCGGTGGAGGCTTCCAAATAGCGCAGCAGACGCTCAGGGGCAATATTATCGTTGAAGTAGGAGGCGATGGTCAGATTCGTCTCCAGGTTGACATAGACCACGTTCTTGAATTGTTCCTCGCCGAATTTGCGAAGGATATATGTTTTGCCTACCTGTCTGGCCCCGTTGACCAATAAGGGCTGACGCTCAGAGGACTTGTTTTTCCACGCTATAAGCTGCGCTTCGACTTTGCGTTTCATGTGGATCACCTCATTGACAGTTTAGCTCTTGTAAAACGTTAAGTCAAGAAAAATATGTAGAAACGCGATTTTTTCCCACTTAAAAATAGAACGACAGTAAAGCACAAGAGCCGGAAGGCTCTTTTTTGTTGCACGAAATGGAGGTGTGCTTTTGAAAACCATCGCACTGGCAAATCAGAAGGGCGGCGTGGGGAAAACCACCACAGCTGCCAGCTTGGGTGTCGGCCTTGCCCAGCAGGGCAAGAAAGTCCTGTTGGTGGACGCCGACGCCCAGGGCAATCTCACCCAAATGCTGGGCTGGCGGCAGCCGGACGAGCTTTCTCCCACACTGGCCGACCTGATGACAAAGACCGTCAACGAGGAACCCATCGCACCCGGCGAGGGGATTCTGCACCATGCGTCCGGCGTCGATCTTGTTCCCGCCAACATTGAGCTGTCGGGACTGGAGGTGACGCTGGTGAACATCATGAGTCGGGAAACGGTGCTGCGGCAGTATTTGTCCACGATGGCACCGGCCTATGACTACGCCATCATCGACTGTATGCCCTCGCTTGGGATGCTGACCATCAACGCACTGACAGCGGCGGACAGCGTTATCATTCCGGTGCAGGGGCAGTATCTGGCCGCCAAGGGCCTGGAGCAGCTTATGCGTACCATCGCCCGCGTCAGGCGGCAGATCAACCCGCGGCTGGCGGTGGACGGTATCCTGCTGACCATGATGGACAGCCGCACCACGCTGGCTAAGGAAATTAGTGAGCAGTTACGCAGGAACTACGGCAGCCGGGTATTCGCCAGCGAGATACCCCGTTCTATCCGCGTGGCGGAGATCAGCGTCACAGGAACCAGCATTTATGAGCATGACCCAGAGGGGAAAGCGGCACGGGCGTATGCCGCGCTGACAAAGGAGGTGTTGCAGCTTGGCCCGCAAATTAAACGGCATAGAGCTGACCCGGTACGATGATCTGTTCAAAACAGACGCAGAGCGGGAGGCCGACCAGCAGGAGCGGGTACAGATCGTGCCGGCGGAGCAGGTGTTTCCCTATGCGCGGCAGCCCTACTCCGTAGACCGGCCCAGCGCCGATCTGGTGCGGCTGATGGACAGCATCGAGCGCACCGGCATTGCCGAGCCGCTGATCGTCCGTCCCCGCAGCGAGGGCGGGTATGAGATCATATCCGGCCATCGGCGCGACTACTGCGCCAAGGTGGTGGGACTGGATACCCGTCCGGTCATCGTGCGCAATTACAGTGACGAGGACGCGGACATTCTGGTGGTGGACTACAACATCAACCGGGAAAACCTGCTGCCCAGCGAGAAAGCCAAGGCGTATAAGCTGAAGCTGGACGCCATGAAACGGCAGGGAGAACGGACAGATTTAACTTCTGGCCAACTTGGCCAGAAGTTCCAAGGCCGTGCGTCTGTTGACATTTTGGCAGAGCAGGCAGACGAAAGCAGAAAGCAAATCCAACGCTATATCCGCCTGACAAACCTGATTCCGCCGCTGATGGAGGCGGTGGACGCGGGAAAGCTGAAATTCGTTCCGGCAGCCGACTACATCTCCCACCTGACCGAGAAAGAACAGACCTACCTCCAGTTCCTCATGGAGCGGGACGAGGTATCGCCCTCCGTGGATCAGGCGCAAAGACTCAAGCAGATCAGCGCGGAGGGGAAGCTGGAGAACAACATCATCGACCTCATTATGCGGGAGGAAAAGGCGCTGGAGCGGAAGGTGACGCTGCGGAACGACCGGCTGCAAAAGTATTTTCCTGCCAGCTATACCCCCAAGCAGATGGAGGAGGTCATCATCAAGCTGCTGGAGGGCTGGCATCGCCGCAGGCAGCAGGAACAGACGCGGTGAGGAGGTTGGTTATGCGAAGGAATGAATTGCCCGATTTCTGTTTATCCACGCTGCCCTCTACAGGGCAGCTCATCATTCTCAGGAAGGGTGAGTGCGGTTACTACGCCTCCGACTGGGACACCAGAAAGCGGGAGGAAAATCAGAACATCGCTCGAGAGCATAATCGGCGGCGGGGCATTTCTGACATACAGGAGGCCGCCATGAGCGCAGGTTCCATGTTCGGCTGGAACCTGCCGGGGGCAGACCCGCAGTGGTATTTGGACAACGCCAGATACGTGAACGCGATCATGGCAAAGGGCCACATCAAAGACCCTGTTATGAGTATCTACTATCCGGTGGACGATTTTCTGCTGCGATATGAGGTCATGGGGAAAGAAAAACTATATCTGCCGGTATCGGCGCTTCCGAAGGAGCTGCTGGGCGCAAGGTCACAGTTTGTCATGCAGCCGGATCTAGTCTGCGGTGTACCTGCCATGCCGGTGAAGGCGCAGCAGGCACAGAACGGCAGCTACACCATGGATCTGGAAAGCGGCAGCTATGTCATTGGTGAGATCATCAATGCGGACTATAAGATCACGGCGCGGGTGCGTGTGGGAAACGCCGAGTTTGTTTTAGGTGAACACCCGAAAGCGCCCTCCCCGTTTGTTACCTGGCAGCGCAACTGCAAGAATGATGGAGATGGGCCGCCCAACTTCTTCTGGGGACATTACGGGGCAGACCGTGCGGCGATGATCGAGGACTTCTGTGAAAGGACAGGCAGCGAGTATCAGGAGCAAAAGGAGCGGCGGGTACAACGGGAGCAAAGCCGTACTGCACAGAAAAAGGAACGGGGTGGAGAAAGGTGACAGACCGTGAGCTGGTAAATATCATGGGCGTTATCGCCTTTCCAGAGCCGGATAAGAGCAAACGGCGGATTCGCTTTATTGATGCGGAGTACAATACGCTGTTCTATATTCCAGACGGGGCCAGCATCGTCATGACGCGGATGGATGGCCGCAGCGTGATACGGCCCTGTACCTATATCGATGACTACCATACGCTGATCGGCAGCGAGGTCTATCATATTTGTGAGTTTGCGGAGGCAGCGCAGCGGGCAGACACGGTGTATGAGCCGCTTGATCCAAAGCAATTGCCTGCGGACGCGGGCTGCTATGAGATATATCAGATCGACAACGTGACCAAGGTGGACTACGCCTTTATGCGATATGAGAACGCCAAAGGCAAGCTGCGCGCTGCCCATTACCGCAAAGCCTTTGCCGGGGTGCTGGCTCCCAACATGACGCTGGAGGAGTTATATCGGAAGCACAATGCGGATACGCGGCCTTTCTACCGACAAATGCGCTCTCTATCTGAGAGTGATGTGATCGTGGTCAAGCGCGGCAGCAAGAGAAATGCTTGCTATGTGGATGCTGTGGGCTTTCAGGAAGTGCCGAGCTTCTTGAAGGGACTGCAAAAGCTGAAAGAACGGGGCGAAGCACGGTAATCGAGATTTAATACTCCCAACATTTTTGAGGAAGGAGGCAATGCCTTGGCAAGTAAATTTCAATTTATCACGGAGTTATATAGCCGCACACTGACAAAGCTGACCGGCGATTATGAGAGCTGGACGGGCTTTTTGCGCTCAGCCTGCTATAACTATAAATGTCCGTTCGACGAGCAAGTCCTGATCTATGCCCAGCGGCCTGACGCCACGGCGGTGCTGGAGCTGGAAAAGTGGAATCGGCAGTTTGGCCGGTGGGTCAATGCCGGAGCTACCGGCATTGCTGTCATGGACGAAGCCCACGGCAAAGGGCGTCTGAAGCACTACTTTGACATCACGGACACCCATGCCACACGCATCTCACGGCCCGTTCCCATCTGGTCGATGGAACCGGCCTACACGGAGCCGGTCATCGAGACGCTGGAGGCCACCTTTGGTACACTGGCCGAAAAGGATAATTTGCCGGACGCCATACTGTCCGCCAGCCGCAACGCTGTGGCGGATAATATGCAGGACTATCTGCGGGATCTGCTGGATTGTCGCGGCGGCAGTATGCTGGAGGAACTGGACGCGCTGAATGTGAAGGTCACATACAGGCGGGCGCTGGAGAGCAGCGTTGCCTATATGCTGCTGACCCGGCTTTCTCTGCCTGCCGCAGCCTACATACTGCCGGAGGATTTTGAGGGTATTTATTCCTTTGATACCCCCGGCACCATCAACGCCTTGGGCATTGCCACCAGCGATATTGCGGAGATGGGCCTGCGGGAGATCAGCCGCACGGTGATGCAGGCACGGCGGGAGCAATTTTTTGCAAAGGATGCACAAATCAGCTATGATGCTGTCAAAGAGCAAAATAACGCCGAGAAAGAAAGGAGCGCAGAACATGGAAGTGACCTACAGAGTGCAGGAGGGTTATCGCCTGCCGAACCTGCTGCCCCAAGAGCCGGAGACGCATCTGGGCAGGTACGCGGAGCTGCGGAGGCAGTACATCAAGAAGCACCGCAGGGTGCTGTATACGAATCTCAAGACCAGTGGTCAGCTGGCGGCGCATCTGGCGGAGATCGAGACGGCGGCGGAGAAGATGGTGACGCGGCTGGTGACGCAGATGGCGCAGAACGAGGGCGTGACGGAGGAGCTGAAAGCCGCCGATCCCCAGCGTTGGACGGGGCTGATGAACAACCTGAAGCACAGCGCGGAGGAAACGGTGCTGAACGATCTGATCTACAGCTAATAAGTGAAGAACCGTCAAGGGCGGGAAGTGATGCACTTCCCGCCCTTGCTGATAACAGAGCGAATTTATATCATGTTGCCGCCTATCATCACTTTGAAAACGGCTTTGATGATAAGCTGGACTATCCTACGTTGGAAGAAGCAGAGGCTGCGGCGCAGGGCTATGTGGCCGGAACGATGGAAGCAGATGGCTTTACCTATGATGGTGCCGCTGTTTATGATGCCGATGCGAACGTGTGCCTTCGCGTTTATGGGGACTATCCGGACGAAAAGGCGCAGGCACAGGCCGCAATCTATGCGGTGGAGCACGATAGAGAGGCAGAGCTTCCGGCGTTTTTAGATGAACACCTCATTGAAGCGATACTGTTGGATGATGGCGGGCGCAAGCACACGCGGCAGGAGATTTTTGCGTTTTTTCAGACCAATAGGGATATTGCGACGCGCACGGAATTTCTGAAAAGCAGCTACAACGATATATGGGTGGAGGTGCTGGCCGGCGCGGACAAAGTCCGTGTGGGCTACCACGCCGAAAAAGACGGACTCTTGATGTGGGAGGGCAGCTATCTCTCCCGCACAGCGGAGTCCGTTTTTTCGTGGGGCGTGGTCACGGAAATGACCGAGAACCTCATTGAGCGCGGCGCGTATAAGATCAAGCTGGGCTTGCAGAACGCGCCGGTGATGGCGGAGCAAATGTCCCTCTTTGGCATGGGCGGCGGCACGGCGGTCTATGAAGTGCCGGAGACGCAGCGAACGGGTGAGCTGTTTCCTACCCGCACGGTGCCGCAGGCGGTCATTGACCAGACATTGTACACGGCGGGCAACAGCAGGGGCAGCGCGGAGCGGATCGCGGTGTTCTATACGCGCCAGCGTCCGGAAGCGGAATGTACCGCATTTCTGCGCCGTGAATTCGGCACGGAGAACGGGCGCGGCATTGAATATGAGGGAAAGAAATATGCCGTGTGGTTCATGGAGGACGGTATCCATCTGGCGCAGGGCGACAGCATCCGCACCGGCCACAGCCGCACCACGGTGACGTGGGAGCAGGCGTCGGCACGGATATTGGAGCTGCTGGAGGCGGGAACGTACCTTTCGGCACCAGAGCTGGAGCAGGCGCAGGACAAGGCGCTGCTTGAGATGGGCGACGCCCTGCTGATGACCGCTCGCGATTTGACCCAAGAGGGCCGCGCACAGGGCCTGTTCCCTCAGACGCTGGCCATCCACGACCAGCGCAAGGGCTATCCGGAGCTGGACGAGGATATGGTGGCCTTTGCCAAGAGCGAGGGCGGCCTTGCGCCGTTGGCCGAGGAATACCAAGATTTCCTCCGCGCATATGAGCAGGATCGCAGCATCATGCGTTTCCGACTGTCGGAGTACAGCACACATCGGATCGGTGTGGTGCTGGGCGGGATCGATCTGCCGGAGCGCAGCTTTGCCGCGCAGCCGGATTTCCTGCGCCGGTGCAAGATGTTCATCACACAGGACGAGATCGACCGTTTCTTTTTGGCAGAGTCTGCGGACAGCCGTTTGGACGTGTACGCCTTCTTCTGCTATCCCCACACAAAGGAGGAACAGCAGAAATTCATCAAAAAGTGCTTTGGTGAGTATAGCGGCGGCGGGTGTGACGGATATGACTATACCAAAACCTATAAGGGCCTGACCTATCAGCGAGAATATGCCCGCAAACGGTACGATGAAGTCAAGCTGACCATTCCCAATGTGGTCAAGGAGTATGAAAGGCTCATCGCGCAGAGGCGTTTCCCTGGCGAGGATGCCATTGCCGCAATTCCGCAATATGAACGGCGGCAGTTGGCGCGGACAGTGTATTTCGGCTTTTCGGATGCACTGGACGATGTGCCAAGACCATACCCCAAGGGCGCGGATTACTATGACGCCGTTCCCGTCATTGAGGAGCAGTTGGCAGATAAGGCGAAAGCGGCGGAAATGCTGGAAGCCCTGACATCCTATTTGGATGGCATGGACGAGGGAGACCGGCACTATGATTCCTGCCAGCAGGCAAAGGAGCAGCTTTCGGAATACGTTGACGGCACGTTCAGCCTGTTTAACCATCGGCACGACAGTGGATTGCGGCAAGCGGAGCGGGAAGCGACACCCATAACCCCCACCGGGAAAGTGGGGGTCACGGAGGAACCGGCACAGGAGCAAGAAATATCCCCACTGCCACAGGTGCAGCAGAGAGAGGAGGAAGCACCGCAGGGACAGGCGGCGATGCCGCCTGTCCCTCACCTGCCGAGAAAAAAAGAGAGGCTGGAGGCCGCCGCCCCGCTGTTCGCGGGCGGCGTCAACTACCGTATCACCGACGATGCCCTGGGCGCAGCACCGCCCAGCCAGCGGTATGCCAACAACGTGGCGGCGATACGACTTTTGAAGCAGGTGGAGGCGGAGAATCGCCTCGCCACGGCGGAGGAGCAGGAGGTCTTGTCCTCGTATGTGGGCTGGGGAGGTCTGGCGGACTGCTTCGACCCCAAGCACAGCCGGTATGAGGAACTAAAGGGGCTGCTGTCCGAAACAGAGTACGCCGCGGCGCGGGAATCCACACTGACCGCCTTCTATACGCCGCCTGTGGTGATCCGTAGCATCTACGCCGCGCTGGGGCAGATGGGCTTCCGGCAGGGCAACGTGCTGGAGCCTGCCTGCGGCGTCGGTCATTTCCTCGGTATGCTGCCGGATAGCATGACGGAGAGTAAGATCTACGGCGTGGAGCTGGATGACGTTTCAGGACGCATCGCCCGTCAGTTGTACCCACGCAGCAGTATTTCCGTTCGCGGCTATGAAAAGATGGACTTCCCCGACAACTTCTTTGACGTGGCTGTGGGCAACGTTCCCTTTGGTCAGTTCAAGGTGCAGGATCGGCGCTATGACCGGCTGAACCTGTCCATCCATGAGTATTTCTTCGCCAAGACACTGGATAAGGTGAGGCCGGGCGGCGTGGTGGCGTTCGTCACCTCCAGCTACACCATGGACAAACGCACCTCTAACGTGCGGAAGTACATTGCCCAGCGGGCGGAGCTGTTGGGCGCGATTCGTTTGCCCAACGATACTTTCAAGGCGGCAGCGGGTACGGAGGTGGTATCGGATATTCTGTTCCTGCAAAAACGTGACCGCATGGTGGACGTTGAGCCAGACTGGGTGCAGTTGGGGACGAATGACGACGGTATCACCATGAACCGTTATTTCATCGACCACCCGGATATGGTGCTGGGCGAGATGAAAATGGTATCGGGACCGTATGGCCCGGAGCCCACCTGTGTGCCGTTTCCGGAGCAGCCGCTGGACAGTCTCCTTGCCAACGCCGTGCAGAATATCCACGGTGAGATCAATGCCTACGACCGGGCGGAGGAGCTGGAGGGAGAAGATCAATCCATCGCGGCAGACCCCACCGTCCGCAATTTTTCCTATACGCTGGTGAATGACAAGCTCTATTACCGTGAGGACAGCCGCATGAACCCGGTGGAGGCGTCCAAGACTGCCGAGAGCCGTATTCGCGGTATGATCGGCCTGCGGGATTGTGTGCGGACGCTGCTGGAGTATCAGACAGAGGACTATCCGGATGACATGATACGCCAGCAGCAAGCAAAGCTGAACGACCTCTATGACCGCTTTACCCACGACTACGGGCTTATCAACTCACGGGGCAACGCCATCGCCTTTAATCAGGATAGCTCCTACTTCCTGCTGTGTTCGCTGGAGGTGCTGGACGAGGAGGGCGGCCTGAAGCGGAAAGCCGACCTGTTCACCAAACGCACCATCCGCAGTCACCGGCCTGCCGAAAGAGTAGATACGGCGGTGGAGGCGCTGGCCCTGTCCATCGGGGAGAAAGCCCGCGTGGATATGGCGTATATGGGGCAGCTCACCGGCAAGGACGAGGATAGCCTGTTCGCGGACTTGCAGGGCGTCATCTTTCTGAACCCTGATTACGGGGAAAGGGGCGGCGAGAAATACCTGCCCGCCGACGAGTATCTGTCCGGCAACGTGCGGCGGAAGCTGGCAGAGGTGCGGGCAAAAGCGGAAACAGAGCCGCAGTACCTGCCCAATGTGGAGGCATTGGAGAAGGTGCAGCCCGTGGACTTGACCGCCAGTGAGATCTCCGTGCGGCTGGGTGCCACATGGCTGGATCCGGCGTATATCCGGCAGTTTATCTTTGAGACGCTGGACACATCCCGCCGCGCACGGTGGGACATTAAGGTGCATTACTCCCGAATCACCGGCGAGTGGCGCATCGAGGGCAAGAGCAAGGACAGCTATAATGTCAAGGCGTACAGCACCTACGGTACGTCGCGGGCCAGTGCCTACGACATCATCGAGAGCAGTCTGAACTTGAAGGACGTCCGCATTTTCGACTATCAGTATGATACGGACGGGCGGCGTGTGGCGGTGCTCAACAAAAAGGAGACCGCCATTGCACAGGGCAAGCAGGAGCTTTTGAAGGAGGCGTTTGCCGAGTGGATATGGAAAGACCCGGAACGGCGGGAGAAGATCTGCAAGGCATACAATATCCTGTTCAACAGCAACCGCCCACGGGAATACGACGGCAGCCACATCAACTTTTCCGGCATGAATCCGGAGATCACCCTGCGGAAGCATCAGGTGAACGCCATCGCCCACATCCTCTATGGCGGCAACACGCTGCTGGCTCATGTGGTGGGTGCGGGCAAGACCTTCGAGATGGTTGCAGCGGCTATGGAATCCAAGCGGCTGGGGCTGTGCCAGAAATCTCTCTTTGTGGTACCGAACCATCTGACGGAGCAGTGGGCCAGCGAGTTCTTGCAGCTCTATCCTGCCGCCAATGTGCTGGTGGCCACGAAAAAGGATTTTGAGACAAAAAATCGCAAGAAGTTCTGCGGGCGCATCGCTACCGGCGACTACGACGCCGTCATCATCGGGCACAGTCAGTTCGAGAAGATACCTGTCAGCATCCAGCGGCAGCGGGCTATTTTGGAGCAGCAGATGGATGAGATCATCCTGGGCATTCAGGAGGCAAAAAATGCCCATGCGGAGAACTTCACCATCAAGCAGATGGAAAAGACCCGCAAGGGCTTGCAGAATAAGCTGGACAAGCTGAACGACCAGAGCCGGAAGGACGATGTGGTCACCTTTGAGGAATTGGGCGTTGACCGTCTGTTCATCGACGAGAGCCATTACTATAAAAATCTGTTTCTCTATACCAAAATGCGGAATGTCAGCGGCATTGCACAGACGGAAGCGCAGAAGTCCAGTGACCTTTTCATGAAGTGCCGGTACTTAGATGAGATCACAGGCGGGCGGGGTGTGGTGTTCGCCACCGGTACGCCCATCTCTAACAGCATGGTGGAGCTATACACCATCCAGCGGTACTTGCAAATGGGAGCGTTGCAGGAGCAGGGCTTCCAGCATTTTGACGCATGGGCTGCCAACTACGGTGAAACGGTCACGGCTATCGAGCTTGCCCCGGAGGGCTATACTTTAATAGGACGATAAAATTAACTGTCCTAAATTGAAAATACATAAGGAAGGAGGTTAAGAGAATGTCAAGGGCTTCAAAGATTACAGCACTTTATGAGAGATTATCAAGAGATGATGACCTGAATGGCGAGAGTAATTCCATTACCAATCAGAAAAAATACCTCGAAGATTATGCCCGTAGGAATGGCTTTGAGAATATCCGCCATTTTACTGACGATGGTTTTTCGGGTGTGAATTTCAATCGCCCCGGCTTTCAAGCGTTGATAAAAGAAGTTGAAGCAGGCAATGTCGGAACATTGATTGTTAAGGATATGAGCCGATTAGGGCGAAACTATCTGCAAGTCGGATTTTATACGGAAATTCTGTTTCCGCAGAAAGATGTCCGTTTTCTTGCAATCAACAACAGCATTGACAGCAACAATGCTTCGGATAATGATTTTGCTCCGTTTTTGAATATTATGAACGAATTTTATGCCAAAGACACGAGCAATAAAATCAAGGCTGTATTTGATGCCCGAATGAAAGACGGAAAGCGTTGTAGCGGTTCAATCCCTTATGGATATAACCGATTGCCGAGCGATAAGCAGACGCTTGTTGTTGACCCTGTGGCTTCTGAGGTGGTAAAGCGTATCTTTCTGCTTGCCAATGAGGGCAAAAGTCCACGAGCCATAGCGGAAATACTGACCGAAGAAAAGGTTTTAATTCCTGCCGCATATGCAAAGGAATATCACCCAGAACAGTACAACGGGATTAAGTTTGCAGACCCTTATATTTGGGGCATATCTGCCATTAGAACGATTTTAAGCAGACAGGAATATCTTGGGCATACTGTTTTGAGAAAGTCGGTCAGCACCAATTTCAAACTGCATAAGAGAAAGACTACCGATGAAGATGAGCAGTATGTGTTTTATAACACCCACGAGCCTATCATATCGCAGGAACTTTGGGACAGCGTTCAGAAGCGAAAGAAACGAGTGAACAGAGCTGCGGCAAGAGGTACACATACCAACCGATTAAGCGGTTATCTGTACTGTGCCGACTGTGGCAGGAGAATGACTTTGCAAACGCATTACAGCAAGAAAGACGGTTCTGTTCAGTATTCTTACCGTTGCGGCGGGTATGCAAGCAGGGTTAATTTCTGTACTTCCCATACGATTAGTGCTGATAATGTTGAAGCCTTGATATTATCGGCAGTCAAACGATTATCAAAATTTGTTCTGAATGACGAAGAAGCCTTTGCAAAGGAACTTCAAGCATTGTGGAACGAAAAGCAGACAGAAAAGCCAAAGCAGAATAAATCAGAATTGCACCGTTTTCAGAAACGATACGATGAACTTTCCAAACTCAGTCGTGGCTTGTATGAAAATCTTGTTTCGGGATTACTGCCCGAAAGACAGTACAAGCAACTGATGAAGCAGTATGATGATGAGCAGGCAGAACTGGAAACGAAGATTGAGGAAATGCAACAGGAACTGACCGAAGAAAAGACAAATACGGTTGATATTAAGCATTTCATTTCCTTGATACGCAAGTGCAAAGAGCCGACAGAAATATCCGATTTGATGTTTGCCGAACTCATTGACAAGATTGTGGTTTATGAAGCAGAGGGAGTGGGAAAAGCAAGGACACAAAAGGTTGATATTTATTTCAACTATGTCGGGCAGGTCGATATTGCCTATACGGAAGAAGAACTTGCTGAAATAAAGGCACAGGAAGAACAGATAGAAGCGGAACGATTGGCAAAACAGAGTGAGCGTGAAAAAGCCTACCGAGAGAAGCGAAAGGCGAAAAAACTCGCTGAAAACGGTGGAGAAATCGTCAAAACAAAGATATGTCCTCACTGTCAAAAAGAGTTTGTGCCTACAAGTAACCGACAGATATTCTGTTCAAAGGATTGTTGCTATCAGGCAAGGCAGGATAAGACAAAAGCCGACAGAGAAGCAGAAAAAGGAAATCATTATTATCGTCAGCGTGTATGTGCTGTGTGTGGCAGTACCTACTGGCCTACACACAGTCAGCAGAAATTCTGTTCAGCGGAATGTAAAAAGGTAAACCACAATAAGAAAACCTTGGAGTTTTACTACAAGAAGCAAAAGGAGAAAGAACTAT
>OLOX01001189.1_pt1 | contig 25535 bp, 17 predicted proteins | sample 1672091 | NCBI WGS metagenome assembly OLOX01 (sample SAMEA3136644, study PRJEB25190) | human gut metagenome | reverse complement strand
CCGTGCGCCGTAGATGAGCTCGGTCAAAATGTCATAGCCCATCGCGTTTGTGCCGAGCAGATGCTCCCGGCTTATGGGGAGCCACTTCGTGAACAGCTCTTTTTGACTGTAACTTGTAAAAAACTCGGGTACAAATGCAGCCAACGCAAACATGAGCAGCACGGCACCCATGGCCTCAAAGGTCGCGGCCAGCCGGATGACGATTTTAAGCACCTCCGTGGCCTTGGAAAGGCCCTCGGCCGAGACGCTTTCCAGCAAAGCAACCGACTCGTCGAAGATGCGCTGCTGGTTGGAGAAGAAGTTGTCAACGTCCTCTTTGTCCTCGGCGAAATCACGCAGATCGTCCTCGGCCTGCTTGAACGCGCGCAGCAGGGCCTCGGGGTCGTTTTGCTGGTCGCGCACCTGGGTCATGGCGTGCAGGCCGTCTTCGATCGCCTGCTGGAAGGGGTACGGGTAAGCGCGCGTGCCGGTGTAGTGCTGACGCATCAGGTCTTGGCACTGCTCGATGCCGTTGTCCAGCTCGGCCTTCACGCGATCCACCAGGCCGTCTTCGTCGGCGGGGATGTCGCGTGCGCCCGTGAACTTGCCCAGGATGTCGCGGCACTTCTTCAGCAGCGCCTCGTTCATTTTCACGCGGCGCTTGATTTCGACCTTGTCGGCGTTTTTACGCAGGTAATTAATCATCTCCTTGTCGGTGCACGCCACCGGGGCGCCCGCGAACAGCACCGTTGCCCGCTGGCTCGCAAGCAGGCGCGCCACCGTGGCGGCCACGTCGACCTCGCGCCAGCCGTACGGCTCGGCCTGGAACTTGCGCTGCACGTCGCCCACCGTCGTTTGTTGGTGGATGCGCTCTTGCAGCTGCAGGTGTTCCTCCACCGCGGCGCAGGCTTTCTCATTGCCGCCGCCGAAGCCCTCAAGGCCGTCCTGACCCGCGCCGCGCAGGATGCGGATGATGTCGCCGTCGCCTTCCACGGGGTCGGTGATGTAGCCGGCCTTGCTGAACACGCTTTCGGCCAGGCGCGCCAGCGCGTCGTCGATCACGCCCTTCGCGTTGGTGGCGCGCACCTTCACCGCATCGCCGTTCACGAAGCAGCGCGCGTGCGCTACGGCGTCTTCCAAAAGCTTCGTGGCCTCCTTCTCGTCGAAGGCCGCCTGGCGTTGCTTGCCCATGATGATCTGCTGCGTGCTCGGCGGCAGCTGGGCCAGGTTCTTCGTGCGCGCGTATTTGCGTACTTTCGCCACGCCCAGCAGCACGTCGTAGTAGTCCTTGTCGTTGTCCAGCACCACGATGGCCTGGCTGGCGCTTTTCACCGTCAGCTCGCCATCGATGGCGTTGCCCAGATCGTTCGCCAAGGTTATCACGTTGAGCTTCATGCCATGCTGAGCCGTGCCGTACAGCGAGTTGTCCACGTAGCGGTCGATGGGGAAATTGTTCGCCCCGCACGCCAGCCTGCTTTGCGTGTATATGCCGCCGAACAGGGATTTCTTGATGCTTTCAATCACCTCGGCCGTGTCCACCGACGTTTCTGATATCTCGCGCGCAATGTCTTGCTCTTCGTCGGTGAGGAAGTTGTACGTGTCGCCCTGGCGCGCCACGTAGTTCTCGCGCACCAGGCGCGCCAGCGATTCGGTGACCTGCTGGCGCAGCGCCATCGTGTCCACGTTCATGTCGTCGGCCATCAGGATGGTGATGTTGTTGATGGTGGACTTGATGTAGTCGATGTAGCGGATCAGGTACAGCAGCTTCAGCAGGCTTACGTCTTCGAGCTTAAGACCGCGGCCAGCGTCGGCAGCGTCTTGCGCACGCGTGATCACCTGAATGATGCCGTGCTCCAAGTCCTTCGAGATGGTGTCGAAGAAGCGCCAAAACGGCACAAGCGCCGTGATTTGCTGTTCCTGCAGCGCTTGGGCGGATTCCTGGAACGCCGACAGCATGCTGCGCTCGCCCGTGGACATGTGCTTGGCCTTCACGCCGTGCTTGCGCACTTCGGTCATGACGTCGGGCAACATCTTGAACTGGTAGTTCACGAACGGGTAGCTTTCGCAGAAATCCGTTTGCCCGTCGAAGCCCACCAAGTCGCCGCGCGAGCCTTCGAACGTGAACAGGTTCTTCAGCGTGGGGCTTTTCTCGGCATATTCGTTAGCCAGCTCCACGGTTGCGGTCGGGGTTTTCTCCAGCACGCGGCGCTTGATGACCTCGTCCACGCTGGAGCTGGAAAGCGACAGGCGCGTGTTGAAGCGGCCTTGAATCTTCGAGAAGTCGTCGCCTACGATCATGGCCACCTCGTCGATGGCTTCCTGGCTGGTCACCATCACCCACACGCGGCCGCCGCAGCGCGCGCCGAATTCTTCCACCAGCGTTTGCAGGTTCAGCATCAGGCTTTGGTCTTCGCCGATGAACTGGCCGATCTCGTCGGCCATGAACAGCAGGCGGAACTGGCCGCCGTTTTCGGCCGCGCGCGCTTCGCAGTACTTGTTCACCTGGGACACGAAGCTGTCGATGGCGATGACGTCGTCCTCTTCGCCGTCGAACCAGTGGCGCGCGGCGGACTCGCTCATGCCCAGCACCGTTTGCAGCACTTCCACCACGTCGTCTTCGTAGAAGTCGTAGTCGGCGCGCGCCTCCAGCCAGTCCATGCCGCTGATATTCGCGAACGTTTCGCGGAACTCGGCGGTTTTGCCGCGCTGCTCCACGATCTGCTCCAGCTTCGCCACCTTCAGGTTCTCGCCGCAAAAGCCCAGGTTCTCGTAGAACACGCGCTCGAACGTGCGCAGCAGCGCCGTTTTCGCCGTATCGCCGCTTTTCCAGTTGCCGCCCTTCGTGTCGGCGTTGAACAGCATGGCCTCGGTGGGCACTTTGGCGCAGCGGCGCATATCTTCGTACACCATGGGGTCTTTCAGCTTGCCGTCGAAGTAGTCGATGACGCGCTTGCCGCCCACTTCGCCGTTTTCCAGCACGTACGACAGCATTTTCAGGAAGTGCGATTTGCCCGAGCCGAAGAAGCCCGAGATCCACACGCCGATTTTGTCCGTGGGCACGTCCAGCGCGCGGGCGTAGCTTTCGAAGAAGTGCGCAAAGTGGCCTTGCAGCTCGCGCGTTACCACGTATTCGGAAAGCTCCTGCTTCACCGATTCCTCGTCGGACTGCTGGACTTTGATGACGCCGCTGATGGAGCGGTTGATGTCTTTGTCGAAGATGTCGCGAATATGCATGGTTGGCTCCTAAGAGATGTCGAAAGCGCGGTAGTAATTGCCATCGTCAAGCATGTTGAACAGGGAAAACGACTGCCCGTTGAAGCGGCCCGGATATGCCACCACCACGGGGATGTCACCGAATGCTACGTGCATGTTGTCAAGCAGCGTGTGCACGCGCAGAAACGGGTAGATTTCGCCCACGCCGATAAGCAGCAGCACGTCGCCGGGCTGGTGCGGCTCGTAGGCAAGCTCGGCAGCCAGCGCCTCGGGCGTGGCGATGCTGCGCAGGCGCTTCAGCAGGTGATCGCTGCCGCGACGGGCTTCCTGCTTGGGCACGGCGGCCAGGATGCGCTTTTTCTCCAGCAGGCCCAAAAACGTGTCGTACAGGTTGCGCACCATCAGGTTGCACGGCAGCGCGCCGCTGGCCGATTCCGCTTCTAGCTGCGCGAAGAACTCGCGCGCCCGCAGTTCCAAGCTGGCGTCGTAGCAAAACGTGAAGAAGCCGATTTCGTTGCCCAGGCCGCGGTTGCGCAGGAAGTCGTCTTCGCCCAGGCGGGCGCGCAGAGCCTCGCAGCGACGGGCGAAATCGTCCTGCGCGCGGGCGGCTTTCGAGTGCGCTTGCAATGTGCGCGATGCGTATTGGTAACGCGACGGGGCCATTTACATCGCCCCCATTCCGGACAAGCTGCGCGCAAGGTCGGCGTCGCCGTTGGCGCGCATAAGCTCCTCGACTTCGAAGTCAAGCAGCAGCGGGGAAAGGTTGCCGGCTTTCACGGAGTCCAGCATGCCCACGCTGACCAGGCAATTCGACAACGTGGATTCGATGCGCTTCACCGTGGATTCCGTCCACTTCGCCGCCTGCGTGTTTTCCAGCTGGTAGCGGGCGAAAAACGCGTTCATATCGGCCATGGTGAAGCTGTAGTTGAAGCTGCGCAGACGCTCGGAGATTTCGCCCATCACGAACGCGCGCACCAGCTCGTAGCGGCGCACCATGGCGTAGAAGTCGACTTGCGCGGCCGCGTCGGGCGACCCGTGGGCGATGATTTCTGTGAGCCGGGCGGCGATGCTTTGGGGTTCGGTCGCGCTTGCGGGCGCGGCGGGCGGGATGACTGACTGGTCGGCGTGCGCGACGGGCTGATAGGCGGATGCGGGCGCGGCGGGCTGGCCGGCGGGTTGATTGGCGGCTGCATCGAGTTGGCCAGCTGATTCTGCAGCCGTTGCAGACTGGCCGGCGGGCGCAACAGGTGCAGCGAGCTGGTTGGCGGATGTGGCAGGCGAGGCGACCGGCTGGCCGGCGGGTCGATTGAGTACATCATCAGCATTTTCGAGCGCATCGAGGCGCTGTAAGCACACGCGAGCGCGATCAGCCAGCATGCGCTCGGTGCGGTATTGAAAGAGGTTTTCGCGCTGTACGCGCTGGATTATCTGGTCGTCGGGAACTCCCTGCGTGCGCAGGTCAGCGACGATGCGCAGTTCACGGAGCAGGAATTGCTCACGAGTGAGCGACCCCCCCCCGCAGTGTATTTAGGTAGTGCCACGAATAGCTCCTCCTGTTGCGGCGCCGCTTGCTTCGGGCGCCGGCGCTTTCACCATACGTACCAATCCATGATAGCCGTTGCCCGCAATTTGCCAGAGTACAACAGCCGTCGACGCCGGATTATTCGGCATAAGCCATAGTCACCATACCGCCATTCCTAAAGCATTTGTTGTACAACAAATCGCGGCAAGACAAGCGAACGTCATGACAGGGATTCCATTTTTGTGCGAAGTGGGAGCAACTGACACTTCGATTTCGCAACTGGCTTTTCAATTCCAGGCGAAAGAGGCCATTCGCCCGGAATTGCGTTCCCACTTCTCCGCTTTTCGGAATTCTTCCCCGGCAATATCCAGGTTGTCGCACAGCGGGCTTTCCCACTTCGCCGCCAAAGGAAATCCCTGCAACACTGCTCTTTCCCACTTCGAGCTCAAACGGAATCCATGCAGCACCGTTCATTCCCACTTCGCGCAAATTTGGAACCCGAGGAACAGTTAGCCACAAATTGGCCTCATATTTTGCGCTGAACCATTTACTACTTTGCCCCAGCTTGCAATCACCAGCTTCAAACCCCGCCTCTTGCGGGAGATTTCACGCTTCGGCGCGGCTGGCGGGCGCATCTGCGCCGGACGGGCTACAATAGCTGCGGTTCATCTGCGCCGCGTGCCGAACTTCGGCTTGCGGCGCCCAACGGCGACCCTACGCGCTTTCGTGACACCCACCGCGTTTACCGCATCCGATGCGCGAAACGCACACTTGCGCAGGGCGCCGACCAGCAACAACAACCTCTGCAAAGGAGCAACTATGGAACGCATCGCTAGCTTTTCCGTTGATCATCGCCTGCTTGAGCCGGGCGTGTACGTGTCCCGCCGCGACGCCGACGAGGCCACTGGCTGCGTGACCACCACGTTCGACCTGCGCATGACCGCGCCGAACCGCGAGCCCGTCATGGACACGGCCGCCGTGCACGCCATCGAGCACCTGGGCGCCACGTTCCTGCGCAACGACCCCGAGTGGTCCAGCCGCGTCATCTACTTCGGCCCCATGGGCTGCCGCACGGGCTTCTACCTGGTGGCGTTCGGCACGCTGGAGTCCGCCGACGTGGCCGACTTGGTGCACCGCATGTTCGCATTCATCCGAGAATTCGAGGGCGAAATCCCCGGCGCGAAGCCCGAGGAATGCGGCAACTACCACGACAACGACCTGCCGCAGGCCAAGTGGTGGGCGCGCCGCTACCTGGCGAACACACTCGACGTGCTCGACGACGCCCACACGCACTACCCCGCCCTGCTGGACTAGCCCGCCAAGCAAAGGAACGAAACATGAACCAACCGATTAACAGCATCGGCGTCATCGGCGCCATGGATGTCGAAATCGAGCTTATTCGCGAGCACATGCGAGAGGTCGGCGCCGTGAAGGTCACGCGCATCGCCGGCATGGAGTTCAACGTGGGCGTCATCGGCGCCACCACCGTCGTGCTGGTGCAGTGCGGCGTGGGCATGGTGAACGCCGCCACGTGCGCGCAGGTGCTGGTCGACCGCTTCGGCGTGGGCGCACTGCTAAACACCGGCATCGCCGGGTCGCTTGACGCGTCCATCAACATCGGCGACATCGTGGTGGCCACCGACGCCGTCAACCACATCATGGACGTGCGCAACCTAGGCTACGCCGCCGGCCAAACGCCTGGCCTGGACACGCTTGCCTTCCCCACCAGCCCCGCGCTGTCGAAGGCGGTCATTGCGGCGGCCGGGCGCATCGGCGCCACCGTGCACACCGGGCGCGTGGCCTCGGGCGACCGCTTCGTGCGCGACGACTTCGAGAAGCAGCGCATCGTCGAGGACTTCGGCGCGAAGTGCTGCGAGATGGAAGGCGCAGCCATTACACAGGTGGCCTGGGCAAACGGCGTGCCGGCCGCCATCGTGCGCGCCATCTCCGACAAGGCCGACGGCTCGTCGTCCATCGACTACCCCACGTTCGAAGCGCAAGCCGCTCGCAACAGCGCCGCACTTGTCATCAGCATGCTCGAACAGCGCGGGTAGCAGGCACGCTGCTCAGAACAGGGAACGAAGCGCGGCAGCGGAAACGGGGCCAATACCAAACCAAAGGGGTGTGCATCCCTTGGCAATGAGCCCCGTTCTCCGCCACCGGCGCTTCTTATCTGACTTCCGCCCCAATGGCATTTGAACCGCCCCCGCTACACCCTTTCGCCCCATTCACTCTTCCCGCCCATTTTGCCCACGAGAAAGACTCGCACATGGTCAACTCCGCTAACGAACTTCCCACCATTGTCGATCCCGCCGTCAAGCTTGTGCGCGACGAGCGCGGGTTGGCCTTGGTGGGCGACGGCATGGAGCTTCGTTGCGACCTTTCGCACATGCTGCCGCGCATCAAACCCGGCAAATTGCAGCACGAACTGCTGGTGAAAGCGTCGAAGGTGAAGGGCGCGAACGCACCGCGCGCCGTCGATGCTACGGCAGGGTTTGGCGAGGACGCGCTGCTGCTAGCGGCCGCCGGGTTCGACGTGCAGCTATATGAGGCCGATCCCGTCATTGCCGCGCTGCTGGCCGATGGCCTTGAGCGCGCGGCCGCCGACGCGCAGCTGGCACCGTTCGTTGCGCGCATGCATCTCACGCAGGGCGACAGCGTTGCCGCCCTGCGTACGCTGACCAACGCCAACTGCGAACAGCCAGATTCAGAAGATTCCACGGCAGGCGAGTTGCCCGCAATCCAGCAACCCGCCTATCTGGCTACCAGCGAACGCGAAGCCGCCGACGCGCCGGCGCCCACCGCAGCACCCGACGTTATCTACCTTGACCCCATGTTCCCCGCGCGACAGAAAAGCGCGGCGGTCAAAAAGAAGTTCCAGCTGCTGCACCATCTCGAATCACCGTGCGCCAACGAGGAAGAGCTGCTGCTTGCCGCCATTGCCGCAAACCCGCGCAAGGTAATCATCAAGCGCCCCATCAAAGGGCCCCTGCTTGCCGGCATCAAGCCCAGCTATTCCATCAGCGGCAAAGCTGTTCGCTACGACTGCATCACGCCTGCCAGCATCAAGTTGTAGCTTCTCCGTACAACAAATCAAAACATCGCGAAAAGAGCGCTCATACGAACGCTCTTTTCTTATGCCCAATCCTCTTCGGCCGCCGAAAGTCACATTTTCACCTGCGTATATATACTCACTCTATGTGTATTTGCTATCTATCGGTTATTCCTATTCAAGCTATCAAAAAAGAAGGGCTGCCCGCCTGGACAGCCCTTCTCAGCCTCTTTCAGCCCCTAGTTATGCGCGTTCGCATACACCTTCATGGCCACCACGAACAACTCCCCCAACGGGCTTAAACCAAGCCCCCTCGGAAGCACATAGCCAATATGCATGCGCTCACCCGAGCGAATGGGAACCGCCGTGATAGCGCCTCTCTGCAGGAATTCCGGGTAAATCCCGCTGGTGATGGTGTACGCATCGGAATGCAGCATATAACTGGTAGCAAACCCTCGATCGCTCACCTTCACCGTTTTCGCCGAAGGCGCCCACAGTGGCTCCTCGGAAAACGCCGCCGACTCGTACGACCCCTGCACGAACGACAGCTGCGGATACGGCAGCAAATCCTCAAGCGACACGCTTTCGTACGACGCAAGCGGATGTCCGCAGCGTACGAACACGTGCGGCACCGCCTCGAACAGCTCGAAGAATTCCAGCTTGTGTCGCTCAAGCAGACGCCCCACTGCGCCTTCGTTCGAACGCGACAGATACATTACGCCCATGTCGCTTTCGCAATTCGCTACATCTTCGATGATCTGCGACGTTTGCGTCTCGTTCAGCATCAAGTCGTAGCGACCCGCATCCACCTGCTGCATCACGTCCAAAAACGCGCGCTCCACAAACGTGAAATGGTGCGACGACACGGCGAAGCGAATGCCCTCGGGCTGATTGCCCCCGTAGCGCCGCTCCAGGTTGTCCATCTGCTGTACCACGCGCCGCGCACGGCCTAAAAACTCCAAGCCCTCTTTCGTGGGCGTGGCACCGGTGTTCCCGCGGGTGAATACCGAAAAACCCAGCTCGCGCTCCACCACCGAAACAGCCTCGGACAAACTGGGCTGCGAAATGGAGAGCACGCGCGAGGCCGCAACCAACGAACCGGTTTCGGCGATGGTCAGCATATACCGCATCTGCTGCAGGGAGATTTTCATGCCACGTCCTTTACGGCCAAAAGCAAACATCTGATGAAGTCGAGTATACGGCATCCTGGTATCATTTCTCGAAGCACCACGGAGCACGCGCGCAAACGTCCCGCGCACGCAAACTGACTCGACCATTGCACAACCTTGCGTAAAGTTACGGCGTTGCGCCACAACCGCGCAACTTCACGCAAACTGCGCCACCGCACCTGCCAGCGCGCCTACTACTGTATAAAGGAGTACCCATGGATCAGATCATGCAATTCGCCGGCCCCGCCATCCCGCTTGTCATCGCCGGCATCGCCCTGGCTGTCATCTCCACGGTCAACAACAAGAAATAGCAAACGCCATCTTGCTGACGCATCAGCAAGATGCCCAACGGCATCGGCGCAAAAGGCCAGCAAGCCAAAACGCCCGCAAACCCATTGCCGCCAAAACTCAGCATGCAAACACGAAAAAGGGAGCGAAGCCAGGCGCACCGCCCAACTTCGCTCCCTTCGCTTGCGAAACACTTATTCGCCGCGCTAATCGTGCGCCGCCTGGCCCGCACCAGGACAGCGTTTACGCAAGCCCCAGCCACACGCTTACTTTCGGCGCGTAACCCAGCACGAAAATCACCAGGATCATGGCCGGAATGCCGTACTTCAGCCACAGGCGCGTCCAGCGCGGGAAGGCCACGCCTTCGCCCGCGTCGGCTTCGGCCAGAAACTTCTCCCAACCCCAACCACGGCGCGTTGTGCAGAACAGCACGAACAGCAAGCTGCCCAGCGGTAACATGTTGTTCGACACGATGAAGTCCTCGATGGACTGGATGTCGCCGATGGCCGGAACGGTCACGCCCGACAGCACGTTGAACCCAAGCGCGCACGGCATCGACAGCACCAGCACCAGCACACCGTTGAAAATGACGGCGCGGCTGCGCATCATGCCCCACTTGTCCATGGACCAGCTGACCAGGTTCTCGAACACAGCTATGACGGTGGACAGCGACGCGAACGCCATGAACACGAAGAACAGGCAGCCCCACACGTTGCCAAGTGGCATCTGCCCGAACACCACCGGCAGCGTCACGAACACCAGCGACGGTCCCTGATCAGGCGAAACGCCGTACGCGAAGCACGCGGGGAAAATGATGAGGCCCGCCAGGATGGCCACCACGGTGTTCAGCGCCGTCACGGAGATGGCCTCGCCCGTCAGGCTGCGCTCGCGCCCGATGCGGGAACCGAAGATCTCCATGGCCGCAATGCCCAGCGACAGGCTGAAGAACGCCTGGCCCATGGCGGCGTACACGGCCTCGCCGAACGTCGACCACCCGTTCGCGAACAGGCGACTGAAGTCGGGCACCAGGTAAAACGCGATGCCCTCGGCGGCGCCCGGCAGCGTGACCGCGCGGATGCACAGCGCCAGCATCACCACGAACAGCGTGGCCATCATCACCTTCGTGATGCGTTCGACGCCTTTCTGCAGGCCCAGGCTACACACCAGAAAGCCGATGACCACGGCCACGATCATCCAGCCAATCAGCGCCACCGGGTCGGCCAGCATGCCGTTGAACGCCTCGCCGGCAAACGCGGCATCGGCGCCGTCGAACATGCCCGACGCCATCTGCGGGACATACGCCAGCATCCAGCCGCACACCGTGGTGTAGAACATCATCAAGATCATGCAGCCGATGTAGCCCCACCAGCCGAACCAGTGCCACTTGCCCGACGGCTGCAGCTTGTCGAACGCACCGGCGGCCGAGCGCTGGCTGGCGCGCCCGACGGCGAATTCCATCACCATGACGGGCAGGCCCAAAATCACCAGGAAAATCAGGTACAGCAGCACGAACGCCGCGCCACCGTACTCGCCCGTGATGTACGGAAAGCGCCACACGTTGCCCAGGCCAATGGCGCAGCCGGCGCTGATCAAAATGAAGCCCAAGCGAGACGCGAAATGCTCGCGCGGTGCCGCCCCTCCCGATGCCTCTTGGGGCTTGTTCTCGGCCATAACGAAATCCTTCCCAACAAACGGCCACATTTGACCGCATTTCTCCACCCGAACAACCCGCGCGAAGCAGGTCAGGGCCGCAAAACAAAGCATCGCGCCCACAACATGCGGACGCGACGTTAAATTGTAGCATGAAAGGCTTACACATCACCGCAGCGCAAAAGCCCGGGCCAAATCACGTCCCAAACGCCAAATCGGGCTCCAAACATCGAATCACTTCCCAGGCGCTGAATCGAGTCCCAAGCGCCAAGTCCGCCCCGAATACTAAATCAGGTTCCGGACACTTCCCGCGCCGACCAAGCCGACGCCGTCGAAAGCCTCAAGCCGTTCCGCACGGCGCCGTGCGCCCCCGCGTTCGACGAGGACGACCAAATGCGCAGCGCGTGGTCGACGTTTCTGGCGCGCAACACCGACACGCCCATCGAGTTCGACCTGGCCACGCGCGACCAGATGATGCGCGGCATCAACCCCAAGACTGCGACGCGCTGGTGACCATCGGCGCTTACGAGGCGCCGAACTGCACGTGCACGCCCGTCGGCACGCTGCCCTGCGGCATCACCATCGCGAGCACGCATCCGCTGGCCGCCAAGCAATTCGTCACGTTCGCCGACCTGGCGGCCTTTCCTGCCGGCGAGTCGCACGTGTACGACTCGTTCAACGACTCCATCCTCACCACGTTCAAGAAGCGCGGCCTGGTCACGAACATCAGCCACATCTCAACGGCAAGCGAGGCGCTGGCGCACATCATACTCAAACAGGGGTATTACTTCAGCGTCGTCATCTCACAGCTGACGAAACCCAAGCTCACCACCGTGTTGCGCCCCATCGACCCCGCCGAGGACCCGCGCATCCCCATCTGCTTCGTCACGCGCAACGACCGCGCCGGCGCGCGGCACCGCGTGGTGCAGAACTTCCTGCTGCACGCCATGGGCCTGGTAAGCAACTAGCTGCTTGCAACACGCGGCGGCCGGCTCCTTCGCCCCTTCGCCGGTGTCGACGCTAACGCGCCGCGCGTTCATTCCACGCAGATGCGCGCGGGTGCAACGCCTACCTTTATAATAGGTGCGACCATCCCCGTCGAAGAAAGACGACCGTGAGCACCACCGAACAGCCCGGCGCACCCGCGCCCAACCACAACAATCAGAAGAAAATCGCGCTGGTGAACGACATAACCGGCTTCGGACGCTGCTCGGTGGCCGTACAGCTGCCCGTCATCTCGCAGCTTGGCGTGCAATGCTGCGTGCTGCCCACGTCGATGCTGTCGAACCACACGGGTTTTCCCAGCTACAGCTTACAAGATTTCACGCCGCACATGCGCGAGCACATTGCGCAGTGGCGCAAGCTGGGCCTGAAGTTCCGCGGCATCTGCACCGGCTTTTTGGGCTCCGAGGAGCAAATCGCCATCGTCAGCAGCTTCATCGACGAGTTCGGCGGATCCGGCTGCATCGTGATGGTGGACCCCGTCATGGGCGACGAAGGCCGCCCGTACGGCACGTACACGCCGGCCATGTGCCAGCGCATGGCCGAGCTTACCGCGAAGGCCGACATCATCACGCCGAACCTCACCGAGGCGTGCATTCTGGGCAACATCCCTTACAACAGCGCCATGACCTGCGAAGATGCCGGAAAGCTGGCGCAAACGCTTTCGATCGCGGGCCCGTCGCGCGTGGTTATCACGGGCATCGAGCACGCAGGGCAGGTGTCGAACGTGTGCTTCGAGCGCGGACAGGCGCCCTTCACCGTGCAAACCGCCAAGCTTGGCGGGCAGCGCTCGGGCACGGGCGACGTGTTCTCCGCCATCCTTATCGCCGACGCCGTCAACGGCGTGCCGCTGGCCGAATCGGTGGCGAAGGCGTCGCACTTCGTGGGCGAATGCGTGCAGCGCGCCATCGAGCTTGACCTTCCGCACACCGATGGCCTACCCATAGAGGAAAAGCTTCACGACCTGCGCTAACGCCCCGCCGGCAACAGGCTTGACAGCGCCGCGGCCCGAAACGCGCAGCAAGCCCTTCGCGGTGTCCGAAAGCCCAGCCGCTTCCCACGGGTGATACCATCAATGCGAAACGTTTTGGCAAGGCGGCCGGGCAAGCACCTTTCGCCGCCGCGCAACAACCATAGAAAGAAGACGAGCATGCCGAAAACGAAAGCCGAAACCATCGTGTACCCCGTGCACCACGGGCTGTACGTCAACCTTACGAACCGCTGCAGCTGCGCCTGCACGTTCTGCATCCGCCAAACCGCCGACGGCGTGGGTCAAGACGGCGAAGGCGGCGAGAACAACCTGTGGCTTGACCACGAGCCCGACTTCGACGAGGTCATGGCCGCGTTCGAAGCGCAGGACATGAGCCGCTACGAAGAGGTGGTGTTCTGCGGCTATGGCGAACCCACGTGCGCGTTCGACCTGCTCAAACGCGTGGCTGCCGAGGTGAAGCGCCGCTGGGAGCTGCCTGTGCGCGTGAATACGAACGGCCAGGGTAGCCTGATTTGCGGACGCAACATCGCGCCGGAGTTCGAAGGCATCGTCGACACCGTGTCCATCAGCCTGAACACGCCGAACCCCGAAGAGTACGCCGCCATCGTGCGCAGCCAATTCGGCGACAAGGCCTTCCCCGCCATGCTCGATTTCGCCCGCGAAGTGCGCAAATACGTGCCCAACGTCGTGATGACCACCGTGGAAACCACCATCAGCCACGAAGACGAGGCCGCCTGCCAACGCATCTGCGACGACCTTGGCGTGCGCTACCGCATCCGCGCCTGGGTAAACTCGTAGCACACGCTACCGCCACCCCGCCATACCGGCGACCGAGCCCTCAAACCCCGGTCGCTTTCTGCAGAATTCCTCGAAATCGTGCGCCGCGCGGCCCGGCGCTGCCGCGCGGCTTTACCATCTCTTTACCTTCTCTTTACAAACGAAGGCATTAGATGGGAGTTTCTTCATGCACAACCGCACCACTTCGCGAGCGTCCGTCATTGCAGGCGGCATTTGCGTTGCGCTGTTCGCGCTGCTCACCGTAGCGCTGCTGGCGGTCGACCGCCAGCCGATCGCCGGCGACGGCAGCCTTGTCGGCCTGGCAACCTTCAACCTGAACGCTCGGGCATTGCTCGGCCAGCATGACCTGGCCGAAAAGCTGTCGAACATCCTGCTTATCGTTCCCGCCATCTGCGCGCTGGCGTTCGCCGTCATTGGCGCACGCCAGCTTATACAAGGCCGGCACCGCTGGTCAGTCGACCGCGACCTGTGGTTGCTGCTAGCGCTTTACGGCGCCATGCTTGTACTGTATGTCCTGTTCAATTGCGTATCGCCTAACAATCGGCCCATTCTGGAAGACGGCGTGTGCGAGCCGTCGTTCCCCTCGTCGCACACGCTTTTGGCCGTCACCATGCTGGGGTCTTCCATGGTGCAAATCGTGCAGCGCATGCGCGCCGGCGGCTGGCGTTCGGCAGCGCTTATCGTTTGCGGCGTTGCCATGGCAGGCATCGTCGTTGCCCGCGCCATGGCCGGCGTGCACTGGGCAACCGACATCCTCGGCGGCATCCTGCTAGGCACCGCATTGGTGGCGTTCTACCACGCCATAGCCTTCGCCTCCGAAAACCATAAAGCCGCCCGCGGCAAACACGCTCGCCTCTAATAAGCAAGACCTTCAAAAACAAAGCGGGGCGCATTCCAACCAACCGCGCCCCGCTTTTTGCAATCAAACGTTATTCCCAATTCTTCCACACGTCGGGCTCATAGCCGACGGTGGCTTTCTTGCCGTTGCGCACAACCGGTTCGCGCAGCACCTGCTGGTTTTCCAGCACCTTCTCGAACTTCTGGTCCGCCGCCAAATACTGCAGCAGCGCCACGGTGTCGCTGTCTTTTGCATCGGGGTTGATCAGCTTTTCCAGCCCGCCGACGGCATTCGCCACCGACTGCAACTCGCCTTTGCTCATCCCCTTTTCCTTCAGATCGATGAACTGGAACGTGATGCGACGCTCTTTAAAGTAGCGCTGGGCCTTCTTCGTGTCGAAGCTTTTCTTCGTACCGAAAATCTGGATGTTCATGCAAGCGATCCTTCCGTTTGCCGTTGTTGCGAGCATTCATGATACGCCTGCACAATAGCTGCGCGGATGGCAGGCGCATCCGCCGCATCAAAACGATACGACACCGTCTGCGGCTGGGTCTCGTTGCCCGCCCGCGCCTGCTCGACGCGCACGAACACGCACTCCACCTGGGAATACCCCTGCTGCAACACCGCAAGCGCATAGCACGTTGCCTGCAGCAGATGCTTGTTGTGCAGCGCTTCGGCAGATTCTCCAGCCGTCCCGCCGGTCTTGTAGTCCACTACCAACGCCGTACCCGCCGGTGCGGTAAGCACACCCGGCGCCGCAACGCGGGCAAGCAAGTCGATTTCGCCCTCAAGGAATGCCGGGGCCGCGGCGCTTCCCACCTGCAAGAAGAACGGCACTTCTGCGCGCGCGTCTTCGCACGCTGCAACGCGTGCAGCCACATCGCTGGCGAACCACCGCTCAAGCGCCGCATCCAAGCGGGCACGTTGCGCAGCCGTCAGGCCGCACGAACGCTCAAGCGCATGCTGACGAGCCGCGTCGGGACGCTCAAGCGCGCACCTCGGACGCCATGCCAGCACCGCCAGCTGCGCCAACCGGTGAAACGCTGTGCCCAAATCCGTTGCAGCGTCAGCATCTTTCGCGGTCAGCGACGCAGCGTCTTGCTCATCTTCGGCATCCCCGAAAACACCGGCGCCGTCATTCCGAGCGTCACTACAAGTAACGTCCCCGCTCGACGCATCGGCACTTGACGCATTCATGCCCGAATCAACCGCAACCGCCTCGTCCTCATCGCTTTCCACCGACAAATCGTCGAATGCGCCATGCCCCTCGGCAATGGACGAGTAGCTGAACACTCCTGCGCGATTGGGCGCGAACCTCTTCCCGCGCTGCGGCTCGTAAGGCGGCACCGCCAAAATATCGATAGCCGAAGCGGACTGCGCATTGCCAGCCCATTCATCAGGCAAAACGCCATCAATCGCATCGTCATCAGCCGCGCACGCTTCGCCTACAGCAGCGTTTTCCGCGTCCGCCTTCGCGCCACCGCAGGCATCATCAACGCCATGCGCCGCACACCCAGCAGCTTCAGCACCCGCCGCTTGACGCCGCCCCAGCAGCTGATCAACGTTTTCCGCCGACGCGTGCACGCATTCAACGCGTGCAGGGCGTTCGCCGCCGAAGTCGAACATGCTCACGCCCGGCTCGAAGCAGCAGCCCGCGCCCGCAAGCGCCGACTCCACATCGCCCCAGCAGCCCTTCGACAGCCCCGTCGGGTTGTCCTTCGTGGCTTTTCCGCGCATGGAAAGCACCAGCGCCTCTTTCGCGCGCGTCAGCGCCACGTACAGCAGGCGTCGCGCCTCGGCCGCCTCGCCGCGGCCTTCATGCAGCATGATGGCCGCACGACGGTCGGCCGGCGTTGCCGCACGCGTGACCATTTCGGCCAGCTCGTTTTCATCGAACTCGGAAAACGGCTGATAAGCGCTGCTTTTTGCCACCAGCGACGACGTTTTCTCGCGCAGCCGCTCCAGCGTGCGCCCACCATCAAGCGACACGTACGTGCGCCCTGCAACCGTCGCGCTCTCAAGCGCCGAAGAGCGCGCAGAGTCGTCGCGCAGCTCGGCCACGGCCACAATGGGAAACTCCAGGCCCTTGCTGGCGTGCACCGTCATGATGCGCACGAAATCGCCGCCTTCGGTAGACAGCGCACCCGGCGCCTCTTTCGCCAGCTCAACGCGAAGCGCCAGTTCGGCGGCCACACTCGCCGGCCCCTTTGCGCCATCGGCCTCGATATCGCGCGCCATGCGAATGGCCTTGTACACGTTGCCCGCGCGCGCCACGCCCTCGGGGCCGGCGGCTTCAAGGCGCGCCAGCCACCCCGAGTCGGCCACGATGCCCGCCATGATGTCGGCAAGCGGCACGTTACCCACCTGCTCGGATGCCCGACGCATCAAGTGCGCGCACGCCACCAGCGGCGCCGAAACGTCGCGCCCCGCGGCAACCTTGCGCTCGACGCTGCGGAACCCCTGGTCAAACGCACGCCTGCGCGGAATGCCGCGCTCATCGTCGAAGCCGGTGGACAGCTCCAGCAAATCGTCGGCCGAAAGCGCGAACAGCTCGCTCGACAGCACCTCGAACAACGCCGACGTCCATTTAGGGTTCGCCACGGCCTGCGCCAAGCGCACCATCAGCGCCACCTCCGGCGCCCGGTTGAAAATGGAACCGCCCGCCACCACGCACGGCAGCCCTTCGGCACGCAGCGCCGCGGCATAATCGTTCGCACGGCTCATGCCGCCCAGCAGCACCACCATGTCGCTGTACGCATGTCCCGCCGCGGCGTATTCCGCGAACGTATGCGCAACGCGCCGCGCCGCAATCGCGGTTGCCTCGTCGGTGGAAACCCCGCGGTACGGCACGCAGGTAACCTGCACCTCGACGCGCGGCCCATCCGGCAAAAACGGCCGCTTGACCTCAGCTTCCGCGCGTCCCGGCGCAAGCGACATGAAGCCAGCGCCGAACACCTGCGGCTGCGCGAACACGCGGTCGCACAGCGCCAACACATCGCGGTGGCTGCGGAAGTTGTCGGGCAGCTCGATGACGCCGTGCGCATTGCGCGCGCGCACGTCCTCCAAATGCCGGCGATACACCGACACGTCCGCCCCGCGGAACCGATAAATGCTCTGCTGCGCGTCGCCAACGGTGCACATGCGCGAGAAGCCCTCGCCCGCCATGCGCTTGATCATGTCCACCTGCAGCTGGTCGGTGTCTTGGAACTCGTCCACCATCACCAGCTTGAAGCGGTTCGCATACGCCGCCTCAATAGCAGGGAAATCGCGAAACGCCCGTGCCGTGAACGCCAGCAGGTCGTTGTTGTCCAAAAGCCCCGCCTCGCGTTTGCGGCGCGCAAACGCCTGGGCCACCAGCCGCGCTAAGGCAACCAGCGTGTCCAGGTGCCCCGCAGCCAAGCCCGCACGCGCCTGAGCAGCGCACGCGAAGTACTGTTCGGCCAGCTCAGCCGCCTGTTCGCCATAGGGCGTGTTCTTGCCGAAATTGCGCCCAGGCACCGGAAAGGCGTTCATGGCCGCAAGCGCGCGCTCGTACGTCAACGCATCGGCAGCCCCCGACGTTATGAGTTCCTGCGCGCCGTCGAGCGCCTCTTGCGTGGCGCCTAAGAACTTGTCGCGCGTAGCACCCGGCTTCACGCCTTCTGCCAGGCAAAACGCCGTTTGCGCCACGTCGCACAACTGCGAAAGCAGCGCCACCGGGCCTGTTGCGGCCGGCGGCAACGCCAAGGCCGCCATGCCATCGGGATGCGCCGACGACGCTTCCACCAGCTCGCGCACCATGCCCTCCACCGAAGCCGTGCGCGGCCCCGCAGAGCGCACAGCGAACTCCGAGAACAGCGCATCAAGGCGCGCAGGTTCGATGCCTTGTGCAACCGACACCAAGTCATCCCGGCCGCCAAGCACCTCTTCAAGCGACGCGTCAAGCAACGTTTTCACCGTTGCCTCGTCCGCCACGGTAAACGCCGGGTCGATGCCCAGCTCAAGCACGTGCGCGCGCAAAATCCGCGAGCACATGCCGTGAATGGTGGACACCCACGCGTCGTCTACCTTCAACGCCTGCTCGGTCATGCCTCCCGCGCGCAAAGCCCCCTTCACGCGCGATTTAATCTCGCCGGCGGCCTTCGACGTGAACGTGATGGCCAGCACCTGGCCGATATCGTCGATAAAACCGCTTTCCAGCGCATGCACGATGCGCCTGGTCAGCGTATATGTTTTGCCGCTACCCGCTCCCGCGCTCACCGCAAGGGGCGCGTCAAGCGTGTTCACGCACGCCGCCTGCCCAGCAGTCAAAGCCATGAGGCTACCCCTTCCTCTTCGAGCACGATGAAACCGGACACCACTTGCACGCCTCGGGCGTGGCCGGCCGCGGCTCGATATCGCCCGCCAGCATCCTCTCAAGCGCCGCTGCCACCGCTTCTTCCGTCTCGTCCAGCACGTCGGCAAACGGCCGATCGGCGCACATGCAATCCTTGTGCTTCATGTTCGGCAGATGCGCGTTTTCCATCACGCGGCCATCGTAAGCGCCCGTAGCCCGCTTCACGCGGCCATAGCACACGTACAGCGCGCCCACAGGATCAAGGCCCAGCGTGCGGCGCACCACCTGCGCATAGATAAGCGCCTGGACCTTGCCCAGGTGCCCCTGCTCGCGCACCGCCAGCGCATACGCACCCGACAACGAGCCCTTGTAGTCGATGACCACGCAGCGCCCGTCCCCATCAACGTCGATGCGGTCGGCCGTCCCCAGCAGCTTCTGCCCCGCGTACTCAACCGCGCCGCCGGCCGCCACATCGTATTCCAGATACGCCGGCCAAAACGTAGGCAGCAGCTGCGCTTCGTAGTCCAAGTACGCCATCAGCTTGGCCTCAAGCTCGGCCAGCTCGCGCCGCTCCATCTCGCTGGTGGGAATCAAGCGGTTCACCGACGTGCGCAAATGCGGCTGCAGCGCCTTGTGCCGCGCAAGCACATCGGCCATCAGCTCGCGAGCCTGCGCCATGTTCTCGGCCGTCACCTTGCGCTGCCCCAAATCCTCGGCGAAGTGCTTGTAGAAGCTATGCAGCACGTTGTGCGCAAAATCGCCCATCTCAAGCGGCCCGAAGCCCTCGTCCAAATCGTCAAGCCGCAGCCTTCGCTGCGCGAACCATTTGTACGGGCACTCCAGATAGCTTTCAATCTGCGACGGCGACAAGCACGGCTCGCGCAGCACCTCACCGCCCTGCAGCACGCGCGGCAGCACCACCAGCTGGCGCGCCGCCTCGGACAACGCTCCGGTAACAGGTGCAGCAACACGTGCCGCCACCTGCGGTTTCGCGCCCAGCATGCGGTTTTCGCACAGCGCATCCTCGCCACGCAACAGCATGCCTTCCCGCAAAGCGCCAGGAAGCGAGTACACGTTGTCGATGTCATCGGTTGCCGTCAGGTCCGCGCGATAGCAATCGATGAACTCCTCCAGCACCGCGCACGCATACGTCGGTTCCGCCGACGCGTCGTTCAAGCTGCGCTCCAACACCAGCTCGCGCAGCGGCGCATGCTCCAGCGCGAAGAACGCCCTGCGCTGCCGCGCCAGCGCCGAATCCGTGCGGCCGATGCCCAGCTTCTCAAGCAGCGAGCTTGCCGCGGTTTCCCGATCGGCCGCGGGATGCGCCGCGCTTGTCAGATCCGCAGCCACCAGCACCTCGCACGCACCGCGCCCCAACGCGGCAGCATCCTCTTGCCCGGCAATCAGCACATCAGGGTACGGAAGGCCCGCGGCAGCAACCCCGCGCGGGGCAACGATGCGCGAAACGTCCACCTGCGCGCGTTCGAGCAGCTCAAACGCCGCTTCCGGTGCCAAACCCGCAAGCTTGGCCGCGCTTGCAACGCGATTTGCCGCCGAAAGCGCCACAAGCTGCTCAGCGCGCCACGCCTCCGATCGGTTCGTCATGCGATGCACCGCAGCAACAAGCTCGGCGATGCCTTGCGCATCAAGCTGCGCGGCAACGCGCTCCATCGACGCGAATGTGGAACTTTCCCGCCTTAGACGCTCGCGCACGGCCTGGCGATCGACCGACCGGTCCGCACGCATGTCGGCATCAAGCGCGAACGCCGCTTTCCTCGAAAGCCCCGAAAACGGCGACAAGGCCCAATCGGCCAGATCAGCGCGACACCAGCGCTCAACATCGCACGCAGAGATATCGCCATAGCCCGCAATATGCGCCGTCCCCGATTCCGCGCAAGAAAACCGCCGCAGCGAAAGCAGCGCGCGCCCGAAATCAGTGTCGACGAACCGCCGACGCCCGCGCAGCGCAACCGCCAGCCCCTCACGCGAAAGTTCCGGCGCCACCTGCTCGAACAGCGCAGCCGGATTACTCGCAGCAACCACCACCCGAGCCGCAAAAAGCGCATCGTGCCCTGCGCCCGCGCGTCCGTCGGCATCAACCGCAGCGCGCACGATGTCAGCCAGCAGCGCCGGCCACGCATACTGCCCCGACGGAAACGCGAACCTCACGCGCACACCCTCTGGAGCGCGCACCGGCCCCTCGTTGCCACCAGCAGTATGCACCGTCACGTCAAGCGAACCACACACAGCGAAAAAAGCCTGTTGAGCAGCGGAAAGCGGTGCAGCACCCTCAAGCAGCACCTGCATAGGGCGCGCAGGCAGCGCAGGCGCAAGTTCAGCCAACGCGCAGCCAAATTCCACCAAGCCCAGCTCTCCCAAACGCGCATAATAGGCCGCAGCCAAGCGCAGCGCCTGCACCTCGGCAGCCCCCACACCCGCAAGCGCACCTTCGCTAGCAGCAGCAACGGCAGCCTCGAACGCAGGCAACCCCGCCGCCTCGGCAACGCAGGCGGCCGCCACGCGGTCAAGCCCGCAAGCGCAACTTTGCTCGCCGTCGCACAGCACGCGCAGCAACGCCTCGCGCTGCAAACGCGAGGCAATAGCCCTGCCATCGCCGTACAGCTCCCACAAATCGGCAACCCACGCTTCAAACGTCGACACCGTCACGCCGAACAGCGCATCGCCCCTTGTGGCAGCGGCTTTTCTATACGCCACCGCCTGACCCATGGTCGGCAGCAGCACCACATCATATGCATTCATAGTATCCATGCCCACCATTCTATCGCACACCCAATTGCCCATCTGTACCACGCAAAGGACTCACAGCAACTTTTCCGCCCAATTCCTCTCTCAGCAACCAAAAAGGCCGGCCGTCCAAACGGACGACCGGCCCTAGCAAGCATCAGCCTACCACGCGCAAGCGAATCCTATTCGCCGTCGTACATGGCCTTCAGGCGCTCCAAGTGCGCATAGCGCTCGATAGCAGCCTGCTCGTTGCGCACGAACAGCTCGCCGGCGCGCTCGGGGAACTCGCGCGTCAAGCGGCTGTAGCGAGCCTCGTTCATGAGGAACTCCTGGTAGCCGCCCGCCGGCTCCTTGCTGTCCAGCGTGAACTTCTTGCCCGCAGCACCCTCGGGGTTGAAGCGGAACAGGTTCCAGTACCCACAGTCCACGGCCTTCTTCATCTCGGTCTGGCAGTTGGCCATGCCACCCTTGATGGAGTGCATCTCGCACGGCGAGTACGCGATGATCAGCGACGGGCCATGATACGCCTCGGCCTCGTTGATGGCCTTGAGCGTCTGTGCGGGCTTCGCGCCCATGGCAACCTGCGCCACGTACACGTAGCCGTACGCCATGGCAATCTCAGCCAGCGACTTCTTCTTGATGTCCTTGCCCGCAGCAGCGAACTGGGCAACCTGGCCGATGTTGGAAGCCTTCGAAGCCTGGCCGCCAGTGTTGGAGTACACCTCGGTGTCGAACACGAAGATGTTGACGTCCTCGCCGGATGCCAGCACGTGGTCGAGTCCGCCGTAGCCGATGTCGTAAGCCCAACCGTCGCCACCGAAGATCCAGATGGACTTCTTGGCCAGGTACTCCTTGTGGTCAAGGATGCGCTGAGCAGCCTCGGCAACTTCGCCTTCGCCTGCGGCCACAGCCGGCAGCGCGGCAATCAGCGCATCGGCGGCAGCACGGCTGGCGGCCTTGTCCTCGCGGGCGTCAAGCCACGCCTGGGCAACCTCGGCAGCTTCAGCGCCGGCATCGATGATGACCTGCGCCTCAGCGGCCAGCATGTTGTTCACGGCCTCGTAGCCAAGCAGCATGCCCATGCCGTGCTCGGCGTTGTCCTCGAACAGGCTGTTCGACCACGCAGGGCCATGGCCCTGCTTGTTGACGGTATACGGGCTGGTGGCAGCCGGGCCGCCCCAAATGGACGAGCAGCCGGTGGCGTTGGAGATGTACATATGGTCGCCGAACAGTTGCGTGATCAGGCGCGCATACGCCGTCTGAGCGCAGCCCGCGCACGCGCCGCTGAACTCAAGCAGCGGCTGCTTGAACTGGCTGCCGCGCAGCGTGGTGTCCTCGATCTGCGGCTTGTCGGCAACGTCGTTGACGCAGTAGTCGAACACGTCCTGCTGAGCAAGCTCGCCCTCAACGCCCACCATCTCAAGGGCGTCGGCCGGGCAGGCCTTCACGCACACGCCGCAACCCATGCAGTCAAGCGGGCTGATGGCCAGCGTGTACTTCAGATCCTTGACCTTGCCCTTCATAGGCAGCACGGTCATGGCCTCGGGGCCAGCGGCAACTTCCTCGTCGGTCAGACCGAACGGGCGGATGCAGGCATGCGGGCATACGAACGAGCAGCTGTTGCACTCGGTGCAGCTTTCGGCGTTCCACTTCGCCACGCTCACAGACACGCCGCGCTTCTCGTAGGCGGCAGCGCCCTGCTCCCACTGGCCGTCGGCGTAATCGACGAACGTGGAAACCGGCAGCGAGTCGCCGGCCATGCGGCCAACGGGCTGCATAACCTCGCGCACCTGCTTGACCAGCTCGGGGCGGCCCTTCAGCTGCTCGGGCTCGGCGTTATCAACGGCGTCGGCCCACGAAGCCGGCACGTCAACCTTCACGAACGCCGTGGCGCCCGCGTCGATGGCGCGATGGTTCATGTCCACCACGTCCTGGCCCTTCTTCAGGTAGGACTTCGTGGCGGCGTCCTTCATGTACTTCAGCGCGTCTTCTGCCGGCAGGATGTTGGCCAGCGCGAAGAACGCAGACTGCAAAATGGTGTTCGTGCGTTTGCCCATGCCCAGCTCAACGGCCAGGTCGATGGCGTTGATGGTATACAGCTGCACGTTGTTGGCCGCGATGTAGCGCTTCGCCTCGGCCGATAGATGGTGCTCCAGTTCCTCGGGCGTCCACTGGCAGTTGATCAGGAACGCGCCGCCGGGCTTCACATCATTGACGATCGGGAAGTTCTTCGTGATGTAGCTGGGGTTGTGGCACGCCACGAAGTCAGCCTTATTAATATAGTAGCTGCTGCGGATGGGCGCATCGCCGAAGCGCAGGTGGCTGACCGTCACGCCGCCGGTCTTCTTCGAGTCGTACTGGAAGTAGGCCTGCACGTACTTGTCGGTGTGGTCGCCGATGATCTTGACGGAGTTCTTGTTCGCGCCAACGGTGCCGTCGCCGCCAAGGCCCCAGAACTTGCACTCGATGGTGCCCGGTGCCGCCGTGTTCGGCGCAGCCGGGTCCTCGGGAAGCGAAAGGCCCGTCACGTCGTCGACGATGCCGATGGTGAACTCGCTGCGCGGCTCGTCCTTGGCCAGCTCGGTGTAGATGGCGAACACGGACGCGGGCGGCGTGTCCTTGCTGCCCAGGCCGTAGCGGCCGCCGGTCACCTTGATGCCGGTGCGGCCTTCCACCATAAGCGCGTTCACCACGTCCAGGTACAGCGGGTCGCGCGCGCCCGGCTCCTTCGTGCGGTAGATCACCGACTGGTTCTGCAAACCGTCGTTATAAGTGTAGTACCACCAGTCGCCGTGCTTGCGCGGGGCGCTCTCCTTGGCGTAGTTCCACACTTCGGTCAGCCGCTCGCGGATGGCCCCGCGGAACGGAATTTGCGAGAGGTAGTCCTGCGTCACGGCGTTCTCGGCGGCGACCCACGCGGCCGTGGCCTCCGAGTTGTCGTCCTCGAGCCAGCGGTAGGGATCGGGAACCTCCGTGCCGAAATAGTTGTCCACCACGTCGCCGCGCACGGTCTCGGGGTAAGGCTGGTGTTTTATCTGTTTCATATTGCCGCAACCTGCCGCCGCCGCTGCACCGAGCAGAAGGGCGGGTTTGATGGATAAATGCTTCATAATTGAACCGTTTGGGTAATGATCGGGACAAAGTTATGAAAAATTCAATATTTTCAGTAATTTTGCCTATTGAAAACAACTGTCTATGCACAACGAACTCAAAACGATAATCGAGCAGGCGTGGGAAAACCGCGCGCTGCTTCAGGCCCCCGCCGTGCAGCAAGCCGTACGACAGGTCGTCGAACTGGTGGACAAGGGCGAACTCCGCACGGCGGAACCCGTCGACCCGGCCAAAAGCGAATGGAAGGTCAACGAGTGGGTCAAGAAGGCCGTGATCCTCTATTTCCCGATCCAGAAGATGCGCACGATGCGCGCCGGCGAACTGGAATGGTACGACAAGATGGACATCAAACACGACTACGACCGGCTGGGCGTGCGCGCCGTGCCCCATGCAGTAGCCCGTTACGGAGCCTACATCGCTCCGGGAGCCATTCTCATGCCCTCGTACGTCAATATCGGCGCCTACGTGGGCGAAGGGACGGCAGGGAAATGTTGACGCCCTGTGTGTGGAACTCATCGATCAGGAAGGTGACGATCTCTTCCAGTTCGTTGTAATCACTGGAACTTAAAGAACTTAAGGTGATTTCTTCATGTCCTGTATTTTTCAGCATTGCACGTGCCGTCTCTTTGAGCATGTTGATATCACGCGGACGTGTCGGACGGTAAACCATTCCCGCCTGACAGAAACGACATCCACGGATACAGCCACGCTGGATTTCCAGAACGGCTCTGTCCTGTGTAACCTTGATAAACGGGACAACCGGCTTTAACGGATAGGTTGTCTGGCTCATATCTGCCGCAACTACTCGTTTGATTTTTTCCTTTGCATGCGGATTGTTTGGCAGGAAAGATTCGATTGTGCC
>OLOX01001184.1_pt1 | contig 25572 bp, 19 predicted proteins | sample 1672091 | NCBI WGS metagenome assembly OLOX01 (sample SAMEA3136644, study PRJEB25190) | human gut metagenome | reverse complement strand
TATGCTGGAAAAATGCACCCTTATTTCGGTCGTGTGTCCCGTGGGTACGCCGGATGCACAGCTGCAAGCCTATAGGAAGATCATCGACCTTGCCGATGTGGTACTATGTGTTCATGATACGGACTTGTCAGCAACGGACAGTGGGAAAAACAGAGCCTTTGCTTTTGCTGTGGAAAGCCATACGCCCACGCTGGTCTTGCATCCGAAAGAGCTGACCGCAGAGTGGGTCGGCGAGCGGTTCTATCCCAGACGGTCTTGATAACAGGATGATTAGCCCCTGTTCACGACGCAGCAAGCCGGATCGCGCCTTGCCTGCAAAACAAAAAAAGCCGTAGGCATCTGTGCCTACGGCTGCATGAGGAATAGTTCGTTTTTCGTAAATCATATACAATTCACGACAGAAAAGTTACCGCAATTCCATTCTTTACTATACATTGACTTGCTAAAAAAGTCAATAAAAAATGCAGAAAAATTGTGAAAAAGCAAGAACTATCTGAATTGCGATTCAAATTGCTTTATATTGTTTCCATCATCTGGAAGTTCAAAAGAAAGGATACCACGGTATCTTGTTAATTGCCGTCACAAACACCGTCAGAAGGAAGGGAGATTACTATGCCACGGCGAGGAGAGAACATTTACAAGCGGAAGGATGGTCGGTGGGAGGGCCGCTATATTCGCGGCCGGACACCTGCCGGCAAGGCAGAGTATGGCTATGTATATGCCAAAAGTTATGCAGCCTGTCGTGAGAAGCGACGGAAGATGGAAGGAGTCATACCACAGAAGCCGACCCTGACAGGTGAAATGTCTGTGGCCCAGGCAGTTGCGTTCTTTTTGTCAGATCGCCGTGGTGAGCTAAAGGCTTCAACGGTCGGGCGCTACGAGTATGTGATCAGCCATTATATTGTCCCAGATCTGGGAACGGTCATGCTGCGTGATCTGACGGCGGAAAAACTTTCTGTATTTTTTTCGCGGCTGCAAGATAGAGGTTTGTCATGCAAGAGCACAAGGGATGTTGGTGTGCTGCTGAAAACAATTTTCAAAGTTGTGAAAAAGAAATGCCATTGCGACTGCCCCGGCAGGGATGTGGAGCTGCCTGCATATCGAAGCAAAAAGGTCGAGGTATTTGCTGACCACGAAATAGCCGCGCTGGCGCAGAAGGTATTGGATGCACCGGACATCACGGGACTTTGTGTCCTTCTAATCCTGAACACCGGGCTGCGCCTTGGTGAGATCTGCGCTCTGCGCAAAAGCGACATTGACTACCGCTCCGGCTTTCTGCGAATTGAGCGCTCGGCTGCCCGTGTACGCGATGCTTCCGGGACACATCTGGTGGTGCAATCCCCGAAAAGCGGCAGTTCTGTGCGTCTTGTAGCCATTCCCAATGATATGCTGGAATTGCTGAAAGCGACCACCCAGAGCATTCAGAGAGACAATTATCTGCTGACCAACACGGACACGCCGATGGAACCGCGCACACTGCAATACCGATACCGGAAGCTGCTGGAACGCTGCGGTATCCGCTATCGGAATTTTCACGCCCTCCGACATACCTACGCGACAAGGTGCATGGAGAATGGTGTGGACATCAAGAGCCTCAGCGAACTGCTGGGCCACGCTGATATACGGACGACATTACAGACCTATGTGCATTCCTCTCTGGCACATAAAAAGCAGGCGGTGCAGAGTATATGCTTTCTCCCGATTGAAAGTACGTGGGGCAGTTTAACTCCGTCAAAAATTCCGTCAGAGATGCCGCAAAGCGATGCGCTGCAAGGACGCGCAGACGCAGGGGTCGTGAATTGTATATGATTTACGAAATACCCAGAGCGTGTGCTGACACTTTGCAGTATGCACAAACCGCAGCAGCATCATTCATTTGCAACAGACAAGTAAATATGATCCGGTGACACCGTGTGGCTGTGTTGGTCGTAAAGATCTTTTTGTATGCAAAAGATCAGGCAGCAGCCTAAAAGGAATTTGGGTTAGAAACCCTCTGCGGACGGCACTGTGAGCGCAAGGAAATGGTCGAAGCGGCGAAAGCTGTTGGGTAATACCGCCATTGGGAGGAAGCTTCTGAGAAGGTAGATCATGTACGAAAGGCGAAAGCCTTGTGGCGCGAGGGCAGGAGAATTGCACGGTCAAGGATCTTTGGTACACAGTGGCGCTCTCTCGCTGTGACGAGGGCAGGAGCGTGCGCTGACGGATTTTGTCAGCGTTTTTTCTTGCCAAAATGTCGCTGGTCATCCCCTGAGAAGTGGTTTGTCCGGCATTTTTTCGTAATAAGGAGGAGTGTTACTATGTCTCAACGCGGCGGACGTCCCATTGATTTTCAGGCGTGGGCGCAAAACCAAATAGTCAAAAGGGCTGTAGCAGCACTGGAAGCGCGTGACGAAGCATTTGCCGAGCGAAACGCAGATACGCCGCTGCCGCAGCTGGCGCGGTATCTGAGTCGGTGCGCCATCTCGCTGGGTCACAGCCCATCCCCCAGCGAAGTGGATGGCGGTACGTTTATTGAGCAGCGTTTTGGCAGCTGGGCAGCCGCGATGGCGGCGGCAAGGCTGCCGCAGCCTCGTTCCATGCGCAAGCTGCGCGACACCGCTCGCTATAAGGCGGAAAAGGTGAAGCAAGAACCGTTGTTCCGCGAGGAGCGAAGGCAGAAGCGGCAGCGCAAGCTGGAGCAATCCGAGCAGCGAAAGAAGGAGCAGGCTATCAAAAAGCGTGCGGAGCGGGCTGCTAAGGCTGAATGGGCGGCGAAGAAGAAGGCGGAGGCTGAAGCAAAGGCTCTCACCTTGGCAGAGACCTCCGCTGAAGCCGCACTTGATACAATATCCGCAGCAATTAACCCTAGTCAAGCCGAGACAGTCTGAACGGAGACTGTCAGCTTTCCATAGGGGGACGGGGTTTAAGCCGCCCCGTCCCCCATCCTCAAATCCGCAAAAGGCAAGTCGAGACGGCAAATGCCGTTGTCTTTTCCATAGCGGGAGGGGTTTGCCGGCCCCTCCCGCATCCTCAAAATCAACAGCCCTAACGGCTGAAGGAGAATTGACATGAAAAAGAATCTGAGATATATCATCGCGTTCCTGCTGGCACTTATGATGCTGTTGAGCCTGTGTGCCTGCGCCCAGACCGGCACTGCCGGCAATAGCGGCGAATTGGATCTGGATTATGTGGGAGAGGATACCGACCAACCCGAAGAGGAAAAGCCGTGGTATTCCTGGTTTACGGAGGCCTTCAGCTTCGGCAAGAAGGACACGGCCCCCACCGCGCCCAGCAAGCCTGACAGCGTGGCGGATTTCTATGCCCAGGGCTCCGGAGATGCGCCGCAGGGCAACAAGGGCAATAAGACAGACCAGACGCCTTCTACCACACCTGAGGAGGATACCGCCAATAAGCCGTCCAACTCCGGCGGCAAAAAGGACGACAATAAAAAAGACGACCAGAAGGGTGAGGACAGCAATACCCCTACGCCCACCCCCGAGCAGAAGCCCGAAAGCAAGAAAGACACCGTCACCATTACCATTCGCTGCGATACGGCGGTGAATAACGGTATGCATCTGGAGAGCAAGTGGGCGGGCATCGTCCCGGCCTCCGGCGTGATCCTGCCGGTAACCACGGTGGAGGTGAAGGAGGGCGACACGGTTTTCGACGTCCTCGCCTTTGTGTGTGAAAAGTACAAGATCCACATGTCCTATCGGGGCGGTACCTCCAGTGGCTGCTATGTGGATGGCATCAACAACCTCTATGAATTCGACGGCGGCCGCTGGAGCGGCTGGATGTACTGTGTCAACGACTGGTATCCCAACTACGGCTGCGGCGTGTACTTTGTCAAGCCCGGCGAGGTCATTGAGTGGAATTACACCTGCGACCTTGGCTGCGATCTGGAAAACGGAGATCCCTACGGGTACGGCAAGGAATGGAAGGATAACCATGACTGATACCCGGATGCGTTTCTTCGGGAACCTGCATCCGGCGGTCAGTATGGCGTACTTCGTACTGGTGCTGGGCCTGACACTGGGGTGTATGCACCCGGTCACGGTGGTGCTGTCCTTTCTCGGCGCCAGCTGGTTTTCCATCCGGCTGCGAGGCTGGAGGGCCTACGGCCACACCATGCGGTTTGTGGGTCCTATGTTTTTGCTGATCGCCCTCGCCAATCCGCTATTCAACCATCGGGGCGTGACCATGCTTTTTACCATCAATCACCTGTGGTACACGCTGGAAGCCGTGTGCTACGGTCTGGTGTCCGGCTGCTCCCTGTGCGCCGTCATTATGTGGTTTACCTGCTATCAGGAGGTCATGACCTCCGATAAGTTCCTGTACCTGTTCGGCAAGCCCTTTCCCGGTACGTCGCTGCTGATCACCATGACGCTGCGGTTCATCCCACAGCTCCAACAGAACCGCCGCGAGATCCGTCAGTCTCAGACCATGTTACAGGAGGAAGGTACGCGGCTGCTGCAAAGGCTGGGCAGTGCCCTGCGGAACCTGTCGGTGCTGCTGACCATGAGCATGGAGGCGGCGGTGGAGACGGCGGACAGTATGAAATCCCGGGGCTACGGTGCCAAGCGGCGTACCACATTCCACCTGTTCCGTTTCGATGGCCGGGACGCCCGGACGCTGGGCCTCATTCTGGCAGTGGCAGGCGTCTGCATCACCGCCCGCGCCTTCGGTCATGGGTATATGGAGTTCTATCCTGCCATGACGCCGGTGCTGCTGGGCAGTGCCAGCTATACCATGTTTGTCTTTTACGCCGTGCTGATGTTCCTGCCCGGTATTCTTGAAACAAAGGAGGCCATCAGATGGCGCTCTTACGGTTTGAACACCTGAGCTTCTCCTACCCGCTGGCTGACACGCGGGCACTGGACGACGTCTCGTTGGAGATACATAAGGGCGAGTATGTGGTGCTGTGCGGCCCCTCCGGCTGCGGCAAGACCACGCTGCTGCGCCATGCCAAGCCCGGTCTGCTGCCTGTGGGGGCAAGGGCCGGCGAGACCTTTTATAAGGACGCGCCTCTTTCCCAACTGCCGGAGCTGACCGCTGCGGCGGAGATCGGCTTCGTACAGCAGAACCCGGATAATCAGATCGTCACAGATTTCGTATGGCATGAGCTGGCCTTCGGCCTTGAAAATATGGCACTGAGCGTGCCGGTGATCCGCCGCCGCGTGGCGGAGATGGCCGCTTTTTTCGGCATGGAAACGTGGTTCCGCAGTAAGACCACGGAGCTGTCCGGCGGGCAGAAGCAGCTGATGAATCTGGCCTCGGCACTGGCCATGGGGCCAAAGCTGCTGATTTTGGACGAGCCCACCTCCATGCTGGATCCGCTGGCGGCCCGCAATCTGCTTTCTACCGTCCAGCGGATCAACCGCGAGCTGGGCGTAGCCATCCTTTTGACGGAGCATCGGCTGGACGAGGTATTCCCCGCCGCCGACCGTGTGGTGACTATGGATCGGGGGCGTATCCTGTCAGACGGTGCGCCGGCTGAGATCGCGCGGCAGCTATCCGGCAGCGCGGAAAAGAGCCGTATCTATTTCGGACTTCCCGCCGCCGTCCGCATCTTCAGTGAGCTGGAGCAGACGGACGAGCTGCCCCTGACGGTACGGGATGGCCGCCGCCGCTTGGAGCGGCTGCTGCCCATCACGGCGGAGGATTCCGCGCCTGAAACCGCGAAACCTGAGAAAGAAGCAAAGCACCCCGCCGTTTTAGAGGGCAAGGAGCTTTGGTTCCGATATACCGAAAAAAGCAAAGATATTCTTCGCGGCACAGATGTAACGCTTCATCGGGGTGAGCTGCTGTGTCTGCTGGGCGGCAACGGCGCAGGCAAAACCACGCTGATGCAGGCACTGGCCGGCTTCCGAAAGCCCTATCGTGGCAAGGTGAAGCTGGCGAAGGGTCAGCGGCTGTGTATGCTACCCCAGAACGCCCGGTCGCTGTTTGTGGCCGATACGGTGGAGAAGGAGCTGCTGGACAGCGCCGGTCAGGATCAGGCCAAAGCCATGCAGATGGCGGAGAAGCTGGAGCTGACGCCCCTGCTGGCGCGGCACCCCTATGACCTGTCCGGCGGCGAGATCCAGCGTCTTGCCGTAGGCAAGCTGCTGCTGCGGGAGGCCACGGTGCTGCTGCTGGACGAGCCCACCAAGGGGCTTGACGCCTATGCCAAGGCGGAGCTGGCGCAGCTGCTGCGGGCGCTGTGCCAAGATGGCACGTCCATCCTGATCGTGACCCACGATGTGGAATTCGCCGCCCGCTATGCTACGCGCTGCGCCCTGATGTTTGACGGGCTGCTGCTCTCCGAGGGCGAGCCCCACGACTTCTTTGCCGGAAACCGGTTCTATACCACCGACGCCAACCGTATCGCGGCAGAGCACTTCCCCATGGACATTATCTGCGAGGAGGTGATCGCGTCGTGTCGAAGCTCTTTGTCAGCAAAAGAACCAGAGCCGCCGCGTGGGTGATCCTTCTGGTGCTGCCTGCCCTGATGGCGGCCTTCGGCTATTACCATAGCCACCGTCCCGCGGTCAATCCGGTGGGTTCCCGCACTTTCTGGGACTACATCATATTAAACTCGGATATTCTGCTGGGCCTGCTGTTCCTGCTGGCGTCCGCCATCCCCTTCATACTGGTATTCGATAAGAAGAAGCCCCAGGCTCGCGAGCTGGTGCCGATTGCAGTGATGGCGGCCATTGCCGTGGTAGGCCGCACGGTGTTTGAGATCATCCCGCTGCCCAACTTCAAGCCCTGCTCCGCCATCATTATCATCACGGCGGTGGCCTTCGGGCCGGAGGCGGGCTTTCTTACCGGCGCGCTGACCGCCTTTGTCAGCAACTTCATTTTCGGACAGGGACCGTGGACGCCATGGCAGATGTTCACATGGGGGCTGGTGGGCTTTCTGGCGGGTATCCTGCAAAATGCAGGTGTATTCAAAGGCAGAAGCCGCCGTCACTTTGCGGCGCAATGGTGGGACAGGCTGTGCCCGGAGAATACCAACCGGGGCGATTTGCTGCATTTTGTGCGGCAGCTTACCGACCATGCGCCCCTGCGGCTGTGCCTTTACGGTTTCCTGTCCGGCTTTCTGTACGGCTGGATCATGAACCTGTATTTCATCATCGGGTATGTAAGCCCCCTTACCTGGCAGACGATAGGCGCGGCCTATCTATCCAGCTTTTTCTTCGATTTCTGTCACGGGCTGTGTACGTTTCTGGTGCTGTGGGCACTGGGCGACCCGTGGGTACGGAAGCTGGAGCGCATCAAGATCAAATTCGGCCTGACGGCGGAGGAGCGGAACTATGTGCTGCCGCCCTCCACATTTGAGATAGCGAGAGAGAACTATGAGTGAACGAAAAACGATCATCAGGACGGTGGGGCTGAAGAAGCACTACACCGTTGGCGGCAACACGGTTCGTGCGCTGGATGGCGTGGACATGTCCGTGCTGCAAGGCGAATTTGTCTGTGTCGCAGGCCGCAGCGGCTCCGGTAAGTCCACCATGCTGAATATGCTGGCAGGCCTTGAGCCGCCCACGGAGGGTGAGATCATTGTCCGAGGCAAGCATCATTTGGAGGCTATGGACGAGGAGCAGCGGACAAGGTTCCGCCGCCGCTATATTGGCTTTGTGTTCCAAAGCTACAACAACCTGCCCCAATACACGGCATTGGAGAATGTGGCGCTGCCGCTGGCCATCCGAGGCGTACCGGAGGATGAACGGAACTGGCTGGCGTGGCAGGCCCTGAGCCGTGTGGGACTGCGCGGACACGTAGATCACCGGCCTGCGGAGCTGTCAGGCGGTCAGCAGCAGCGCGTCAGCATCGCACGAGCCATTATTACGGAGCCCTCCATCGTGCTGGCGGACGAGCCTACCGGAAACCTGGACAGCCGTACCGGCCAGGAGGTCATGGAACTGCTGTGCGAGATCTTCCGGGAGAGGAACACCACCTTCATCCTCAGCTCCCATGACCCGCAGATGCAGTGTTACACGGATCGTACCGTCTATTTCAGCGACGGAAAGATAGAGATAGAAAATCACCACACCGGAGAGGAGAACGCACAGTGAAAAGAGAAACGGTAAAACGGGTACTGGCCCTGTTGATCTGCGTATTGATGACAGTATCCCTGCTGCCCGCCGTCGCTATGGCGGAAGAAGTCACAGAGGATGTGATAGATGACAGCACCATTGAGGCTTACACGTCTTACGAAAACGGAGAGGATGCCGGCGTCGGCGGGGTCTCGGTTACAGACGAAAAGCCCAACACGGATATCAAGGTCATCCCCAGCGACGCCAACGCCCTGATCCTGATGGATACCGGCGCACAGTCCCCAAAAGGCGTTCCCGGTCAGGTGGTGAAGATCGTGCTGCCGCTGGCGGTCAACAAGGAATATCTGCCCAGCGAGAAATACATGCTGCGCAACATCAACATCTATCCCGATGTGCCTACCGACGCCAGCGTGTCCAACTGGCCCTTTGAGCTGATCTACGCCAGCGATGTGCAGCACTTAAAGGATATGTCCTACAACTCCACGGCGGAGGTGTGGTTCGAGTTCAAGGTCAGCGAGTTCGCCAGCAAGGGCCGTTATGCTGTGCCCTTTAAGATCAATGCCACCGTGTGGCGGGAGGATGCCGTGAACGGCACCACTATCACCGAGGACGTGACCTTCAAGGTCAGCGCCTATGTGACCGTTACCGACAACGGCAATATGTCCGGCGTTACCACCTCCTTCGGCAGCCTTCAGGTGGCGGGTACCAACGCGGGCGGCTCCTATACCGTGCCTACCGGCACACCCAATCAGACTATCTCCATGCGGATCCCCGTGATCAATGTGGGCGGCACCCTGACCAGCGTGACGGTCTATCCCGTGGTCTCTGCCGCGCTGGACGAGTTCCCCTTCGTGATCGATTCCACCAATTTGGGCAAGTATTTTGACTACTGGCCAAGCGGCGAGGTGAAGTATCTGGACTACACCTTCACGGTGTCGCCCTTTGCCACCTCCGGCAACAAGTCCATTAAATTCAAGGCAAATTATTTCGAGAACAGTGCCCCGGCGGAGGGCTCCTTCTCCACGCAGTTTACTGTGATCGACGGCTATGACGCCTCCGCCATGTCGGTGATGGTGCAGAGCTATAAGCTGTATGTGGACGATACCGAGGTATCCGGCCTGATGGCAGGCGAGGAGACGGAGCTGCGCCTGACCCTGATCAATAATTCCAAGTATGACACGGCCAAGAAGATCATCTCCAGCCTGGTATTCACCAATTCCCCCGGTCTGACGCTGTGCGTAGGCGGCACGGATACCGCCTATGCCGATTCCATCAAGCCGGGCGGTACGACGATCCTGAAATACAAGATCATGGCCAAGCAGGACGCGGAGGTTGGCCCCGCCATGCTGGGCATCAATCTGACCTATGAGACCACCGAGGCGGTGGCCGGTAAGGCGGCGCAGAACATCATGCTGCCGGTCAGCCAGAAGATGGATGTTCTGGCCGGTACGCCGGAGGTGTACGGCACACTCAGCAAGGATAAGGAAGCTACCATCTCCGTGCCGCTGACCAACATGGGCCGCGCCAAGGCTATGAATATCCGGGTGCTGGCCACGGACGGCATGACCGCCTCCACCCCCTGTTATGTGGGCGACCTGCTGGCAGGCGGCTCCACCAGCGCCGATGTAACGGTAGGCTTCTCCAAGATCGGCGCGTTTGTGGGCAAGATGATCCTCCAGTATGAGGACGCCAACGGCGAGACGTATTCTCAGGACATCTCCGTGCCCCTGAGCGTGGCGGAAAGCTCTGCGGATACAGATGCCAACAGCGTCAACGCAAATAAAGACGGCACAGGCAGCCGCTGGTGGCTGTGGCTGCTGATAGCGATCCTTGCGCTCGTCCTGATCGGCATTGTGGTCTATGTCATCATCCGCTATAAGCGCGGCGAAATCGGGCCCGGTGCCGAAAACACCGCTGCCTTGGACGATTTTGACGACGACTTTGACGCAGACGGCGGCGCACCGGGCATCGGGGAGAAGCCGCTGACCTACGACGGAAGCAATAAGGACGGGAATGTATGAAGCCAAAAGACCTGTTTCGCTACGGCTGCACCAACCTGTTCCGGCGAAAGACCCGCACGGCGCTGACAGCCCTGTCCATGGCGGTGGGCGTCATGTGTATCGTGGTGCTGATCTCCGTGGGTCTCGGATATGAACAGGCATACCGCGAGAGCATCGAGGCACTGGGCAGCCTGACAAAGATCGATGTGACGCCTGCCACCGGCGATTACGGACGCAAGGCACTGCTGAACGACAAGGCACTGGAGGCGTTCCGAGGCATCGACGGTGTGGAGGCGGTAACGCCGGTCTATCAGCAGTCCGCCTACATCGTGTCCGGCAACTATGTGAACATGGTGCGCGTCTACGGCATCGACATGACCACGGCGGAGCGTTTCATGCTGACGCCGGAGCGGGGCGTTATGGCCGAGGACGGTACGCGCCTGCATCCGGAGGTGCTGTTCACCGACGACGTGGCGGCTGGTCTTGCCAACAAGGCCAAGGACTGGGAACTGGCGGTGGACGAGAACGGCAACGCCCTCATTGATCTGCTGGAAGTGCCTGTCCGCATGACCTTCGATTCCTCCAGCCTGACCGGCGAGCCGAAGGCCGACACCGACGGACGGGCACTGCCCTCCAGTAACCTCTATACCCTGCAGGTGACAGGCATCTGCTCCACCCTGAACAACAACTTCGCCACCGCCGCGTTCATGTCCTTCGACCGCTTGCAGGAGATGACGCAGGCCAACGCCAATTACATGGGTGCGACTACCCAGACTAAAACAGCGGAGGAGAAGGCCAACGGTCCTACCTACGACTTGGTTTGGGTCATGGTCAAGAACGTCAACGACGTGCAGCGTATTGTCAAGCTGATCCGCGACACGGGGCTGAACACCTATTCGCTCAACGATATGCTGGAGACGGTGCGGACACAGTCCCGGCAGATCCAGGGGATGCTGGGCGCGCTGGGCGGTATCGCTGTCCTGATCTCCGCCATCTGCGTGGCAAACACCATGATGATGTCCATTACGGAACGGACGCGGGAGATCGGCGTGCTGAAGGTGCTGGGCACCGTTCGCAGCGACATCTTTAAGATGTTTCTCTCGGAGGCACTGATCGTAGGCGTGATAGGCGGCGCGGCGGGCTTGGTGCTGAGCTTTATCGCCAAGTGGCTGATACCGGTGATCTTCGCGTCCCGTGAGCTGCGGTGCGTGCTGCCCTGGTGGCTGGCGGTCTGCGGCGTGGTGTTTTCCGGCTGCGTGGCCATTGCCGCCGCATGGATCCCCGCACGCAAGGCAACGCTCATCAGCCCCAACGAGGCCATTCGCTCTGAGTGAGGTAACGATATGAAAAAGACAACACAAAACGTAAGACGCTCGCTGCGCCGTGTGCTGACGCTGCTGCTGGCACTGGTAATGACCCTTTCTCTGGCGGTGCAGGCGTTTGCGGCGATTGGTAATTGGCCCGCCACAGGGGATACCACAGTCGACCGCTATATGCAGAACAGCGGCACTTTCTATAACGGCGATACCGTGATCGCACCCAAATACAGCAACTTTGGCGGCTTTATCAATGTATACGGTGTGCCGAAGGGTTCCGCTGCAAGCACCTATGTGATGACACCGACCTCCGTCGACTTTGGCGACCTGAAAAGCTCGAAGAATAATACCGTTGATCTGGAACTGAACAGAGCCTACGACTTCTCAGAGCCGATCCGGTATCATATCACCTCTGAAAATGGACGGACATTTTTCGCCTACGCGTTCGCTGCGGAGGCAACCAGCAAGGATACTTGGACTGAAGCAGATACACAGGCTCTGTTGGGTATGGCAGGGTTGTTTGTAGATACTTACCATCAGCTCTACCTTACGATAGATAAAATCAACGCTTCGAGGACGGAAATCGGCACCTACCATCCGGCCAACGCGGATATGCTCAGCACGCTGGGCTATTGGCTGGGCATGAGCACGGCGTATTTTGATCTCGACGAAGGCGAAAGCAGCATGAACGGCAATCGCCTCTTTGACTCCTATGAAGCAAAGTGGCGTGGCGGCGGCGAGGAGGCCGTTCAGTTCATGCGGGAATACCTGCAAAGGTATATTGCCAAAAAAGGCTATAGTCAGGTCAGCCCCGCTGCCCTGCGGGTCATCTATGAGCAGCTCGTTCCGGAATATCTTGCCTATGCTGAGCAATGCCGCATCAAGGAGCCGGTCATTGACCGTGTGACCATCGGCGGCTCGGTGGGCAGCATCAATACCGAAACCCGTACGGTAACGGTGAAACTGCCGGAGGGCGCAGACCGTTCCCAGTTGACCGTGCAAGTAGAGGTGGGAACCGGGCTGGCCGCCAACTCCGTGGCCGGCTCTGTGACCGATGGGAGGCTTGCCTATCAGGTAACGCCCTATGATCCGGCATACGGCACAAGGTATAGTGCTTTAGGTGCCACATGGCGTATCGTTATCGAAACGGGAGTGCCGGATAATCTGGTCACCTCCTTCGCCGTCACCACAGGTGGCGTGACACGCTATGGCAAAATCGACGAGACCAACAAGACGATCTCCCTGAATCTGCCGGAGGGTACGGATCTGAGCGCCATCACGCCGGTCGTTACCCATACCGGTACGGAGGTCAAAATCAACGGGGAATCTTTTACCGGCAGCGGTTCTTTTGATTTTACTAATTCCGAGTCAACGCCCCTGACGTTGACGGTGACCAACAGCAATTTTAAACTGCACACCGACTACAAGGTGACCATCACAGCCAGAAAGTCCTCGGAGAATCACATCACCTCCTATAAGCTGGGTGACGCAGAGGGCGTGATCGATGGCGACAGCATTGCCATCACCATCCCTTACGCCATGGATCTGGCGGCTGTAAAGCCGAAGATCGCCTTTTCCGAGTTTGCGGTGCTCGTCGAGCCTGATACGCTGAAGGTGGGCGAAAACACTTACACCGTTACCTCTGAAGACGGCAAAGTGCGTACTTATACGGTGACCATCACCCGCACACCGGTGGCAACAGGCAACCGGATCCTGTCCTTCGCCTACGGCTCGATAGCGGGCACCATTGATCAGGTGAAGGGTACCATCACGCTGGCGCTTCCTGCCGGTTCGCCGGTCAGCTTCGTGCCGACCATTACCGTATCCCCCTTCGCGGAGGTCACACCGGCCTCTGGCGAAAAGCAGGATTTCAGCAAGCCTGTGACATATACGGTCACGTCCCAGGCCGGATATACCAATACCTATACCATTACGGTAAGCATTTCCCAGGAGCCGACGGAGAATCCCCACAAGGCAGATATGAAGTCGCTGGTCCAGAAGATCACCACGCGGTACAGCCGGACAACGGCAAGCGCCTGGGAGGACTGGGAATGGATGAACCTGGGATTCTATCAGCATAAGCGGCCCAACCTTGATAACGGCTTCTCCATTGCCGAGTGCATCGTCCGGCTGGATACCACCACCAACGTGGCTATGACCAACATCGACCGTAAGATCATGACCCTGACTGCCCGCGGCATCGACTGCTCCAAGCTGTCACAGTACAACAACGGCGAGCCTTATGTTGACGCCAAGGGCAACAAGGTGGACAACCTGACTAAGGTGCTCTATAACTACCGGGGCGGCTGGACCATCAACGGCCCCATCTTCGCCCTGATTGCCCTGGACATGGGCAACTACACCATTCCGGCGGACGCGTTCTGGACGCGGGACAAGCTGCTGGAGACGATCCTGAACCACAAATACCTGTCGGACGGCTTCGGCCTTGACATGGTCACCATGCTGATGCAGTCCATCGGCCCGTACATGGATGATCCGGTCTATGGCGAACGGGTCAGGGCCAAGCTGGACGAGGGCCTTGAGATCGTGCTGGACAGCTTCGGCAGCAAAAACGTTTATAAAAACCCCTACGGCGTGCAGTGGGGCGGCGTTTACACCTCCGAGGGCTCGGCGCAGATCGTGTGCGCCATGTCCGCCATGGGCGTGGACTGCCACACCGATCCCCGCATGTCCAACGGTACCCAGAGCGCCCTGACGGCCCTGCTGGACTACGCGGATTACCGCGAGGGCTACTTTGCCCACACCAACACCACGCCGAAGAACGCCATGGCCACCTATCAGGGCTGCTACGCCACCCAGTGGTATCTGGGCTTCCTGAATAACGGCGGCGCGGGACACCCCTACTCCCTGTATTACCGGCAGTTTGATTTCTCCCGTAAGCTGTCCACCAAGGCGGACATTACCTCCTTTACGCTGGAGGGCAAGCAGGGCGTGTTTACCACGGAGGGCGGAGACAACATCATCACCGTGACCCTGCCTGCCGGTACGCCGTTGAACGATATGCACCCGCAGCTTCAGCTGTCCGACTATGCCACGCTCCTTGCACCGGATCTTACCGGCGGCATCACCTTTGTGAAGGATACCAAGACCGCCTTCACCGTGCAGGCGGAGGACGGCAAGACCACTAAGACCTACTATGTGGTAGTCAAGCTCTCGGATGAGGAAAAGCCCTCCGGCGCGGAGATCTACACCGATACCATTATGCTGAAGGACGCCAATATCCTGCGGGATCTGGATATTCTGGGCAAGAATATCACCGCTGGCACGGACAGCACGGATATCGAGCTGCTGCTTGATGCAGGAAAGGACACCTCAAATCTGATGATCTACGCCCGCCTCTCCTATGGAGCCACCGCCTCGCCGGCACTGGACGGGAAGAAGGGCATGAACCTGTCGGATTGGACGACCTTCACCATCACTTCCGGCGACGGGACGAATACCCGAACGTACCGCATCAAGGCCACGGCACGGACGCAGGCGTCTATCTCCGCCTTCAGCCTTACCATCGGCGGCACGGTCTATGAGGGCGTTATTGACAACAAGGCCAACACCATTACCATGTCCGGTGTGGACGACAGCAAACTGTCAAGCACCTCCTTCGCCCCGGATGTGACGCTTGGGCCGGAGACGCTGGTCTGCTCTCCTGCTCCCGGTCTGGCGCAGGACTTCTCCCGCACGGTGCAGTACATCGTTGCGGGCAATGAAAAGGTGCTGTCCCGCACCTATACCGTCTCCGTGCTGAATAAGGCGGGGCAGTTGATCTCCGGCAGCGGCGGTGGAGGCGGCAGCGATCCTGTAACGCCGGCCACCGGCGCGAAGATCACGGCCTTTTCCGTGTTGGGCGTGGACGGCGTCATCAACCAGAGCGTAGGTACTATCACCGTAACGCTGCCTGCCGGTACGAACGTGACGGCGGTAGCCCCCTCCGTTACAGTGACGGCGGGCGCGGTGGTCAGCCCTGTGCCCGGCGAGGTGGTGAACCTGACCGTTCCAGTGGTCTACACCGTGACGTTGGGCGAGGAAACCAGCCGCTATACCGTCACCGTGACCTTCGAGCGCAGCGTTTCCCAGCAGCTTTGGGACGAGCTGGGCAACAACTCGGATGTGGCGGATCACCAGACCAGCCACACCAAGCGGGATTGGAGCTGAGTGCCATGAGGAAAAGAAAAACTGTATTTCTATTGCTGGCATGCCTGCTGCTGACGCTGGCGGCGGGCTGCGGGAAAGCACCCCAGCAGCCGCAGGAGCGCAGCAAGTGGGACATCCTTTCCGCCAAGTGCGGCGAGGCAGACTGCACCGTGTCCGTCACCAAGAACTGGGGCGGGCAGGAAACGGGGCTGAGCTGTGTTGTGTTCATCCCTCCCACGGAGGGCATGGACATGACCGCCGTCCCGCTGACGCTCCGGCTATCCGAGGGCGCGACGCTGGACGAGACGGAGCCGTGCATCGTATCCATTGACGGTATGTCGCTGGTGGTGGATCTGACGGTTAGCGACCCCTGCATCACCGTGCAGAACGAGGGCTATACCCGCACCTACTGCCTGCGGCTCAAGGAGGCGATGGGATGAAGCGTATAGTATGCTTGCTGATCGCCGCGCTGAGCGTAAGCCTGCTGCTGGGCGGCTGCGGCCAAAACAGCGATCCGTTGTCTATCCGGGAGTTTATCATCGGCGACAGCATCGGCACGGTGGAACAGCGCGGCAGCGGAAAGGATGCGGAATATGTGATCTGCATCACACTGCCGATAGAAACGGATTTCCAGAACTGCACAGCCAACATTACGCTGGCGGACGGCGCGTCCGTCAATGGCGATAGTCCCTGCCTGAAGGCAGATTTGGGCGGCCGCATGGTGCTGGATCTGACGCTGGAACATCGGGATCTGATTATAGAGAATGGGTCAAGCAGCCGTTCCTACGGCTTTGAAATAGGGCTGAGCCGGTAACGGCTCATGATAGAAAAGAGGTGATGCATGGGATTACGGCGTTCCCTGCGCAGAAGAGATCAACAAAAAATTAACAGAAGGAGAACGAACATGAAAATGACGAAGAAGATCACCGCATTGTTGTTGGCTCTCGTGATGGCGCTGTCTCTCAGCACCATGGCATTTGCCGACGGCACCACGCCGACTACGACGGGGAAAGTGACCCGCACGACCGTCAATTCCATTGACGCCGTGTCCTCCATCACCATTGGCGGCACCACCGCCTATTATGAGAAGGACAGCAATACCGGCGACCAGATCTATATCCGCGCCATGGTGGCCGGCGGCACCGAGAATGGCCTGAAGAGCACCAACGTGGTGATCAACCTGAGCAATGCCGGCGCCACCATCAACGGCGACCTTTCCTTCACGGGTGCGGGCAATGTCCGCACGGCGACGAATGTGAACCTGCTCAACAAGGTCTATACCGTGATCATCAGCACCTCCGAGGGCGGCGTCACGACCAGCAAGACCTATAAGCTGGCTGCCGGTCTGCCCAGCGGCGCCGTTGCCATTGACGGAAACGACCCCCTGCGCATTATTGAATTGAAGTTTGGCACTGTGAGCGCCGCCATCACCGCGACCAATGCGCAGAACCCCCTCATGGGCAACACCGTGTCGAACAAGGATGGCAAGTGGACCTTTATCAACTATAAGGCCAATGCGACCCTGAGTGAGACGCCGACCTCCCGTGCCAGCGTTCCGGCTACCCTCACTCTGCCCACGGGCACGACCGCTTCCGGCTGCTACAACGCCGACGGCACCCTGGATCTTCGCGGCGGTGCACCCAAGCTGATTCTGACCAATGGCACCGAAAGCCGCAATTACTATGTGTTTGCCACCGATACCAATACCTTTGAGATCAAATACGGCTTTGACTTCACCGAAGCGATCAATTCGACCGAGTACAAGACTAAGGTTATGCTTGATGCAGCGAAGAACATTACCGTAACAGACGCCGTTGATAAGCTGATTGAAAAGGCGCAGGATTATTTTGGTACCGAAGATGAAGACGCCACTTATGGCACCATTATGGTCACTGCCGGTGAAACCGTGATGGATATCATGCGCAAATTTGCGGTTAAATCTGGCTTTGGGTCTGAGGTTCCCGAGGGCTGCACCTATATGGCGACCCTGAACGGCGTCGGTGAGTTCACCTTCGGCAATATGTCCGGCTGGATGTATACCAATGGCCCCAGCTGGGATGCCACCACCGGCGAAGCACTGTATACGACTTGGAACACGCCTCCCATCGGCGCTGCCAGCTATACCCTGAGCGCGGGTGACAAGATCTGCTGGTTCATTTGCTGCGACTATACGCATCACCCCTGGTAAACGCACACCCTGTCGGGAGGGCAGGCGTCTGCCTGCCCTCCCGGCATCGGGAACTGGCCGCCGCATGAGGGGGCCGGTTCCCGTGCAAGGAGAGTTATATGAAAAAACACAAACAAACGATCCTACCGTTGCTGTTGCTGGTGGCATTACTGTTGGTTGGCCTGCGCGACCGGGCGTATGCGGAGGAGCCTGCGCGATACCCGTATTTAACGTCGTTTGATGTATCTGAGATTAAATATAGAAAGGGAAAATTTGATACAGGGAAAGATGGTCAGCCCAAAAAGACCGAATGGTACAACTACGAAGATGGACCCCATGTGTCCGATGTCTCGGACAGTGGAGTCAACTATGTCTTGGGTGAAATAACGGTTTATACAAACGGCTTGACAACTAACGGAAAAGACGCGAAGGTAATACCAATATATACACTGGCAAACAGCGACTTGGTCTCTTCGTTCGATCCGGCTAGTGGAGAAACAGCCAGCGGAATAACTCCGGGCAAAACGCAGTGCAATATAATCTGCTTTACCGTAGGCTCTGGCGCAGATAGTATCATATATGGATACAATCTTGCCGTTAAAGATGGATCAAATCTGCAAGAGGAAAAGCCAACGGAGATCAAGCTGGAAAGCATTGCCGTGACCCGCACGGCGGATGATACGGCCACCGCCGAAATAAAGTCCAATGTCGCGGGCACCTATTACTACGACGTGACAGAGGTCAACGAGAAACCCAAGTTTGATACGGATACGACCAAGGGCACAGCGATGGTAAGCGGCGTCAACACGATCAAGCTTACCGGCCTGACGGCTGGGGCCAAGAAGCTCCACATTCTGGCAAAGAGCGAGGAACTGGCCGACGTGACGGTAAGCCTTGACATTCCGAAATATGCTGTTGCCCATTCGCTGTCTGCTTCCACATCACTGCTTTGGGAAGATCAGGCCGATCAGGAAAAGAACCGGAAGGGCAATGTTGTCTTCACCAATCAGAGCGGGACCCCCATAACCACCGCCTTTGCGGGCGAGACCGTCACGGCGACGGCGGAGCCCAGAAATACCGGTGGCTGGTATGAGTTTGCGTTTGAGCAATGGAAGGACGAGACCGGCATCGAACTGACCAAGGAACAGCGCAAGACGAATAAGGTGACCTTCAAGATGCCGGATGCGGATGTCACGCTTTTCGCGGAATTTAAAAACGTCGGCACCACGGTCACATGGGGCTCCACCCCCAACGGGGCCCCGGCGATCAAGGTCAACGGCAACACGCGCGATACACAATATGTGTACCGTACAGGAAGTACGGCCGAGGTGAATTTCAATGGTACTGACTGGCAAGAATCCTGGGTGTTCCTCGGCTGGGAGATCATGATCAACGGCGAAAACCGCGCGGATGACCCGGAGTATGTGACATACCCCGGAGTTGCCGCGAACCCCCACGTCGTTCTGGCGGGGGACAACGTTACGATCACGGCGAAATTCCGGTCGAAGGTCTTCGCCGCCGTGACCGCCAAGGCTGACCCCGCCACCATGGGCAGCGCCACCGTCTCTGTCAACGGCAGCGAAGCCGCCACCAGCAAATTGGCGTTCGAGGATCAGACCGTCACCCTGACCGCCACACCCAAGAGCCAGCGATACATGCTGAAAGGCTGGGACGTCAAGGACACGGACAACACCGCTGTGGAATACAGAGTTGCAGCGGATGCCAATGTTGCCACCTTCATCATGCCTGATACCGGCAAGGACATCACCGCAACGGCGATTTTCGAGGTAGATACGTCCAAGCCCAACGACGACTGCTCGCTGGAGCGGGTGGAGCTGTGGTCCGCTGACGGCGCGAATCTGCTGTCCGCCTCCAACCGGGCGGGGGATACCTACACCATCGAGCTGCCCGCCAGCGTGGCCCTCTCTGAGCTGCCCAACCTGCACCTGAAGTTCATCTGCGGCGACGCCGAACACGCGGTCGTCAAGCAGGGCGATACCGTGTGGGACGAGAGTAAGGGCTGCGGCATCACGACGCTGGGCCAGACGCAGGTGTTCACCGTTGTCGCGGAGGACGACCAGACCAGCGCCCCCTACAAGGTCGTGATCAACGCCGAGACGAAGATCACCGCCGTGACGCTGCTGAACGGCACCGAGACCATCGCCTCCGGCACCCTTTCCGGCAGCAAGTGGACCATCACCCTGCCCGACAGCATCGACGCGGATCTGCTGACCCAGATCGGCGCAAGCGACACGATCTTCATGAAGATCGAATACGCGGGCGCGTCCCTGAAGCAGGTGGCCACCACCAACGGAGCCGGCTATGACGACGCCGGAAAGGAGAACTCCTGGGACTCCGGCAAGATCATGTGCGCCATCAGCCCCGGCAGCGAAGCGCAGTTCATTGTGACCGGCATCGACGGCCTGACCAAGGAGTATACCATCGCCATCACCCGGCCCAATGTGTCCACCACGCCCGTTCTGGAGAAGGTGTCGGTGGAGCGCACCAGCGACAACGCCGCCACCGTGAAGTTTACCTCCAGCATGGCGGGCAACTACTTCTACAAGGTGGTGGCCAAGGGCGCGGCGGCTCCCACGGTGGTTACCACCAGGGGCGGCACGACGGCGGTCAAGGGTGAGAACACCATCACCCTGACCAACCTGTCCACCGGCGCGCGGGATATCTACATCGTGGTCAAGAGTCTTTCCAACGTGGAGTGCGATCCCTTCAAGATCGAGATCCCCGCCTACGGCAGCACCGAAACGCCGGATGAGGGCGACTTTACGATCTCGGTGAACGCGCCTCCCACCGGCGGCACCATCACCACCAACCGCACGAAGGCCAACGAGGGCGACGAGATCATCGTCACCGTCACGCCCAAGACGGGCTATCAGATGAAGGCGGGGTCCCTGCGGTATGCGTTCTCCGCGCCCGGCGCTGCGTACACGACGATCACCGGCAACAGCTTCAAGATGCCCGGCGGTGACGTCAGCATCACCTGCGATTGGGAGACCGCCAGCACCACCGTCAACGGCATTACGGCTTTCTCCATCAACGGCATAGCCGCCGCGGTGAACAACACCACCAACACCATCACCATCACCATGCCCCGCGGCACGGATGTGACGAAGCTGACCCCCGTCATCGCCACCAACGGCGTCAAGTCTCTGACGCCCGGCAGCGGCGTGACGGTGGACTTCACCAATGCCGTGACCTACACCGCCGCCATGGAGGACGGCAGCAGCAAGACCTATACTGTTACGGTCTACGTGGACAAGGGGACGCTGGCCGATCAGTTCTGGGATAAGCTGACGGACTTTGCCACCCAAGTTCCCTGGTGGCAGTATGCCGAAAAACAGCAGAGCACCAGCAAGTATCCCAAGTATTGGTAAGTAGATGGCTCCCGACCCCACAGACACCCTGAAATACCAATCGCAAAACGAACAAAAGAGCAGCCATTCCTAGGAATGGCTGCTCTTTCTCTGTAATGACTCAGGCACGGGCGTGATGGGCGTTGGCCTCCCCGTGTGCCTGAACCCCGCCTACCCCCACGGCATGACACTATGGGGCTCTGAAGGGGCTGAGTGCGACTGCGAAGGCAATTGCTATACGCCGCGCGACTCACGAAACGTAAATACGCATTTGATGTGTCAGAGCAGGGATGCCAGTTAAGCATTGAGCCAGTTGTCGAGAATAGGCCGCACCGGTTGAATAAATGAAGGAAGACCACTTGCCGAAAACAGCAGGTAGCCTTCCCTTAGATAGAGAGTGATTTCCTTGGAATTTGTCCTTCCGAACGTATTGACAATATACTCGATTATGCTACGCTGGGATTAGGGGGTTAGGTGCGGGCGAGGAGCAGTGTCCCTGCCTGAGCTTTGTCTGCGAAAGCTGCTGTGGTTACTGCGGAGCTACAGTGGATGTGGAGTCCGAGTTGCTTACTTGCTCAGGTCGCCTTGCGAGTCCCAAATCACCATCGGTGTATTCGTCAAGGATAGTAGATATTTCATCATCAATACGTATGACTGTCAGCGAAACATAGTGCAGCTTCGCTCGCCAATCTTGCCTGCGCAAAGTATGCTTCAACTCCTCAAATGCCTTTTCGCTGTTCAGGATGATGATCGTGTGAATCCTTGGGATATTCTTATCGTTCTGCAAACCGAGGATCACATCTGAAGCAAGTATGTCGTGCCCGGTAAAGTAGTAGAAAAACCATCCTTCATCGCCTTTTTCGTTGACTAAAAAATGATGCATGTTCTCATAGTTCGTATCTAGACCGCGGCTGCACGGAGAGTGCTTTGACGAATATGGCATGAGGAGGGTTGTTTCAAATATCTTGTCTATAAAAGATATGATGCGAGTGCCGTAGTAGAGTAACTGCCAACTCTGGATCAGTTCGATTACTTCGCGTGTGTCTCTTATATACTTCGCCAAGTCAATGTCCAACCCTAGTCTATATGCAACCCGATTCCATTCAGGCTTTGACTTAACGTTCTCGGTTCTTAAAAATCGAGAAAACAAGCTGGGGGATAGCTCATATTTTGTTGCAATATCCACCTGCGATACCTTGGGGTTCTGCTGTAAAAATACGTTGATTACATTTTTGACTAAGTTTGCATCGCTAGGAAACCTATCCCTGCTTCCTGTGAGTGCCATTGTCTTTACATAGTAATCTTCAAATTCGTACAGGTCGTTTGCCTTATGTACCTTTTCGCTCACATGAACACCTCCTGCCATTAAATAATGGTACCATTTGAATAAAAAAAAGTCAAGCATGTGGCTTGATAAATAAATCTGCCGAGATAACACGCCTTTGTTTAGACGATTGGTGCGCTAATATAAATCGTTATATTTATTTTTTTAAATCTTACTATTGACTTTTATAAATATATATGTTAGTCTAAAAGCACAAAAAGTCGCGGCGTCACAATGGGGTTTACGACGATTGAGAAATCTAGGCTTCTAGGATTGATGCAAAAAAAGAAAGGGGGCGAATTACTGCTAAGGATGCGGCATACAGTACGGGTCGGCTCGCCCGGAATCAACGCCTGTGGAGACGGATTTCTGTCGTTGAAGCAGGAAGCTACTCTACAGCAGGGCCATATAAAAAGGCTGCCCCCATTTGCAGATGGGGGCAGCCATCCAAGCACACCGTGGTAGGGTCCATGATGCACCTGTAGGACAATATGTATTGTATCATGAGTCCTCCGCAAAATCAACAACACAATTTTAAGGAGGAAAAGATGGGTATGTTACTTTCACGCGCCGAGGCGGCAGCGTATCTTGGCATCAGCGCAAAATTGCTCGACGGTTTCCGCAAGGATGGCAAAATCTCTTATGTTCAGCGGGTTCCCGGCGGCAAGGTCTTTCTCAGCAAGGAGGAATTGCGTCAGTTCAGGGCAATGTACACGCGCCCTGTGCCCCGCGCATCCACCGCCTTTGCTCCCGCTTTTCGCGGCGAGGTACCTGAACGAGGGTGTCGCTGATGGGACGCAGCAAAAAACCTAAATATGGCACTGTCACTCGCAAGGGAAGAAAGTATTTTCGAACACGCATTACCATTCAGGACGGGACACGAGTTACGCTCTACGGCCGCACCGAGAGTGAAGTAGATCAAAAGGTCGCAGAATTGCGGGCAAAAGTCGCGCGAGAAGCTCTTGAACGGGACTGCCCCACTGTTGCGCAATATGCACAGCTGTGTCTAGAGAACAGATCCCCGTTTATCGCACTCAGCACATTTGACAATTATGCACAAACTATCAAAAAACATATCGTAGAGCCGCTGGGCGACAAACTCATGTGTGACGTAACGCGCGATGACATACTCGCCGCAGTGCGACGCTCTGCCGTATTGTCAGAGTCTACTTATGGTGCGGTTCAGATGTTCTACAAAAGTATTTTTGGCGAGGCTGTCAAAAACGGAATTATTTCGGAAAATCCCGCACTTGTCCTTCCTGCAAAGGGTGGGAAAGCACCGACAAAGGCTAGAAAGTCGCTGACAGACGAGGAAGTGCAGATCCTTTTGAACGCTGTTAAGGGATTGCCGCCGTACACTTTCATTTTGCTTGCGCTGTACACTGGACTCAGGCGGGAGGAAATCCTTGCCTTGCGGTGGGATAGCGTGGATCTTGACTCAAAAACGCCCTCACTTACTGTGCGCGAGGCGTGGCACGTCCATAAGAATCGCCCTTATATCACCGAAAGATTGAAGAGTAGGGCGGCTTATCGAACTGTACCTATCCCCTCGGAATTGGCGCAATACTTGAAAGAGAAAGAGAATACGGCCAATTCCGAGTACGTGGTTTGCAACCGCAATGGCGGCCTGTTGTCGGGCTCGCAATATAGCCGCCTGTGGAAATATGTTACCACGCGCAGTACGAAGCCGCGCGAATATACGCGCATTGCGCCAGACGGAACCAAGACGAAACATCGGGTTGTTCCCACTTTGGGCGAAAGGGCTGCACACAACAGTCATGTGATTTACTCTATTGACTTTCGCGTTACACCGCACATGCTGCGGCACACGTATATCACCAATCTGATTTATGCTGGTGTCGATCCCAAGACGGTGCAGTACTTAGCGGGGCACGAAAACTCGAAGATCACCATGGATATCTACGCTGAAGCCAAGTACAACAAGCCGGACGCTCTGGCAGCGCGTGTCAATTACGCATTCAACATTCCTAACCTGTAATATAAAAACAGGCGATTGCGAAAAGATGGGACAATTGAGGGGACAATTTTTCCCTTATAATCCCCAAATCCCTTGCAAATACAATGGTTTCTATCGTGGGAGCGCAAGAAGTACGGTCTGAAGGCCGCCCGTCGCGCACCTCAGTTCTCCAAGCGATAATCGGACGCAAATTCACAGCTCAAAAGCTCAAAAACCCCGGAAAATCCGCATTTTCCGGGGTTTTCTTATGCTCATTTTTTCATAAAATATGACTGATTTTCTCCATCCTATCCTTTGACCATCGACCGTTTTGCAAAGCTTATTATACCACGCAAGCATAAGGCCTATGTTAAGCAAGAGGTCTTTGGGGCGATTGGAACAGCGAAAGACTGGCTTTTACTACCCGGTTGACAAAACGGATCATTTCCTCCTTACTGTACTTGTCATAGCCCTCCACGACCACATGCATCAGCCCGTTTGACAGATGGGTATACATCATTGCAAGCTCCGTCTCGCTGGCCTCGGGCAGCTCCCTGCGCCAGTAGGCAAGGCTGTCCTCCTTGGCCAGGGCAATCATGCGCATAAGCACCGCCGAGCCGGGATCGTCCAGGATCAAGACCCGGCAGGCCTCCTGATTCTGCTCGACCATGTCGTAAATGGCCTCGATCAGGGCCGTTACGTCAAAGGAGTTGACATAGCGCAGAGATTTTTCAAACGCCACGATCAGCTCATTTTCAATGCTCTCCTTCAGCGCAAAGCAGTCGCTGTAATGGGCATAGAAGGTGGCGCGGTTGAGCTGCGCCAGTGCGCAGACCTCCTTCACCGTGATCCGGTTGACAGGCTTCTGCTGCAGCAGCTTCAAAAAGGACTGCTTGAGCATCATCTGCGTATAGCGTTTTCTGGCATCCAGCTTCTCCATACAGAGCCCTCCTAAAAAAGTTTACAAAGTACGGCAACACTCCGCCGGTCAATGTTGCTTTTCTTACAGCCCCGGGGCAAGTGCCGATTGTTTCCGGTCTTTTCTTTCAGTATACTGTACTTGTGAAAGATAAGCAACACTTGTATTTCTATTTTCGGAGAGGAGGTTTTTGTATGTACAATAAATATCTCGTTACAGGTGCCACCGGCTTCCTGGGCAGAGCCGTTGTGGAGGAGCTGGCCCGCCGGGGCGCACAGGTACACGCCCTTGCGCTGCCCGATGACCCCTACACCCATTTGCTCCCGAAAGAGGTTCGCACCGTCACCG
>OLOX01001182.1_pt1 | contig 25592 bp, 38 predicted proteins | sample 1672091 | NCBI WGS metagenome assembly OLOX01 (sample SAMEA3136644, study PRJEB25190) | human gut metagenome | reverse complement strand
AAACCATTTCCATAGTTATACCTCCCACCATGACTTAATACCCTTGCCGAGTTCTACCGACAGCTTTGCGGCAATGACCCGAGCGTGTTCGTACTGGGCTTTCACACCAGTTTTGTAAGTACCTTCCCATTTCTTACCCGAGTGCTTTGCGGCTTCCCGGATATTGTTGTCGTTGTCCATGAGAAGGTCAGCTTGGTACAGGTTCAAGAGCCGTACCAACTCCTGTTTTTCTGCTAACTGCATTGTGCTTCCTCCATTTCATTGAGCTTTTTGAGCCATTTTGTCTTGATGATATTCTCCAAATAATACGAGTTGTATTTAGGATTTGAAGAAATCACAGAGAACGGTCTACCAAGCTCTCTCTCTCTCAATTCTTCTGTTTCTCGCATTTTTTCAATCATAAATTGAAAATTATCGGGATAGTATTTATACAGATATGCGAAATTCAGATACGAGGACATGGGGCAGTACATACAACCGCAACGCCGGTTAATCTCGTAGTAGTGATTGAAGATAGGTTGTGTCTTCGCCCATTCTAAAATCACATCTTCGTTAATACCGTTTTCTGCAAGAGGGTATATCTCTAACTTTTTGGCACTCAACCGTTTGTTGAAACGGCGTTCCTCGTCAGCACAATACCCGATATAATGTACTACATAAAAACCGACTTCTTTCAGCCACTCACCTAACTGTCTGCTTGCGTCAAGTTTATAGTGACCGTTACACCATCTTGCTTTTCTCGTTGGGAAACCATATTTATCATACAGTTCTCCCCATGACTTCCGGGGTTTGATTCTCACAAACTGAATACCGAACCTCTTACATTCGGATTCCATGTAGTCGATAACATCATGGATAAAAGGGTAGTCGATTTCGAGTTCAAAATGGACAACTCCGTTGAGAGGGTATCTATCGAGGTTATGCAGTATGTAATTCAGCATATATAGACTATCTTTGCCGCCGGAAACGCTCGCCCAGTATGACGGACGCAATGCAATTTCTCCTGTCATTTACAGCACCTCCTTCAATTTCAAACCACAGTAAGTTGCATAGCCGCTCGAGGTCGATTTCCTGTCGAACCACTCCGGGTGACGCTCCATTTCAGAATTGAACTTACGAGCCGACAGGATATAAGCACCCTCGGATTTCGCCCAAATCTTGAAAGCATTGTACAGGTCTTTCGCCTTGATAACGGTTGGCGAGCTTTCCTCCGGGACACGCTCACAGCGGTTCTCGAGGAACTGCAATACGAGGTCGTTATCACGCTCGTACTTGGTGACAACCGATTTCAGACTGCCGCTCATTGCAAGTCCACGCTCCTTGTAGTGGATATACCCACGCACCAGCCACATGAAAATGCCGCTCATGCTGGACTGCTCACACAGCTCGTCCTTTAGGTGAGTGTCCTGTTCCTCCGGGGAGAAGTGGCGGTTGAACTCTACCACCTTGATACGCTCGGAAGCGAACAGAGACTTGTCCGTTACCATCGGAAGGTCGTTACAGGACAGCCAAAGCGTGAACTGCGGCTTGAAGGTGATAGCCGACTGATACAGCGCACGAGCGGAGATTTCCTCGCCGCCTGTAAGCTGTTTGATTTTCTCCTCGTCCAGCTTGCCGTATTCGTTGCTCTCGGACATTGTGACGAACCTCTTGCCCTTCAACCCGGCGAGGGTAGGACTGGCGGCTTCTGCGTCCTTCTGACGGTCTCCACGGCAAATCATACCGACCGGGGCTACCTTCGCATAATCACCGAGCATATACTCGATAGTGTTCAGCAGTGTAGACTTACCGTTTCTTGTAGTCTTACCATGCAAGATAAACATACACTCCTCGTTGCTCATACCCAGCATGGAGTAGCCTAAAGCCCTTTGAAGGAAGTCTGCCTTGTCCTCGTCATTCTGTGTGACCTCTTTAATGAACTTCTCCCAGCGTTTACACTTAACCGTCTTGGAGATAGTGTGGCTAAATGCTGTCTGCATGGTGAGAAAATCGTTCCAGCTATGTTCCCGGAAGGAGAAGTCTCGAAGGTCGTATGTACCGTTCAAGCAGTTAATCAGATAGGGGTCTGCGTCAAACTGCACAGCAGAAATACGAAGCTCACCTGTTGCGTCCTTGAGGATTCTGTCTCGCATACGCCTGTCACCCATCTTATTGACGAACCCGGTGTAGGACTTTCGGGTATCATCGTCCTCGATTTCTCCGCAGTAGAGAATCATCAGACGGACAAAATCTTTAATCTTCTCGGACACAAGAATTGCTCCCTCGTCCTTACGCCATGCTCCCTCGTGATAGGTGTACCAGCTCTTGTGTTCAGGGCAATAGCGAGCTTCGTGAGAGTAGAGCAAGCCGAACAGGTTAGCCATACCCATTTCAGACCACTCAAACCCGGAGCTGGTCTCGTCTGCTTTCTCGGGGTGATACTGCTTAATCAGATACATCTTTGAGGATAAGTCCTCGTCCATAATGACACGACCGTTGCGTGTCTCGAAAAGCTCTTGCATTGTTTATCACCTCTCCATTACCTTATTGAGAAGGTCTTCGTAAAGGTGCTTGTAAAGATTCCTCTCGACCGTTACAGAGTTGTCAACAGGCTCACCATCGACAACAGGAGCGGAGATACCGAGTGAGCAGAGGATTCCAGCATTGACACCCTCCATTTCCTTATCGGTACAGGTACGGACGAAATCGCCCAACCTGTCCTTATTGACCGTGTAGATGGTCTCACACAGCACCTCTGCATGAGTAGGCATGAGACGCTTTTCCTTGGTGGTGAGATAGACCACCTCGACAACATCTGCGTGTTCGTTCAATTTATCAGAGGAGACAACGATTGCTGGTCTTCCCTCTGTATTACTCGGGTCTGTGGCGTAGCACTTGGAGTTGGAAATGTAAAAAATATCTCCTCGCTTCGCCGGGACGTTCTTATTCATGTAATATGCCATAATTACACCTCACTTATTTGCTTTGTAAAAGGCTTCCGCAAACTTGACACTCGTCATACTACGCCGAGCCGCTTGTACGTTCCAACCATCGGGCATTACATAGTCCTCGGGTAGTTGCGGAAGCACTCGATTGTTTCGAGCCGAGAGGAGCTTTTCGCCCTCTGTCATTTTTCTCGGGCATTTCTTAGGCTCATTGAAATATCCCCAAATGTCCGTCTTCTTTGTGAAGTTCTCTCCGTATTCTTCGGGAGAAAATGTAAACTTTGGTCTGCCGAGGAACTGTCTCAAGTAACCCATCGGATTTTCCAAAGCCCAAAACTTGAGCTGTGATTCATTGGACGCTCGACAGAACCATATAATCTCGAGACACTTGCCAACAAGTTTAATGGCACTCTCAAAATCTCGAGGGGTCTTAGCTGTGGTACGAGCAAGAGAAAACATGGTACAGGTAGGAGCGGCTAAAATACCGTAAACCTCGTCAGCATTGATTTCTTCCATAACCATTTCGTCTCTGTTATAAAACTGAATCAGTCTCTCTCTCTCTCTCGAGTATCAAATAGGTTGTACCGAGGGAGAGTGATAACTCGAACATCATACCCAGCGTCACGATAAGGTTTCGACCACGAGCCTGTACCGCCGCATAGGTCAAGAATAATTTTAGCCATTACTTCTTACCTCCCATAACTGCGATTGCACATTTCTGTTTGTCCTCCAACCACCACGAACACTGCTCGGTTACGCAGAAAACAGGCTGTGTGCCAATTTTCACGGTGTTATTCTCGTCTACGACAGTGTTAGTCGTGAGGAGAGGACAGATTTTGTTCTGTTCCATTTTCTGATAACCTCCTATATTTTCCGCAGTAACACTTTGAGGATTTGCACCTCAAAGTGTAGCGGCATTGATTATGTAGAAGGCAAGCGTGGCAGACACATCTTTTCTTACAGTCTTCACATCTTGTCTGCACGACATTCACCTCCGTTCTTTATTGAACTCGCCCCACAAGGGGGCGAGATTTTAGGATAAGAGAAAGACCGGGCGAACGCCAAAAGAATAGGAAGCGTGGTCGTAGGACGCAAAACCGAAGTTGTTGACACCGGCGAAACGGGAAGCGGAATCTTCAACCTTATTCTGCAACCAGTACCATTCCCATGTACCTGTCTCCGAGCCTTGGAAAGCGATACGCTCACGGCGGTTCTCCATGTCGTAGAAGCGTCTCACAGATACAGTCTCGTCCTTACCGTAAGGGTTCTCTCCGAAGATTTCACGCTTGGTAGGAATACGGAGCATATCAAAGCAGTTCGTCTGACCTACTCGCATACCAACCATGCGACCCTTGATTTTCTCCGGGAAGCTCTCGAAGATTTCTCCGTTCAGCTTCTTGCGAAGGTCGGAATGTTCGTAGTCAACCTTTTCGGCTCTGCCGGGATTCTCGAACATTTTCTGCTCTTCCTTGAGACAGTCAACGGTAATGAAAAGCATACCGTTCGGGGTCTCACGAATGGCTTTCGCTTTAACCTTCTCCCCGGTGGTGAGTGTGAAGGAGATAATGTCTCCCAGTTCAAACAGTTCAGTGTCAATAGTCATGTTTCTCATAACTTCCATGATAAAATCCTCCTTAATCTTTATTGGATAAGTTTTTGTCTTGCTGTGATTATAAGATAACACATACAAGATTGAATGTCAATACCTAAAAGATAAATTTTTATCTTTTCTGTGCAAGTTATCGTCTTCTATGTTTAAGTGCTTTTCGCACTCCCTCGGAGCGTTGCTCGTATAGCTCACTGAATCGCCTATGTTCCTCACGAATTACTTTCTTTTCTTCCTCCCACAGTGCCTTTTCGTATAGGTATTCGGGACATACACCGTGACAGCCGGGGTGTCGCTTCGGAGCAACGCAGTCCTTACAGAATTTAATCTTCATCGCTTGTACCTCGTGACGCTGTTGCAGATAGTTCGCAGTTCGTTCCTATCAAGAGGTGGGTCACAGGCAACCGTATTGGCGTACAACAGCTCCTCGTAAATCTGTGACTTGGAATAGCCTTGATTGTGAAGCATACCAGCGAGGGAGGTGAGACAGATATTGCGGCTTCCGTCCTGGATTCTTGGATATTCTGGACGGAGCTTTACACGCCCATTTACGACAGGTTCTTCCCATACCGGGGCGTATATCTTGTCTCGCCCAACAACCACCTTATCGGAGGTCTCTCGAGATTCCGGGAAGTATTTCTCCACCACATAATCAATCGCTTCTTGGTTCTCTATGATTTCTCGGTAGAGAAGGGTGTTCCCAGTCATAATGAAGTAGCGAGCCGCCTTGTAAATCTCCACGCCAGCAAGATTGTTCTTGCCTTTGAAGGGGAGAGTTCCACGGAGTAGGATATGGAATCCACGCCCACTCCGGGATTTCTCCGTATAGCTGTGGCACTTACCGACAATATCAGCCCCGAGGACGCTCATAAGACCGTCTTCATCGTACCCCTCGTCAATATCAATCCCGACATACCCATTGTCCGCAAACACGAAACCGCAGTAGTCGTAATAGTGCTGATTGTACGATTCGAGAGCAGTCTCGAAATCAGACCATGTTTCCGGGTTGGTGGAGGAAGCGGCTTCGTTCTCCCATGCTTTCATAGGGACTTTGCTTCCATCATTCGCACACACCCACTGGTCGAGTTTCTTTAATTCTTCGGGAATATTGTCATAGTAAACCACGCCGCTTTGCCACCTTTCTTTCCAGCTCATTTACGAGCTTCCAAATGCTGTCCTGTGAGATACCTTTGGACTTCGCCAACTGATAGATATTGTCCGGGACGGTATCGCCCTCACGATAGATATACAGGAGCATTGCTCGGTCATTATCGGAGAACGACTTGAGTGCGCTGTCACACGCCGCCCAGTTATGTTTGTCTGCTTCCGAGTGGAACTTCGGTCTGTCATGTCGAGCATAGAATCGCAGACAATGATTCACATACTCGGAGTAGAAAGTTCGGCTCATTTACTTACCTTCCTTCATTTCCCCATACATGGAACTCAACTGGGCTTTCTTCGCTGTCTTTTTGACCTCGACACCCTCGAAATACCACTGGTTATCAATGCAGATAGGATAGTCCGGGTTGTCAGATTCCACCAGCTTACCAGTGTCAATGATATGCTGTGCCGCAGACACGGATAGGTTGTTCTTTACGAAGTCCTTCCCGGTGCGGAGCAGAGCGTTCACTCTGCCGTTGACGTTCTTCAACTTATACATTGTGTATAACCTCCTTAAATTCATTATTCAGAGCTTCCACATCAACATTGCAAAGCTCCTTGAGTTTGTAGCGTTCCGGGTAGGTATCGTCCATTTCGTAGACCTCCCTCATGTGAATGTGTTCCTTCAACATATCCCGGTAGAATCTCTCGAGACGCTTCTTACCGAACCCGAGGTAAACATGAAGCGTCCACAGCACCATTGCGTCAATGTCGAGAGAATAGGCTTCGTCACGCTCGAGAATCTGTCGGTCGATTTCGTGGATTGACGCCGCTGTCGCTCTTTCCTTGGCTGACTTCTCCGCATGAGAGACCATGTGGTCGAAATCACTGACTTTCAGATTCAGAGTGGGTTCTTTCTGTACCTTAATTCCGGCTTTCTTCTGCCTACGCCGTTCAGCTCTGTTCATTACCCACACCTTCCTTCAAGAGCGAACCATAAGGGAGGGTGAGAATCCAATCGCAGAACATACGCCACTCGTCCAGCTTGTGACCTCTGCGATATTCCAGCATATTCAGAAGGTTTTCGTAGGTCATAGTGACCGTTCGCTTCTGATTGAAAGAGGAGGGCAAAAGCTGAATCATATTCCACCAAAACTGCTTGCGCTCTACATCGGTGAAATCACCCTCGCTTACGAGCCTGTTGTAATCGTTGTACCAGCCACGATTGTTGTTAAGCTCGTTAATCACAACACCGAGAATCGCCTTGCTTGGCTCGTCCAAATGCTCACAGGAGAAGTCCTCGAAGGTGAACTCCTTTGCCTGTATCTTGTGCATGGTGGAACAGCTATTAGCTGTCGTGCCGACCTTGTATGTATCGAACTCCTTCCACCAGTAGAGAGGAGCGGTAATATCCACCGATACGAAAATCTGACGGAGGAACTTGCGGTGAGGTGCGCCGCCACGAATGAGCCGGGTCATAAGGTCAATATCATTTTCCCCGAGACACATCTTGTCACCGTCAAATACGGTGTCAGAGCGTTCCCAGCTATTGAGAGGATTTCTCATGCCACGAATAGCGTGTTTTATTCCCCATACCTCAATCTGTTCAAATTTAATCATCGCTCATTTCTCCTTAATAGCGGTTCTTGGCTCGAGACAGGCTCGCCATCTGACGCTTCTTCATGTCCTCATAGAACTCATTGCTCGGGTTGTCCACCTTGTAGCAAGGGCGGTCTCCGAAGAACACACAGTAGGTGTCTGTGGTCTTCTCATGTACGATGGTGGTGTATTCCTCTGTCATAGCCGAACCAGCCATAACAGGCTCACCAGTTTCGGTCACATCGAACCCAGTACAGGTGCTACCCCATATCTGCGAGAAGCACTCAACACTGAAATCGAGGTAGACTTTCTTGCGGCTCTCATTCTCCTTAATCTCGGCAATCTTCTGAACGAAGTCCGGGTCATGGGCGAGAGCCTGTTGTGCTTTGTAGAGTAGAAGCTCCAAATTTGGGATTCTTGCTACCATACCTCACACCCCCTCTACATGAGAAGCGAGCATATCGGCTTGGTGTGTCCACAGAACATTTGTATATTTATGCACTGCTCGTGTATAATCGTTCCATTCTGACTTATCGCAGAAAGCTCCCATGTGATAGCGAATACACATGATTTCCTCCTCGGTGAGCTTGAAATACTGTGCCAGCACCATAACCGACTTATCACCGTGACCCTTGAGCAGAGTGTCCGTAGCGTATTCCCACTTGGAATCGTCTCTGATTTCCTCGCCGCCGAGAGTTTCAGCAATGACCGGGTGCTGGTAGTTGTCCATCTTACAGAGGTCGTGGAACATACCAACCAGCAGAGGTGAGCGAGGGTTCTGCCAGTCAAGGCGGCAATCCTCGGTGAGCTTCTTGAGGTAGCGAGCTACCATGTAGCTGTGGTCGAACAAACCACCCTCGTAATTACCGTGATACTTAGTGCTTGCCGGAGCGGTGAAGAATCCCTTCTCCAACAGGTCTTTCTTGACCTCCGGGGGAACAATGTCACCCATGAGGTTATTGAACTTCTCAATACGTTCTGCCAGTGTCATACGTCACCCTCCTGTCTGTGAAGACTGCGCTCTTTCTCGAACCCATTCGGGTAACGGTTGCGGAGCTTGTCTACGTTCATCTGCAACACCGTCTCGAGGTCGTAGCCGATAGCGTGGGCGGTAACTGCGAGATACCACGCCACATCGCCCAGCTCTTTTGCGAGGTGAGCTTTGTCCAGCTCGTGACATTGGAAGCGGTACTTCTTAACCATGTCCACACACTCGCCGGATTCACCACAGAGACCCATAACGCCGTTGAGCAGAATCTCGTCATTGTTCGGGTGGTTCATGCCAGCCGCAGTGCGGAGAGCTTCGGTCTGATACTCATTGATTGTCATACTTTTTCCTCCTGTGATTTCGCCAATTCGAGATACTTCTTCAAGTACCAATCGGCTTTCTTAATGTCCTCGACACCGTTCTTATTCCTGTGTCGGTAGATGTACTTGAGAGCATTGCATACACAGAAGTCCTTCGTGGCTTCCACGCCCTGTGTCTCGAGCATTACCTCAATGCACTCGAATTTCCCGGTTTCATAATGTGCCGGGTGATTGACATTATCTGTCATACGACACCTCCTATTAAAAATCCGGGAGAGGAGCTTGCCCCTCCCGGCTGTTTGCTTAACCCAACAGTGCGTCAATATCCAGTCCAGTCTTAGCCGGAGAGGAAGCAGTCTGTGTCTTAGGTGCGGCTTTCGGAGCGGCGTTATTACCATTACCGAGAGTGAGCGCACGAGCGACAGGCTCGGTATCGAAACCATCTGCCGGAGACTTGTCCCCGAGGTTTGCGAAAGTGACTTCCTTGTTCGGGTCTTTGTTGCTCGGAACTTTGGTGTGAACAACCTCTGCACGAATGTAGTGATTGATAAGCTGTTCCGGGTCAATGTCCTCCATCGTGTAATCGTTCATAGCCGTCTTAGCGAAGTAGGAGAAAGCGTTCAGAGCCTTTTCGTTGTACTCGTCATTCTTATCCTTGATAGAGAAACGCTCGGTGTGGGTTGCGCCCTGTGCGTTTACCAGCTTGATTTCGATACGACCGAAATCCTCGTCATAGGTTGCGTCATAAATGCGGAAAACGTATTCTCCCTCCGGGATAATTACAAAACCGCTCGTCATAGGGATTCTTGCCATTGTAGTGTCCTCCTTAAAAAATTCCTTTTTTCGTACTGTTGGTGAAGACGATTTCCGTCAACTTCCATGCCTGTTCCTCGGTGAAACCAGCCTTAATGTAGCTGTCATACATATTGTGAAGCTCAACAGCGGCTTCATCGTACTTCTCAACTTTGAGAGCTTCCTCACGCTGTTCCTCGAGAGCTTTCATTTCCTCGGTCTGCTTCTTATGCAGTTCCATGACCTGTTCGGTCAGTTCCTTACTGTTTGCCATGAATTTGTCCTCCTTATTTAACCGTCATACGGTAGGTTTCAGATTTCTTGCTGTACTTATCCAGCAAGCCGTCAGCTTTCAGAGCGTCCTTATCAACGCTGGTAGTCTCGGAACGAGAGACAGTCCACACATAAGTAGAACCCTTGACCTCGACCTTCTTGTCACCGTCACGGAACTGCCCCATAGCGTGTTCCTTGATAATGTCGTTGATGGTCTTGAGACGCTTCTCCTTGTCTGCTGTGGAAGCAGAAATCTCGTCCAGCTCCTTCTTGAGACCTTCGGCTTCTGCAATCAGAGCTTCAATGTCAGTCTCGGGAGACAGAGTGTTGGTGCGGAGTGCCGCAAGGATTTCAGCGTCCTTCTTCTCGTCATACTCCGGGGAGATACCAGTATCGACATAATCAGCCCACCACTGCTCAACAGCGGCTACCTTGTCTGCGAAGTCCGGGTAACGCTCGGAGACCTTGAACTCAACAGTGATGGTGTTGCTTGCGGTCGGCTTATACGCCGCCGGGTCTTTGTAGTCCTTCTCGTCAAGGAAGGAAGCGACCATAATCACATCGTCCACACCGTACAGGTAGGCGTATAATGCCGCCTGTAATGCGTAATACTCGGGAACATCGTTCTGCCAGTCCTCCGCACGTTTGGTGGTCTTCATTTCGAGAACAGCTTCGATGGTCTTGCCGTCTTCACCCTTCATCAGATAGTCCCACATACCGCCGAGGTGCTTGCTCTCCGGGAAGAAATCTCCCCATGTCTTATTGAAGTAGTCCTCACCCCACACATCGGAAGGGCGAACAATGTCCATACCGTAGGACTGCTCCATGTAGCGAGCCTGTTTCGGCTCGATGGTCTTACCAGCAACCGTGTAGATAGTGTCCTCGAAGGGCTTCTCATAGGTCTTGGTAATCGCACACCACATTTCAAATGCGGTACTCCACGGATTCAGACCGAGGATAGTAGCGAAGCGAGTACCTGTGATTTTCTTGGTTCTCTTGGGAGGGGCAATCTGAATACGATTGCCCTCGAGCCACTTAATGTCTGCCATTACTTAGCCCCTCCTTCCAGCATTGCGGTAATCTTCTGAATCAGCGTCTCGCAATCGGACTTGGAAATCTCCGTGAATCCCTTAGTCTGTACTGCGATGTTCGCAATCAGTTCCTCCTTGCTCGGGTCAGCGTCCTTGAGCTTCTTGAGAACTGCTTTCAGACCCTTAATCTGTAAAGCAGAAGCATTGTCAGCTGGGGCAGTCAGATTCTCCTTCACTTCATGTCTCTGCTCGGGAGTAGCCGGAGCTTTCTTCTCTGCCGCCGGAGCGGAATCGCTCTCGCCCTTGCCGAGATTTGCGTCAATGGAATCGCTCTCGCAAATGTCCAGCGCAATCATATACAGGTAGCGGCGCATATAGGTGATGGAAGAACCGAGAGCTTGCATTTCGTTTGTAGCCTGTTTGCCAGCGTTGCTCACGATAGGAGCAATCTGATTGAACGGAGCAACGAACGGTACGGATTCCTCCGGGTTGTCGGTGTTGATGATGTTCATGGTTGCAACATCAGCGGTGAAGTTCACCACAGGGATAAGATCAACCTCATTGAAAATGCGGATAGCGGTCGGTACAATGTCCTCAAGCTCGAAGTATTTGAAGGACAGGTGCATATTCTTTCCTGTCTTCTCCACGTTCGCTTCAAGGAACTTTGCCCTTGCAGTAAGGAGCTTCTGATATACATTTGCGGTCTTGGTAGTAGTTTCCATTTTCTTTGTCCTCCTTGGCTTTTTAGTTTTTTCGGGTTTGATACCCTTGAAATCGTCAACTCGCTTTTTCGCCATTGCGATGTAGAAACTTCTGTCTACCTCGTCAATGGAAAGCTCATTATCGTTGTCGATGATACAGTGTTCCGGGAGAGAATCTATTTTCGCTTCGGAATCGTCCTCGGCTTTCACCTTGAAGATTTTTCCGTATCTCTCGTCCGCTGTGGCGTACACTCTGTTCACCTTCTGAACGGACTGCTTTTCACCGTCCACCACATGATAGGCTTCTCGGTACTTCGCCCCGGCTTTGGCGATAATCTGAAATTGGAAAATATCATCGCAACTATTTATGGTGTCTTCGACAGGTGTTCCGTTTACAAAGAACTCCTTGAGGGCGGTAGCCACAATTACACAGGAGTTATTGATATTGAAAGCACCAGCCGGAGCGATACCCTTCACGAGATAGCCGCCTTTGGCTTTTGCTTTGCCGCCCGGCTGAACCTCAACGTAGTTGTTTACGTCTTTCTGCGCTATCTTGACAACGGTATCTTCCTCGAGGTCAAAGCCTGTACGAGACTGCCATTCAGCACAGATAGCGGTCAGTGTGTCGTAGTCCTTCTTATCGCACTCGACCATGATACCGTCCGTGTTGAGCTGGACAATTCGCAGTCCTTCAATCTCTTGGTAACAATGCTCTGCAAGTTCCAGTAGATATAACTGCCCGGAAATGCAGACCGACCTACCCATGAGAGGGTCGTAGAGGTCGTTGTACTGATTCAGCAAGCAACCGTAGGTGGTGTTGCAAACCAGTTTCAGAGCGTTCGCCGTGTGTTTATCGCCAGCGGCTTTCGCTTTCATACGGCGGTCAAGAATGTCTTCGTAAATCTGCGGAGACGGAATGTTTCTGCTTGTGTACCCATTTATGGTACAGAGGTGTGGGTAGTAGCTTCCTACGTCCTCATTCCAAATTCCTCTATCCTCGGTTTTCTCCCAAAAGAAGTTTGGGATTGCACCATGAATACCGCCATACCCGAGTGTCACAGGACACTCACCGATGTTCAGATTGAACTTGCCTTTGAAAAGCTCACTGTCCGAAATGGATAGGTCATACATTCTATCGAAGAAAGCGAAAACCTCGGGTGGTATGTACTCTTTTCGCAGATTGTCCGGGTAGACATATTTACGTTCATCATCGTGCGGCTTCTTGGTAGCTTTCAGCATTGCCGCAGTCAGTTTAGCGTTCGTCATACCCATTGCCTTGACTTCATCAAGACCAGCCAGCCGACCGAGGTTGATTTTGTTCTTCAAGTAGTCTTTACGAATGTCAATCAGTCTCTCGGCGGTATCAACGTCATGTTTACAGTAGAACTCCGTCTCGGCTTTTTCCTCCGGGGTTAGAGGACGGTCAATGTCAAACGGTACGCTGGATTCTTTAACCGACATACCGAGGTGTCCTTCGATAGCTTTAAGGGATAGACCCTGTTGCGTATCGTCTCGAATATCCACGTTGCTAAAACGGAAGTAGATACCATCGAGAAGCGGACACTGCCAACCTTGCCCTCCGGCAATAATGAAATCGTTGACCTTTTTAATTTCCTCCGGGGCAAACCCGGCGGCAATCGCTTTGATGATGTACTGGTCGTAGTGTTTCGAGTTGAAACCGACATAGATACAATCATCGGACAATGCCATTTTCAGAGCTTCGTTGTCGTTCCAAATACAGGTGTAAACGCCTGTTTCCTTATCCTTGAGGGTTACGAGCCAGTCATAGGCGAAGACCTCACAGTCATAAGAAATCAATCGCATGGGCTTGTCCCTCCTTCCTTTACGAAGTAACAACCGTTCTTTCGATAGGTCGTACATCGCTTCTTATAGGACTTCACGAGGTAAGCTATATCATCTACGAAATCGTAGGCGATAGGGTCTGACTTTCCCTCGAAGGTACGAGCGATACGCCCGATACTCTGTGTCACAACAGCGTAGTCCTTCTGTGGGGTGGTGAGGTACAGACGCTCCAACCGTGGTACGTCCAGCCCTTCCTTCGCCAGTGAGTATGTAGCAAAGAGGTATTTCTTCTTGCCGCTCCTCATATCTTCAAGAGCCTGTTCTCGTTCAGCCTTGCCCTTTTTGGTTGTCATTTTGCCGCTTATCATCACAGCGTCCTTCTGCATATCAGCCGGGAGAAGACTTATCAACGTCTCGAGGTGATTCAGCCTGTCAGACAGAATCAGAGAAGGTCTCTGTTCAATGGAATCTGCAATAAGCTGATTCCGGGCGGCGTTTTCGGTAAGATAGGTAATGAGCTTGGTGTAGTTCAGCGTTCCGTCCGTGTTGAGGGCTTCCCGGCTTATCTGCACCCCTGTACCCACAGGGTAGATACCCACTTTCATAATCTTGTCAGCCACAGCTTCGTCCGGGACTTTGTAAGCGACCTCACCAACGAGGGCGTAGGTAGCTCGAATCATTCCGTCTGACCTGTGTACCGTTGCTGACAGACCGTACTTGTGTCGTGCCGATAAACTGTTCAGCACTTTTTGATACTGTGTCACGGCGGTAGGACTACCGCTGACCCTGTGTACCTCGTCTGTGATTATGCAATCCCAGTAGTCCCGGTACTGTGCAAGGTCGAGCTTGCACATGGTCTGAATCGTGGCGAAGGTGATTCCCTCACCGAGATTGACTTTTCCTTCCGTGATAGTACCCATGAGGTCTTCACTCATATAGAGCTTGGCTCGTTCCTTACTCTGTTTGATAAGGTCGAGTGTGTGGCAGAGCCATAATGTACGCCGTCCCAGCCTTGCGGCGAGGGCAATACCCATCTGCGTTTTACCGCTTCCGGCGGCACTCTGTAATATCCCATACTGGGCGGCTACCATCGCTTGTACGGCGGTTTCTTGGTAGTCATAGAGTGGAACATCAGCGTTATAATTCACTTTCACAGGGGCTGCAAATTCGCTAAAGAACAGTGCCTTGTCGGATATGTCCTTCGGTAGTAGCCGGAGTGTTCCAAACGGAAGCACCAGCGTTGTTCCTCGGGTCTCATAGAGTGACAGGACTTTCGGCGTGTTTCCGAGCCATAGGTTCATGCGAGATTTCTTCGCATATTCCGGGTTTGGTATGGTAAGATTTCTCTTGCACCACAGCACCATTTCCGGGGTAGGGTTCTCGACCGTCAGTGTGTTTGAGACTTCAATCAGCATTTCTTCAACCACCTTTCCAGTGGCGTTCCATACTCTCGAATGTCTGTCAGATTCAGAGCTGACTTCTCATAGGAGAGAGCCACCATTGAAAAGTGAGGAATCATAATGATTTCGTCCTCAACCTTTAGTGCGAACCAGCCATCACCATTTCCACAGGCTTTCCATGTTTCCATAGCAAAGTGCTGATTTTCTTCCACTCTCGAGAGAGGGAATCGGTTGTTTGAACACACCTTACAGTCAATGAGGTACGCCGTTTTGCCTTTAACAGCGATAACATCTGCTGGTTGCCCGGCGGCGTTCTGCGCCATGTTGTGACACCAAAATCCGTGCTGGAACAGTAGCTCACATAACTCGGTCTCAAAACTGTTACCGATTTTTCGGTTAGTAGCCATGTTCTTTCAGCACCTCCTTGACGGTCGAGTGAACGTCTTTATCGTCCACATAACTGTCAAGGTCTCGAATGAGTTCTGAAAGCTGTTCTATCTGATTCTGATAGTAATTCGCACAGTCCATACCCATGTGCTTATCAATCAAATCCTCAAAATCCTTCGGAGATAGGATTGTTTCGGGTCTGCCGTTACTTAGCGTCAGCATTTGTGGCATTTACATTCACCTCCTGTTCATACTTTTGCATGAGAGCAAGAACGCTCTCACTGTATGAGGTGGATTTGATACCGTTTTCCCATGCTTTCTTAGCACCGTAGTCACCCATGTTGTATGCCATCAGAGCTAAACCGTAGTCATTGTAGTTCTGAATGTACGAACCAATGACCTTGATTCCACAGAAAACATTCTGATATGGGTTAAGCATATCCGCTGTTCTGTATTCCTCTGCCAGCCATTCGTGATTGATGGTGTTAATCTGCATGAGACCGTAATCCCCGGTCTTACTAACCACTTCCGGGTTGAACTTGCTCTCTTGGTCTATCATTGCGATAACGAGTGACACTGGAACATTTTCGTCCGCACACACCTCGTAGATGTATCTCTGCAAGCTGTGTGAAAGTGGTACATCGAAGTATGTAACTTCTTCGGCAACCGGGAGGGAATCGGCTTCGTAGGAAGGAACTTCAACCGTCTCCGTTACGGTAACTTGTTTCTTCGGAGCGGTAGCTCGTCCTACGACAAGACCACCGATAAAGCCAATCAGTACCAGCGTACCGATGATGATATATGCTTGAATCACAGCGAGCTTATGTCTGTTGATTCTTTTTGTTTTCGTTCCTCTACATTGTGTAGCCATTTCTGAAAATCCTCCTCATTCTTAGGGTCTGCGTAAAACTTTGTGATGATACCCACTAAGGGTCTTGCGAGGTCATTTACCTGTACTTCTGACAGGCTCATTCATTCTCACGTTCCTTGAGAATTTCCTTGCAAACAGCGAGAATCTGCTTTGCCTTGGGATAGGTATAAACCCCTCGGAGAATACTTGACATCATAGGCGGCTGAACTGCATAACCTCGCTTCTGCAATTCCAGTATCATGTCTACCTGTGTCATTCCCACATTTGCCATTCTCTCTTTAATGTCCACGAATCTCTTACCTCCTTCACGATATAAATTCTTGAAATCAGAATTGGCATTGACAAATAGGCGAATTATTGTTATTATTCTTATAAGACCATCAATAACTATAACTTCCCGAAAACTGCCATTTTCGAGAGGTCGCTTTCTTATTGTCAATTCGCATTTTCCGAACTTCATGTTCTTATTCTAATTCTTATTATGCGAATTGTCAATAGGAAAATTCGGTTTTTACGAATTTATTTTTTGCAGAGGAGGAATCACTATGACATTCGCAGAGAATATCAATCGTATCTGTGCTGAAAAAGGCACGAATCTGACCGCCATTGTCAAAGCTGTTAAGGGTTCAAGTTCTTTCGCAACAGCCATCAACACTAAAGGGTCATTACCGAAGGAATCCGAAATGCTGGAAATGGCAAAATTGCTTGAGTGTTCCGTCATGGACTTCTTCGCAGACGAGGAAGACTTACCCGAGACCAAACCAGCCAACGAAGACGAGGAGGACATTCTTCGTATCTACCGGGGACTGTCCCGGCGAGCGAAGCATGAGTTCATGTCTATGGCTTATGAATTTGAGAACCGTGAGGAGCTTGAGGGGGATAAGGGAACAACTGCGGCGGTGTGATAAGGTCATTCCCTTCGCTTTGATATATAGAAAGAAGATATTGGAGGTGAGACTATCAAAGCGGTAATATATGCTCGTTACTCGAGCCACAACCAACGAGAAGAATCAATCGATGGACAGCTTCGTGAATGTCACGAGTTTGCCCTCAAGAACGACTTCATTGTCGTAGACGAATATATCGACCGGGCTATCTCCGGCAAGACAGACAACCGACCGAGCTTCCAGCGGCTTATCAAGGACAGCGAGAAGGGGCATTTTGACGCTGTGATTATGTACACCCTTGACCGCTTCGCCCGGAACAGATACGACAGTGCCATCTACAAAGCAAAGCTCAAACGTAATGGTGTGAAGATTTTCTACGCCAAACAGCCAATGCCGGACACCCCGGAAGGAATCATTCTTGAATCAGTCCTAGAGGGATATGCGGAGTATTACAGCGAGAATCTTGCCCGGAGTATCAAGCGAGGTATGAAAGAGAACGCTCTCCACGGTATCGCTATGGGAAGTCCTGTGCTTGGATATAAGATAGGAAACGACCGTCAGTATGAGATTGACCCAGTGGGTGCAAAAGCCGTCAGAACCATCTTCACGATGTACGCAGAGGGTAAGTCCAAAACGCAGATTGTGAATTGGCTGAATGAGCATGGGTTTAAGACCTCCCGAGGAAATGCTTTTAATAAGAACAGCCTGTCCCGGATTCTGCGGAATGATAAATACATCGGAGTGTACCGATACGATGATGTAGTCTTGGAGGACGCAGTACCACCCATCATCGACAAGACTTTGTTTGATAAAGTACAGGCAACCTTCCGTCACAACTACACAGCCCGGGCAAAAGCCAAAGCCATAGAGGACTATCTACTAACTACGAAGGTCTTCTGCGGTCACTGCGGCGAGCCTATGGTGGGTGAGAGCGGCACTTCAAAGACCGGGAAGGTTCACCATTACTACAAGTGTGTGAATCGTAAGAGAAAGCACAACTGCGAGAAGAAGGTCGAGAAAAAAGAATGGCTCGAGCGGACTGTCGTTGAGTTCACGGTGCAACAGGTACTCACCGATGAAAACATAGAGAAAATATCCACTCGAGCTATGGAGTTGATTGAGAAGGAGCTTCAAGATACCTCCGTTCTCATAGGTTTACAGGAACGATTGAAGGAGACCAATAAGAGAATCAAGAACCTCATGTCCGCAATAGAGCAAGGCATTATCACACCAACAACGAAGGAACGTCTTGAGGAGCTGGAAGAAGAACGCAGAGACCTCGAAGGGCAGATTGCCCGGGAGGAAATGAAAAAGCCCCTCTTGACGAAGGAGCGAATCATGTATTGGCTCGAATCGTTCAAGAGAGGTGATATAGAAGATGTTGAGTATCAGCGGCGTATCATCGACACGCTTGTCAACTCGGTTTATGTGTACGATGATGGGGATAAAGGACGCAGGCTCGTGCTGACTTTCAACATTTCTGGGAACAATACGCTCACTATCTCGAGTTCGGATATTGAGCGCACAGCTCCACTATAACTTAACAGGTTGGGATAACGGTATTGTATATACATTAAGCTATATGCAATGCCGTTATTTAATGTATTCATGCTTGAGGCTGTAATTTCAATATTGGGAATATTTTTTATGGTGAGGTGTGAAAATTGTATACAGAAAAACTGACATCAGTAAAGCATCCGTTTGAACCGGTTGTGGATAAGAACAGCAGAATACTGATACTCGGAAGCTTTCCGTCTGTAAAATCGCGCGAGAATATGTTTTATTACGGGCATCCACAAAACAGGTTCTGGAGAATGCTTGCAGATATAGTAAAGGCAGATGTCCCACAGACGATAGAGGACAAGAAGAATCTTATACTCAGTAACGGATTTGCTTTGTGGGATACGCTTGCAATGTGTGAGATACATGCCTCGGCGGATTCAAGCATCAGACATGAAGTGCCTAATGATATTCCGGGACTTGTTAAGCAATACGGCATAGAGGCTATAATGTTTAATGGAAATGCTGCGTACAGATATTTTGAAAAGTATTACGGTAAGGATGATGGACTTGAGGGTATAATTAAAAAAGCACTTCCGTCCACGTCACCTGCCAATGCAGCGTGCAGCTATGAACGGCTTGTTGGTGAATGGGGAAGTGCTGTGAATGAGTTGAAAGAGAAGATATTGAAGGAGAAGAGATATTAATGAAGGCAGTTGGTCTTGTTGCTGAGTATAACCCTTTCCATGAAGGGCATATGTATCATATTGAGCAGGCTAAAAAGATTACCGGAAGTGATGTAGCTGTAGTTGTCATGAGCGGAGATTTTGTCCAGCGCGGAGAACCGGCAATTGCAGACAAGTATACAAGGGCAGCTATGGCGCTGAAGGGAGGCGCAGACCTTGTTATAGAACTGCCGGCACTTTATGCGACGGCAAGTGCGGAACGCTTTGCATTTGGAGCGGTGAGTATTCTGCACTTTATGGGGATAGATTCCATATGCTTTGGAAGTGAGCTGGGTGATGCCGGGATGCTTGAGACTATAGCGGGGATACTGTATGAGGAACCGGCAGGGTATTCTGAGGCAATCAAAAGACATATATCTAATGGGGATTCATTTCCGAAGGCAAGGTGCAATGCTCTTGCAGAATATATTGAAGCTGAAGGAATACAGGGAGTTGATGCAGCGGTGCTTGATTTCCCTAATAATCTGCTTGGAATTGAATATATAAAAGCAGTAAAAAGATTTTCATCATCTATGGAGATATGCACAATACAGCGCAAAGGGCAGGGATACAATGATATATCTGTGCCGGGCGGAGAAAATGCATCTGCGGCAGCAATAAGAAATATGCTTACAGGAGATAAAAGAGAAGATGAAGCGGTTGACAGAATCCCTGCGTGTGCAAGGGATATTTTCAGGGAAGCTGTTGATAGCGGAATGATTATGACACCGGATGACTTTTCGTATCTTCTTAATTATAAGATATATTCGATTATGAGGGATGACTCTGCGCTGCTTCTTAATTACTCTGATGTAGGAATGCAGCTTGCTAATAAGATTTCCAGGCTCTACGGCAAAGAGCACTTTGACGGAAGCTGGAAAGAACTTATAATGAAGCTTAAGAGCCGCGAACTTACTTATACAAGGATAAGCAGGGCACTTACACATATACTGCTGGATATTAAGCTTGATGCATGGAATAATCCGCCGCAGTATGCAAGAATACTTGGGTTTAATAAGGCAGGAAGCGATTATCTCAAAGCGATACGCAAGACCTGCGCAATACCTCTTATAACTAAGGTTGCAGATGAATCATGGCTGCTTAAGGATGATATATATGCAGCGGATGTTTATAATCAGACAGTTTTTGAAAAATGCGGTATCAGGATTGAAAATGATTTCAGGCACGGAATCATAAGAATACTGTAAAATATCTTGATTGTTGGTCTGATATTGTGTATAATACCATAATTAGGGGTCGTATCAGTGAGGTTGTGAATGACAAAGTTAGTTAATATTGGATTTGGCAATATAATTAATGCGGATAAGATCGTTACGATGGTTACTCCGGATTCAGCGCCTTCCAAGAGGCTTGTTCAGACAGCCAAAGAGGAAGGCCGCATTATTGATGCAACACAGGGAAGAAGGACAAGGGCTGTCATAGTGATGGACAGTGGCAATGTGGTTCTTTCTTCACTTTTACCGGATACGATTGCCGGACGTCTTAATTCAATGACAGAAACGGAGGCAAGGCATGAAGCGTAGAGGATTGTTAATTGTACTGTCGGGTTTTTCGGGTTCCGGTAAGGGAACGGTTGTGAAGAGTCTTCTTCAGAAGTATGACAATTATGCTCTGTCGATATCGGCGACAACAAGACAGCCAAGACCGGGAGAGGTTGACGGAAGAGAATATTTTTTCAAGACCAGGGAAGAGTTTGAGCAGATGATAGTTGAAGATAAGCTGCTTGAGCATGCGCAATATGTTGATAATTATTATGGAACTCCAAGAGATTATGTGGAACATAAGCTTGAGGACGGCTTTGATGTCATACTGGAGATTGAGATTCAGGGGGCATTGAAGATCAGAGAAAAATTTCCTGATACAGTTCTGATGTTTTTGATGCCGCCTACTGCTGATGAACTTAAAAAAAGACTTGAGGGCAGAGGCACTGAAGATGAGGCGACGATTAAAAAGAGACTGCTCAGGGCGGTCGAAGAGTCGCAGGGCGTCGAAGAGTATGATTATATAGTTATCAATGATGTGCTCGATGACTGTGTTGAACAGATACATGAGATTATAGGCAATGAACATTGCAAGGCATCCAATAATCTGGAGAAGATTAATCAGTTTAGAGATGAGCTTACTAATATGTGGAAAGGAGATATACGATGATACATCCATCTTATGCAGATTTAATGAAGGTAGTTAACCAGAATGTTGAGGAGGGCGAGGAGCCGGTAGTACAGAGCCGTTATTCAATCGTGCTTGCAACTTCCAAGAGAGCAAGAGAGATTATTGCCGGTGATGAACCTCTTATTGAAGGTACTAAGGGAATGAAACCACTTTCAATTGCAGTTGAAGAGTTATACGAAGGCAAGATTAAGATTATTTCAGATGACGAGGAAGATGAAAAAGAAGAAGCAATTATCAATGCAGGTGCAAGTGCAGTATTTGATGATACTTCAGAGGACGAAGAGTAGCTTTTATATAATATCATGACACCTGAGATGAATATGCACTTCTGATGGTGTGATTAATATCCTGATGACCTTTGATTTTAATCACTGTATATCATTGGAAGTGCAATTTTAATGTATATTGCAATACTTAAAATTGCAGGTTTTATCGGCTTTGCATGACACTGGAACACTTTTTTGAAAAAATTTTAAAAAAATTAAAAAAAGTGCTTGCATTTTGTAAAAGGATGTAGTATTATAAACAAGTCGCAAGAAACGGCAACAAAATAAAAGAAATAAAGCGTTAAGGCCAATTGGTCAAGAGGTTAAGACGCCGCCCTCTCACGGCGGAATCAGGGGTTCGATTCCCCTATTGGCTACTAAGAAACCTGCATGAATATCATGCAGTTTTTTTTGTACCTGCGTTTAAAGCAAGCTTAATTATATCTTAATTAAATATGCATTGACAGTATTTGTATCATAATGATAACATTACTAAGGTGCTGAAGTATATGCAGTGCATAAAATTTAATTAAGAAGGGAAAAGCTATGTTAATCAGAGTGCTTGGAGGATTCCTTATGGCTCTTGCGGACAGTGTTCCGGGAGTATCAGGCGGTACAATCGCATTCCTTATGGGAATCTATGATGAGTTTATTGGCTCACTCAACAACATTGTTTCAAAGGACAAGGAAAAGAGAAAGGCAGCTGTGCTGTTTCTTGTTAAGCTGGGTTCAGGATGGATAATAGGTATGGCAATGGCATCTATTATTATCAACCAGATTTTTGAGAAGCATATATATAATATCAGTTCGCTGTTTATAGGATTTGTGCTTTTTGCAATGCCTATAATCATTATGGAAGAAAAAGAATCCATTGTGGGCAGATACTATAATATAGTATTCAGTTTAATCGGAGCGGCAGTAGTAGTTGCTGTTGCATATTTCTCGGTGCATGGCGTGCTGGGTAACGGAATAGATCTTGCCTGGGGACATTTTGGATTGGGAGTAGGCATATATCTGTTTGTTACGGCAATGTTTGCAATATCAGCAATGGTACTGCCGGGAATATCGGGCTCAACACTGCTTCTGGTGTTTGGTCTGTATCAGGCGGTTATAGGCGCGGTTTCTTCGTTTTTTAAACTTGACTTCACATATCTTCCGGCACTTATAATATTCGGATGCGGAGTTATAGCAGGTGTCCTTACTGTGGTTAAGGTGTTAAGCTATGGACTTAAAAAGAAGAGAAGTGCAATGATGTACTTTATCCTTGGAATGATGATTGGCTCGTTCTATGCGATAGCTATCGGACCTGCTTCACTTAAGGAAAATCCGCAGCCACCAATGACATTGGAAACATTCAATGTATGGTTCTTTCTTATCGGAGGAGTTGTAATATTCGGTCTGCAGTTTCTTAAGACAATGGTGGATAAACGCGATGCTGCAAAAAAGTAGTTGCATTTTATGGTAATATGAGTTAGTATAGTAGAGTAGGTTAAGGAGTGGGCGCAAGTCCACTCCTTCATTTTTGAGATGATGAAAGGAACTGTGTATGTCAAAAAGAGAAACATATGAGAAGAAGACGGAAGAACTCATAACCCCGCTTATAGATGCGGAAGGCTTTGAGCTTGTTGATGTTGAGTATGTCAAAGAAGGTGCTGACTGGTATCTCAGAGTGTATATTGATAAGGATGGCGGCATTACGGTTAATGACTGTGAGAAGATAAGCCGTGCGTTTAATGAGATACTTGACAGGGAAGACTATATTGACGATGCTTATATCTTCGAGGTAAGTTCGCCGGGACTTCTCAGACCGCTTAAGAAGGATAAGGATTATCAGAGAAATCTTGGTAAGCTCCTCGAAGTAAAATTGTTTGCCCCGCTTAACGGAGTTAAGGAATTTGAGGCGGAACTTAAGAGCTATGATAAGGAAAGTGCTACGCTTGTCATGGATGACGACACAGAGGTAACTGTAAAGAGGTCTGAGATATCACTTATAAGACCTGCAATAGAATTTTAATAGTACAGATTAATCAGATTGAGGAGGAAACAGGAAAATGAACAAAGAATTAATTGGAGCACTTGATGCTTTGGAGAAGGAGAAAGGAATCAGCAAGGATATACTTATAGAGGCTATCGAGAATTCTCTTATAACAGGATGCAAGCAGCATTTTGGCATAACAAAGGATGATGGCATTGTTGTAAGAATTGACCGTAACACAGGAGATTTCCGTGTATTTATTACTAAGAGAGTAGTTGAGCATGTTGAGGATCCTGTTGAGCAGATTTCACTTGAAGATGCAGTTAAGATTAATTCAAAGGCACAGATCGGTAACGGAATTAATGTAGAGATTAAGTCGGAGGACTTCAGCAGAATCGCAGCCCAGAAGGCTAAGGGAATTATTCTTCAGAGAATCAGGGAAGAGGAGAGAAAGTCAGTATATTCTGAGTACGCAATGAAAGAAAAGGATATCGTAACAGGTATCGTACAGCGTATCAACGGAGATAAGATAAGTATTAATCTTGGTAAGATGGATGCAGTACTTCTTCCTAAGGAGCAGGTCAAGGGTGAGGTATTCGTACCGACAGAGAGAATCAAGCTTTATGTTGTAAGTGTTACTGACACTGCCAAGGGAGTAATCGTTAAGGTGTCGAGAAGTCATCCGGATCTTGTTAAGAGACTGTTTGAGTCAGAGGTTACAGAGGTTAAGGACGGAACTGTTGAGATTAAGGGAATTGCAAGAGAGGCAGGATCAAGAACTAAGATGGCTGTGTGGTCTAACAATCCTGACGTTGATCCTGTAGGAGCATGTGTAGGCCTTAACGGTGCACGTGTTAATGCGATTGTCAATGAACTCCGTGGTGAGAAGATTGATATTATCAACTGGAGTGAGAATCCTGCAATTCTCATTGAGAATGCACTCAGCCCTGCAAAGGTAGTATCCGTTATAGCCGATGACGAAGAGAAGACGGCACAGGTCGTAGTTCCTGATTACCAGCTTTCACTTGCAATCGGTAAGGAAGGGCAGAATGCAAGGCTTGCAGCAAGACTTACAGGTTTCAAGATTGATATCAAGAGTGAATCACAGGCAAGAGAAGCCGGAGAATATGAAGGCTACAACGAAGAGTCATATGATGATGACGTTGAATATTCAGAGAATATGAATGATGCACTTCCGGACGAAGACATCCAGGATGGAGATGTTGAGGAAGAAGCAGGTAACGAAGAACTGGAATAAAAATAGGAGTGAGAGTTTGAGCACAGTAAAGAAGATACCGCAAAGACAGTGCGTAGGCTGTCAGCAGATGAAGAGCAAAAAAGAAATGATTCGAGTACTTCATACAGCTGAGAATGAATTTATTCTTGATCCGACAGGCAAGAAGAGCGGAAGAGGCGCATATATATGTCCTGATGCCGAATGTCTTAATAAGGCGATTAAGAATAAGGGGCTGGAGCGTTCATTCAAGCAGGCTATTCCAAAGGAAGTATATGAGAATCTTCAGAAGGAGTTGGCTGAGATTGAGAACAGATAAGATTTTATCAATGCTTGGACTTGCCAAGAAGGCCGGGAAACTGGCCGGTGGCGAATTCTCGGTTGAAAAGGCAGTTAAGAGTGGCAGAGCGGCAGTCGTTATTGTTGCGGCAGATGCATCACAAAATACACACAAATTATTCATAAACATGTGTACATTCTATCAGGTACCGTGCTATTTATACAGCAGTAAGGAAGAACTCGGGCATGCGCTTGGAAGAGATATTCAGGCTTCGGTTGCGGTTCTTGATGATGGATTTGCAGATGCAATAGAGAAGAGACTTTTGCAGGCAGGCGTTGAGCAGTCTGTTGCGGAGTACGAAGAATTTGAAGATGATGACACGGATGAATTTGATAGAATGTGAGGAAGGTGATTTTTATTTATGAGAATTCATGAATTAGCTAAAGAAATTAATGTCCAGAGCAGTGATATTATAGATGCACTTAAGGGCATTGACAAGGATAAGGATTATAAGCCGGCAAGCGGGATTAAGGATGATGATATTCCTAAGGTAAAGGCGAGCCTTGCAAAGTCAGGCAAGTATGTTCAGGCAGGAGCAACAAAGAATGGTAATGCACCGCATGCACCTGCTAATGCATCACAGCAGACTAAGAGCGCCCAGCCTGCACAGGCAAGAACTGAGCAGACTGCACAGCCTAAGACACAGAATCAGCAACAGTCAGCAAGACCACAGAAT
>OLOX01001181.1_pt1 | contig 25602 bp, 25 predicted proteins | sample 1672091 | NCBI WGS metagenome assembly OLOX01 (sample SAMEA3136644, study PRJEB25190) | human gut metagenome | reverse complement strand
GGTGCCATTAGGGACACCAGAAAGTCCGCTCATTGTCTGCGGCTTGTCGGACACAATCCTAGAGTGTCCAAACGTGGCAAAGACACGGAATGGGATGCCAGCCGCGGTATGGAAGAAATACACGAATTTTGCTTCAAAGATTTTGCCGCCGTCTGTTTATTCTGGAACTTTTTTGTCTCTGGTTTTCCTGTAATATTACTTATCACCCCAAAGCGCGATATGCTTATTGCGGCAGTTCCATTCTTATGAGGAGTACCTTACACAGGTATCAAGAAAAGGTACAGAAATCAGGCTGGTGCGTATGGAAACATTGGCAGTTGTTGAAAGCGGCTATTGTGCATGCTATGATTGGAAAATGTTTCGCACTACGATCCAGAGGAAAACAGGAGGAGCAGATCATGGATACAGATATGACAGGACTGTCCGCGCAGGAAGTGCAGGAGCGCCGTGAGCGCGGAGAAGGAGGAACAGGCGCAAAGAGTATTACAAAAAGCAGGGCGCAGATTATTCGTGAAAATGTAATTACGTTATTTAATTTACTGAACTTTATCATTGCAGGGCTTTTATTTGCCGTGGGTGCTTACACAAATATGCTGTTTCTGGCGGTAATTTTTTTAAATATTGCGGTCGGAATTGCACAGGAGCTAAAGGCGAAAAAGCTGGTGGATGAACTCTCGATTCTAAACCGTCCGGGCGTATGTGTGCGCCGCGGGGCAAAGGACATTCAAATCGAGCTGGATGAGGTTGTAAAGGGTGATTTGATGGTGTTGCAGAGCGGCAATCAGATCTGCAACGATGCGGTGGTTGTGGAAGGCATGCTGGAAGTGAATGAATCGCTGCTCACAGGAGAGAGTGATGCAGTGGTCAAGGAGGCTGGAAGTGAGTTATATTCCGGAAGTTCTGTCATTTCCGGTAAGGCATATGCGAAGGTTACGCATGTCGGAAACGAAAATTATGCTACAAAGCTTGCCAACGAAGTAAAAAAGGAAAAACGTGTGGCATCGGAACTGCTTGGCTCTATGAATAAGGTAACGCGGTTTACCAGTATGCTGATTGTTCCGTTGGGTGTGATTCTGTTTTTCGAGGCTTTCCTGCTGCGGCAGGCGCCCATGCGGGAAGCGGTGGTGTCGTCCGCCGCGGCGCTTCTTGGTATGCTGCCGAAGGGACTGGTACTTTTAATCTCGATTTCACTGGCGACCGGAGTCATCCGGCTGGCAAAAATGAAGATCCTCGTTCAGAATATTTATTCGCTGGAAACACTGGCGCATGTAGATACCCTGTGTCTGGATAAGACGGGAACGATTACAAACGGAAAGCTTACGGTGGACACTGTCATGGAGATCGGTGCGGGGCTCTTGGGAAAGGCGCTGCCGCAGGGCGAACCGGAAAAACTCGTGCAGTCGTATCTGGCGGCCTCCGACGACAACAATGCGACATTTCAGGCGCTGAAAGAGGCGTTTGGCGGTCAGGCATATTATACACCGGCACATAAGATTCCATTTTCATCAAAGCGCAAATGGGGATGTATCAGTTTTGCAGGATCGGGCAGTGTTTTTGTCGGCGCCCCGGAAAAGCTGATGCGAAAGCTGCCGGGGGAACTGGAACAGAGGCTGGAAGAGGGCTGCCGGGTTATCATTGTGGGCTATGTCCCGATGCAGTGGGAGGACGAAGCGGCGCTGCCGGAAGAGATACAGCCGCTCTACGGGGTTGTCCTGGAGGATACCATCCGTGAGAACACCAGGGAGACGCTTGACTTCTTCCACCGGGAAGGCGTGGACGTCAAGGTAATTTCCGGAGATCATGTCAAGACGGTCTCCATGATTGCAAAGCGGGCAGGACTGCACCGGTGGAAGGATGCCGTGGATTTATCGACGCTCGGAGAGGACATTGACTATGAGCAGATCTGCCAGCAGTACGCGGTGTTTGCGAGAGTGACGCCGGGACAGAAAAAGGAACTGGTGTGTGCACTGAAACGACAGGGACATCAGGTAGCCATGACGGGAGACGGAGTCAATGATCTTCTGGCGCTGCGGGAGGCGGACTGCTCCATCGCCGTGGCGGACGGAAGCGATGCCAGCTGCCAGATCGCGCAGGTGGTACTGCTGGATTCCGATTTTACCAATCTTCCGCAGGTTGTGATGGAAGGGCGGAAAGTCGTGAACAATGTCACAAGAACGGCGAGCGTCTTCTTTATCAAGACCATCTACTCGGTGCTGGTTTCGGTGATCTGCCTGCTGGCAAACATTCCGTTCCCGTTTATTCCGATTCAGATTACTGTGCTGGATGCGGCAATCGAGGGGTATCCGTCGTTCCTTACCATCTGGGAATCCGACACGCGCAAGATACGCGGCAGATTCTTAAAGACGGCGTTATCCAATGCGCTGCCGTTTGCCCTCACAGTCACGGCGATGGTCGCAGTCACCAGTATCATTGCTCCGTTTACGGTGGAGCAGCGGCAGACAGTCATGTATTTTCTGCTGATCTTTATTTCCATGGCAGCCGTGGTGAAGAGCTGTATTCCGTTTAACGGCCTGCGCACCTTCATCTGCATCACGATGGTGATAGGAACCTTTGGCGGTCTCGCCATCCTGCCGTCGCTGTTTGAGATCAGCGCGATTACCGCCGGGATGGGAAAATACCTTCTTGCGGGGGGAAGCTTATCTGTCGTCTGTCTGCTGCTTTTGCTTGGAACACGCGGAGTTCTCGGCAGAAAGAGATTGTCAGAGGCAGAGGCGGTGCGGTAGAGAACCGGTTTTCCGTTATATTTTAATAGAAAAAGAAAAGCAGAGATACCTTTGATGCATTTGGTAATGCGGTATCTCTGCTTTTTTGGTATAGTAAAAAGACAGGGGGTGAAGCGGAGGATGGATAAACGCAGCACATCGGAAGAACAGAAAAGCGGATACCTGGGGCTGACCAGGGCAGACGAGGAGCGGCATTTGGCGGACGTGATCTCGGTTGCACAGCAGAATCTGGAACGCGCCGGGGCGGACATACGCAAGGTTAACGAAGATCTGGCGGATCTTCTCGAGACATACGACGTGAAAGACAAAGAAGGCCTTGCACTCTGGAATAATGCGACGGCAAGATTAAAGGAAAATGAATACGATCTGATCCGCTATGAGAAGGCGAGAAAAAAGCCCTACTTCGGGAGAATTGATTTTAAGGATGGCATCTCCCAGGAGGAGGAGACCTGTTATATCGGAAGAGCCGGAATTGCGAAAAACGGCTCAGAGCCGGTGGTGCTGGACTGGAGAGCGCCCATTGCATCGGTATATTACGAGAGCAGCATGGGACCCTGCACTTATACAGTAAGCTCCGAGGGAACCTATGAGATGGATCTGGTGCGCAAGCGGACGTACGAGATCGAACAGGATGTGCTGAAGGATTTCTTCGACTCGGATGTCGTTGCCAATGATGAACTTCTGACAAAATACCTTGCAAAGAATAAAAAGGCGGTATTGGGAGAGATCATTGCGACAATCCAGAAGGAGCAGAATGTCATCATCCGCCGCTCGCCGCGGACGAACGTCATCATTCAGGGCGTGGCGGGTTCCGGAAAAACGACCGTGGCAATGCACCGCATATCCTACATTTTGTATAACTATAAGGATGATTTCCGGCCGGAGGATTTTTACATTGTGGGAAGCAACCGGATCCTTCTGAACTATATCACGAGCGTTCTCCCGGAACTGGATGTGTACGGAATTCGCCAGCTGACGATGGAGCAGCTGTTTGTCCGGCTTCTATATGAAGACTGGGACGATGCACGCTACTCGTACCACAGTATGGAGAGAGACGATCCGAAAAACAGTGTCAAGTGCGATACGGAGTGGTTCCTCGATTTAAAAACATACTGCGAAGAATATGAAAAAGAGAGCGTGCCGGCGGAGGACGTTTATCTGGAAAAGACAGGAAAGCTTCTGATCGGTGCGGATGAGATCCGCCGCTATCTAAAGGAGCATCCGGCGAATTCCATGGAGAGCAAAATGCTGATGCTGGGGGAGATTGTTCATTCCAGATATGAGAATGAGATCCTAGGAAGAGACATCACGTTTCCGGCAGAAGAGAAAAAGCGGCTCGACCGGAAATACACGATGTACTTTGGAAAGGGAAAATGGGAGGGGTCGGTCTATGCCTTCTATCAGGATTTCCTGGCGGCGCAGGCAGCCCGCGGCAGGGAAGTAACCCCGCCGGGGAATTCCTTTGATGTCTATGATCTGGCGGCGCTGGCCTATATCTACAAGCGGATTAAGGAGACAGACCCGGTCAGGGAGGCAAGCCATGTGGTGATCGATGAAGCGCAGGACTTCGGGATGATGGCATACCGGTGTATGGATGCGTGCCTGTCGGACTGCACCTACACGATCATGGGCGATACCTCGCAGAATATCCATTTTCAGTACGGCCTGAATGACTGGGATGAACTGCGCAGACTCATCCTGACCGGTGATTATGACGCTTTTGGTCTTCTGCGGAAAAGCTACCGCAACACGGTGGAGATCTCTGAGTATGCGAATGAGATCCTGCGTCATGGGGATTTTTCCATCTATCCGGTGGAGCCGATCATCCGCCATGGTGCCAATGTCTGTGTGGAACCGGTGCAGGGAGAGAGCGCGCTGTTTGGACGGACGGCTGAGACCATACGGGACTGGCAGAGAAAAGGATACGAGACCATCGCGGTGATCTGCCGGGACGAAGAGGAGGCAGAGCGGGTTGCAGAGCGGCTGGCAGAGGACGTTCCGGTAAAGAACGGCGCCAAAGGAGAGGCGGAGGAGTTCGGGGACGGCGTCATGGTGCTTCCGGTATCCTACACGAAAGGGCTGGAGTTTGACGCGGTACTTCTGTTTGACCCGTCGGAGAAAAAATATCCGTCGGACAACGGTCATGTAAAGCTGTTGTATGTTGCGGCAACGCGCGCGCTGCATGAGCTGACGATTCTCCATCGGGGGGAGTTGTCCGGAATTCTTGCGGGCAGGGCGCCGCAGGATAAGCATATAAAGGAATTTGCGGCGGAACCGCTCACAAAAGCCAGGGAGTATGAGAAGCCTGTCCGGACAAAAAAGGAACAGATGCAGCAGCGCAGGGTGGAAGGCGCCATGGATATGGCGGAGCGGGAATATTTCGGGCCAAGACGCATTGCGGCAAAAGCGTCTGCGGCGGAGGAGAAACCGGTCATAAGACCGGCGGCATCCCCGGCGGTCCGTCCGCAGACAGAGACAGTGCGCGGGCAGCAGGCAAAGACAGTGCACCGTCCGCAGACCGGGGCAATGCACCGTCCACAGGCAGAGACAGTGCGCGGGCAGCAGGATATGGCGACGTCTCCGGCGCCGGCAGGGAAGCGTCCGGGACCGGAGGGAACCAATCCGTCCCCGTATGCATTCGGGACGATCCCGGAGAATACCAGTCTGCGCGTCCGGGGGCACGCAAAGGGAAATCATGCGGTTCGGTGGGTAAAAAAGAGCAGATCCTATGTAGAGATGGCGAGCATGTACGGGCTGATGCGGATTACGCCGGTCGCTCCGGACATCATCCGGGTCAGCTTTGTAAAAGGAGTGACGGAAAAAATTGCAGCTACGGGCTGGATGGCCAAAGCGGAGGAAGCGTTTTCATGGAGCGCCAGGGAATCCAAAAGCGTTGTTGAGATTGCCGCGGGTGAGATTACGGTGCGGGTAGATAAACGGAGCGGAGCGGTCTCTTTCTGGAACAGGGAGAATCAGCTTCTGCTTGCGGAAAATGCCGCGGAGCCGAGAGTGATCGGCGAGGAGGGAAGCTGGGTATTTTTCGACTGGGACAAGAAAGAGCGCATCAAGGCAAAGGGCATGCTCGATACGGATTTTCTGGATGTGACATTAAATGCGCGTTATATATCCTTCGGAGGGAAAAAGCATAGAATGCCGCTTGTGCTGTCGAACCGCGGCTATGGCATCGCTGCGGCGGCAAAAAATACGGTGCTGCTCTGCGATATTAAGACGTACGGGCAATATCTCTACGCGGAAGGCGAGAGACAGCTCGACTACTATTTTATCTGCGGGGAGAAGCCGGAGAATGTCATCACACGTTATAAAGGGTTATAGGAAGAATTTACGTTTACATTTTACAAAAACCTCTTGACTTGGAGTGAACTCCAGGGCTTACAATGCCTAACGAACAGAGAGTTCCAGGGCACCGGAAAGGAGCAGAGGACATGACAATTAAAGAAATCAGTGAGAAATATCATATTACCGCGGATACGCTCCGCTACTACGAGCGAGTGGGAATGATTCCGCCGGTCACACGGACGGCATCGGGAATACGGGATTACGGTCCGAAGGATGAGAGCTGGGTTTCGCTTGCCATCTGCATGCGCAGGGCAGGTCTGCCGGTGGAGGCAATGATTGAATATGTAAAGCTTTTTCAGCAGGGCGATAAGACGATCCCTGCGAGATTGCAGCTTCTGGTGGAGCAGCGGGAACTTCTGGAGGAACAGCAGCGGCAGATCGAGGAGACCAGGAAACGTCTGAATTACAAGATCTCACGCTACGAAGAGGCAATGAAAACAGGAAAACTGACATGGGAGGAGAACGAAGGATGTCATACGAATTTTATAACCCAACAAGAGTCCTGTTCGGAGCAGGACAGTTAAATCACTTACACGAGCAGAAGATGCCTGGAAAAAAGGCAATGGTTGTCATCTCAAATGGGAAATCGACCAGAGCGAGCGGCGCACTTGACCGTACGATGAAAGAGCTTTCCCTCGCAGGTGTGGAGGTTGTGCTGTTTGATAAGGTCGGAGCGAATCCGGTCAAGGAGATCGTCGAGGAAGGAGGACATTTTGCCAAGAAGGAAGGCTGCGATTTCATTGTCGCACTGGGAGGCGGCTCCGTTATGGACGCGGCGAAAGTCATGGCAATGTATGCGCAGCAGCCGGGAGATCTCTGGGATTATGTGGCAGGAGCAACCGGAAAGCAGCAGCCGTTAGTGAATCCGGTACTTCCGGTCATCGCGATCACGACAACGGCAGGAACCGGATCCGAGGTGGATCAGTGGGGCGTTGTGACCAATCCGGCAACGAATGAGAAGATCGGCTGCGGCGGCATGGATGAGCTGTTTCCGGTGATTGCGGTGGTAGATCCGGAGCTGATGCTGACCGTACCGTCAAAATTCACGGCATACCAGGGGTTTGATGCGCTGTTCCACAGCGTGGAAGGATACCTCTCGGTTGTGAACAGCCCGATGTCTGAGATGGTCCAGCTTGCGGCGATCGAGAATATCGGAACCTACCTGCCGCGCGCGGTAAAGGATGGCAGCGATCTGGAGGCCAGGGAGCATGTGGCATTTGCCAATACGATGTCCGGCTATTCGATGGTGGTCGGTTCCTGCACAAGCGAACATTCGATGGAACATGCGATGAGCGCATTTCATCCGGCGCTGCCGCACGGTGCGGGACTGATTATGATTTCGGTGGAGTATTACAGACACTTTATCGAAAAACACTGCTGTGATGAGCGGTTTGTCCGCATGGCGCAGGCACTCGGCATGAAAGATGCCAAGGCGCCGGAGGATTTTATCACAGCGTTAAAGAAACTGCAGGAGGACTGCGGCGTATCAGACTTAAAGATGTCCGATTACGGCATCGAAAAAGAGGAGAGCATGGTTCTCGCCAGGAATGCAAAGGCGACGATGGGTGGACTGTTTGCCTGTGATCCGGTGCCGATGACAGACGAAGAGTGCGCGGCGATTTATGAGAAGTCTTACCGCTAGAGAAGGTTGTTTTAAACATTTTAACTTATAGAAAAAAGAGTTAAGAATGGAGGATTATGATGAGTCAGAAGAGTCTTGTAGTTTATTTTTCATGCAGCGGCGTCACAAAGAAGACGGCAGAGCTGCTTTCGGATGTGGCAGGAGCGGATCTGTTTGAGATTCGTCCCGAGGTGCCTTATACCAAGGCAGACCTGGACTGGATGGACAAAAAGAGCCGCAGCACGGTGGAGATGAACGATCCGTCCTACCGTCCGGCGATTGCGGACAAGGTAGAGCATATGGAGCAGTACGACACCGTCTATGTGGGATTCCCGATCTGGTGGTACGTTGCGCCGACGATTATCAACACGTTCCTGGAGAGCTATGATTTTTCCGGAAAGACGGTGATCCCGTTTGCAACATCCGGCGGAAGCGGTATGGGAAAAACAGAAGCAGTGCTGCATGCACTCTGCCCGGACAGCGTGAACTGGAAGAGCGGTAAGATGTTGAACGGATATGACAGAGCGCAGATGGAGGCGTGGGTCAGAACACTCGCCTAGTTCTGTGAAAAATAAGAAAGACCGGCGATTTGTGTCGCAATAAGACGAGCGGTTTTTGTTGTACGGAAGAATCGATACACCTATAATATAAGTTAAGGAATTACAATATAGGAGGGTGTATGGAAAAGGTACGTTATATGATTTCCGATGCGGCAAATATCGTCCACGTCGAATCACATGTGTTACGTTACTGGGAAGATGAACTGGAACTGAATATCCCGCGCAATGAGATGGGACACCGGTATTATACGAAGGAAAACATTGCGGAATTTCAGAGAATCAAGGAACTAAAGGAACAGGGCTATCAGTTGAAGGCGATACGCATGATTGTACATAACGGACCGATCGAGGGGCTGACGGCAGAAGCACCGATTCCCGTGGGACAGGCACCGCTTTCTGCGGGAGCGGCCGCTGCAATCCCGCAGCCGGTACAACCGGTCGCGGCACAGCCGGCAGCAGTGGCACAGCCGGTGCAGCAATCCGTGCAGCCGGTGCAGTCCGCTGCACCCCAGCAGCTTCCGGTAAAAACGACCGCCGAGAGCCCGCAGAGTATTCTAAACAATACGGATAAGATGGCACAGTTCACAGAACTGATGACCGAGATTGTGGGAAAAGCGCTTGCCGCCAACAATGAAGAACTGGGGCAGAGCATCAGCGAGGAGGTAGGAAAACAGGTGATCAAGGAGATGAATTACCTCATGCGGGAGCGGGAGGAAGCAGAGGAGGACCGCTTCCGCAGGCTGGATGCTGCGATCCGTGGAAATATCCGCAAAAAGGACGAACAGAAAGAAAAGAAACTCTGGAAAAGGAAAAAGCCGTCACAAGCGTGACGGCTTTTGGCTATGTACGAAAGATTAACCCTCGCTGATAGCTCCTGTAGGACAAACTCCTGCACATGTTCCGCAGCTAACGCAGGAACCTGCATCGATTACGAACTGGCTGTCTCCCTGAGAAATAGCTCCTACTGGACATTCCGGCTCGCATGTTCCACAGCTTACACAAGAATCAGAAATAACGTATGCCATTTTAAATTCCCTCCTTAATTTGTAATCAAAACCCGGCTACCCTTATAGATAACCTTTAAGACATTCTAATACAAAAATACACGGCTTTCAAGTCAAAAAAGCCGTGTACTTAAATTAGCACATAATGCTGTTACGAAATATATTCCATGCTGGAGCTTCTGCTAGAATGTTGAAAAATGATACAGTGTCTTGGAACGGAACGGCTCATCCGGTGTCAGCACGATGCTCGGGAAATTGTCATGGTTGATCGCGTCCGGAAAATGCTGTGTCTCGAGACACACGCTCGTATGGCAGGCATATTGCGTACCGTTCTTGCCGGTGACCTCGATCGGCTGGTTTGCCACATACAGCTGCATACCCGGCTGATCGGTAAAGCATGTCATGCGGATACCGCTCTCCTTTGACTGGAGAACCGCTGCCTCACGGAATCCGGTGCCATTGATGACGAAATTGTGATCGTAGGTGCCGAACTTGTGATACTGCTCGTAGTCGGAATCCATCAGTTTTCCGATGGTGTGCATGGAGCGGAAATCAAACGGCGTTCCCTCTACCGGAAGGAATCTGCCGGTCGGTGCCTGTGAGTCATCGAGCTCTGTGATCTGATCGGCGTCAATGAAAAGCTCGTGGGATAAAACCTCACTGGAGCCTTCACCGTTCAGATTGAAATAGCCGTGGCTGGTAACGTTTAACAGCGTATCCGCATCCGTGGAAGCTTCGTAGAGAAGGGACAGCTCATTGTCCTCCGACCAGCCGTAGGTTACGGAAAGTGTGAGATTGCCCGGATAACCTTCCTCGCCGTCGTAGGAATTCATGGTTAAAATGAGTTTGTCATCCTTGATCTTTGCGTCCCAGGGCTTGGAAGCGTAGCCGATCAGTCCGCCGTGCAGATGGTTGGAGCCGTTGTTGATGGCAAGCTGGTATTCCTTGCCATCCAGACAGAAATGACCGTCCTTGATACGATTGGCAACACGGCCGACAACTGCGCCGAGGCTGGCGTTGTCGCGCGCGTAATCTTCCATGGAATCGAAACCGAGGCAGACGTCCGTCATTTTTCCGTCGCGGTCCGGAACCACGATCTTTACGAGACGGCAGCCGAAATTGATGACTTCCACATAAGCGCCGTTTGCGTTCTCCATATGGTATATATAAATATTTTCTCCTGTGTTTAATGTGCCAAAATCTGACTTTGTAATCTTCATAGGAAACTCCTTTCCATTTATATCAGGACAAACCTAACGCAGATAATTATGCCACATTTGCAAAAACATGGCAAGTGAATTGCCCTATTTTCGGAAGAATGCCCATAGCGGGCGAAATGTCAAACTTGCCTAAATCGTGAAATTATGCAATAATGTTCACGAAAGCGAAGCGGTCATGCACGCACTGTAAAGCAGGTCAGGAGACAGTGCATATGACGGCCGCAAAGGCACAACAATTGAGAGGCGAATAATATGCAGACAAAGGTTGTTAAGATAGATTCTGCGAATATAGACGATGCAGCCATGAAAGAGGCGTGTGATCTGATCCGCGCGGGAGAGCTGGTGGCATTTCCGACGGAGACGGTATACGGACTGGGGGCGGATGCGCTGCACCCGGAGGCATCGAAAAAGATTTATGCGGCGAAGGGAAGACCTTCGGATAATCCGCTGATTGTACATATTTCAAAGTTTGAAGATCTGGTATCGATCGCGAGGGAGGTACCGCCGCAGGCGAAGAAGCTTGCGGACGCGTTCTGGCCGGGACCGCTTACCATGATCGTATGGAAAAATGACAGAGTCCCTTATGAGACCACGGGCGGGATGGATACCGTGGCAATCCGTATGCCGAAGCATCCGGTAGCGCTCCGGCTGATCGAGGGGAGCGGATGCCTGATTGCAGCGCCAAGCGCTAACACATCCGGCAAGCCGAGCCCTACCGAGGCGTCCCACGTGGCGCTTGATATGGACGGCAGAATACCGATGATTCTGGACGGAGGGCCGGTCGGCATCGGGATCGAGTCGACGATCGTTGATCTGAGCGAGTCGACGCCGATGATCCTGCGCCCGGGATATATCACACAGGAGATGCTGCAGGAGGTTCTCGGCGAGAAAGTCTGCATGGATCCGGGAATTATTGCGTCGGATTCCACCAGAAAGCCGAAAGCGCCCGGCATGAAGTACAAGCATTATGCGCCCAAGGCGGATCTTGTGCTGGTGGAGGGCGAGACGGACAAGGTCGTTGCCAGAATCAATGAGCTGGTCAGAGAAAAGCAGCAGCTCGGACAGAAAGTCGGAGTGATCGCTACGGATGAGACGTTTTTACGCTACGAGGCGGATCACGTTGTCAGCATCGGCGCCAGGGAAGATGAGGATGCCATTGCCAGACACCTGTATAAGATCCTGCGCGAGTTCGACGACTGGAATGTGGATGCGATCTACTCGGAGAGTTTTGCCACACCGCGCATCGGTCAGGCAATTATGAACCGTCTGCTGAAGGCGGCGGGGCATCAGGTGATTCCGGTATAGCTACATCAGGGAGAGGGCAGACATTTCTATGAGACAATATAATCGAATCATATTTGTTGCAGAAAGCGGCACCTGCAGAGCACCTATGGCTGCAGGAATTCTGCAGGAATGCAATTTAAAACATCCGGTGGAAATACTTGCCAGGGGACTGGTGGTTTTATTTCCGGAACCATTGAATCAGAAGGCGGAAACTGTTATGATAAGCAATGGTATCAATATGGATGGATTCATGTCCACCCAGTTGACGGAGGAGGATTTTTCGGAGGATGCGCTCGTTTTAGTCATGGAACACAGCCAGAGAGAGAAGATTCTGGAAAAGTACGGGCACGCCGATCCGGAGAATGTCTATGTTCTTACGGAACTGGTAGGAGACGAACTTGAGATCATCGATCCCTACGGGGGGACGCTTCAGGCGTACGGACTCTGCTATGAGACGATGCGCAAGACGATCTTAAAGCTTGTGAACCTATTGAATGAAAGTGAAGATAACGGCACAGACTAGGCTCTGTGTAAGAAGGGAAGGTACAAAAAATGTCAAAAGTAGTAGTTATGGATCACCCGCTGATTCAGCACAAGATTGGAATTATCCGCAGGGAGGAGACCGGTTCTAAGGATTTCCGTACACTGGTCAGCGAGATTGCAATGCTGATGTGCTACGAGGCAACCAGAGACTTAAAGCTTACAGATGTGGAGATTAACACGCCGATCTGCAAGACCACGGTCAAAGAATTAAAGGGCAAAAAGCTTGCCGTTGTCCCGATCTTACGCGCCGGACTCGGCATGGTGGACGGTATGCTCAACATGATTCCGGCAGCCAAGGTCGGACATATTGGATTATACCGTGATCCTGAGACATTAGAGCCGGTAGAATATTACTGCAAGCTTCCGGCAGACTGCGCAAACAGAGAGGTGTTTGTGGTAGACCCGATGCTTGCGACAGGAGGATCTTCGGTTGCGGCGATTCAGATGTTAAAGGATAAAGGCGTAAAAAATATCCGCCTGATGTGCATTATCGCAGCACCGGAAGGTGTGAAAAAGATGCAGGAGGCACATCCGGATGTGGATATCTACATCGGCGCGCTCGACGATCATCTGAACGAGCACGGCTACATTGTACCGGGACTCGGAGATGCGGGAGACCGTATTTTCGGCACGAAATAGAATCTGTTTGATGCGGCGGACACAGGTGGGAGTGATAGGAACATGAGCGGAAAACGTACAGATTATATCAGCTGGGATGAATACTTTATGGGCGTTGCGACCTTGTCGGGGATGCGCTCCAAAGATCCGAATACACAGGTGGGAGCCTGCATTGTCAGTGAGGAGCACAAGATTCTTTCCATGGGATACAATGGCTTTCCGACGGGCTGTTCGGATGACGACTTCCCGTGGGCGCGCGAGGGCGAACCGCTTGAGAACAAGTATTTCTATACGACGCACAGCGAACTGAATGCGATTTTAAATTACCGCGGGGGAAGCCTTGAGGGCGCGACCATGTATGTCACGCTGTTTCCGTGCAACGAATGTGCCAAGGCAATCATCCAGGCAGGCATCAAGCGGCTGGTTTACGACAGCGATAAGTATAACGGGACGCCGTCAACCATTGCGTCGCGGAAGATGCTCTCTGCCGCAGGGGTGGATATACAGAAATACGAACATACCGGCAGGATCGTCACGATCCAGCTGTAGAAAAAGGACTTTTGGAGCCGCCAGAGATGGCGGCTCTTTTTTGTGTCAGTAAATTCCAGAATATCCATTTATTTTTAAAACAGTTTCTTTGCGTCGGTTGATTTTTCTTTACAAATCTTTTATACTTATAAAAGAATTTGTTATGGGAAAAATAATAGGCAATGGTTGCAGCAGAGACTGCGGTACAGTGAGGATTTTATATGAAAAATCAGCGAAAGGTTTTCCAGTCTTTGACACTGATTCTGCAGTTTGGACTGAATATGATCGTGCCGATCGTGATGTGCACGCTGCTTGGTGCGTGGCTTGGGAAAAAATACGGAATGCCCATCATAACAGTGCCGTTGTTTATCATGGGCGCACTTGCCGGATTTAATAATATATTTAAGATGGCTAAGAAGATCTACGGACAGGGAAATGAGGGGAAGCGGGATCATGTTGAGAAGACTAAATGATGCATTGCCCGGTCTTGTTCTGGGAATTATTGCATATGGGGCGGCGGTTTTTCTGGCGGGAATCTGGTTCGTGCCGGACAAGCTGCGATTTACTACCGGACTTGCCATAGGCATTGCCCTTGCCTGCGGGATGGCGGTCAATATGGCGGTGGTTCTGCGGGATGCGGTTGAGATCTACGGGGAGGCGAAAGCCCGGTCGAAGATTATCGCCCGGTCCATTACCAGGTATCTGGTGGTCGTCATTGTGTTTTTTGTGATGATGAAGTGGGAGCTTGGCAGTCTGCCGGCAGCATTTATTGGTGTTTTGGGATTGAAGATATCAGCGTATCTGCAGCCCCTTGCACATAGATTCATTTCAAAGCTTGGAGGAAGAGGTGATGTGCCTTCGGACAGCAGAGAAAATGAAGCTCTATAAGGAGGTGAAATTGTGAATAACGCAATTTTGATGTCTTCTGGTGCCGATAATATTGACTTCATGATACATGGGATTTTTTCCTATGAGATCTTTGGTCATACGGTCTGGATTACAACATCGCACGTCTGCATCCTGATTGTGATGCTGCTGATGTTGGGACTGGCGATCGCGGCAAATCGGACGATGAAACATGCAAAGGAAATTCCGGAGGGCTTTCAAAATGTTCTGGAGATCATGGTAGAGAAACTGGATGCGATGGTATATGGAACAATGGGAAAAGTTGCGGCGCCGAAATTCGTGAACTACATCAGCACGATTTTTGTGTTTATACTTATGAGCAATATTTCCGGTTTGTTCGGGTTGAGACCGCCGACTGCCGACTACGGCACAACGCTGGCGTTAGGTCTCATCACATTTGCTCTCATCCATATCACGCAGTTCAAGAATCTGCCGCCTAAGCAGATCTGGAAAGATATGTGTTCTCCACTGCCGCCGTGGCTGCCGATCTGGTTCCCAATCAACCTGATCAGCGAGATCGCAGTACCGATCTCTCTTTCCTTACGTATGTTTGCGAACGTACTGTCAGGAACGGTCATGATGGCGCTTGTATACGGACTGCTTGGCAAGATAGCGATTATCTGGCCGGCGGCGCTTCATGTATACTTTGATTTGTTCTCGGGAGCAATTCAGACATACGTATTCTGTATGTTGACGATGACTTACATCAGTCAGAACTATGAGACGGAATAGACGTCGAAACCAAAAAGATTATTTTAGGAGGGTATCAGTATGAATATCACAGGAGAAGATTTAATTTTAGCATGCTCAGCAATCGGTGCAGGTCTGGCGGTTATCGCCGGTATCGGACCTGGTATTGGACAGGGTATCGCAGCAGGACATGCAGCTGCAGCAGTAGGAAGAAACCCGGGCGCAAAGGGTGACATCATGTCTACCATGTTACTTGGCCAGGCGGTTGCGGAGACGACAGGTCTCTATGGTCTTTTGATCGCAATGCTCCTGCTTTTCGTAAAACCGTTGGTATAGGAAGAGACGGAGAGAACGAATATAACGGAAAGGAGGCCGGACCTTGGAAGAGATGACCAGACTCTTTAATCTGGATTTCCAGCTGCTCCACGATGTCGTGCTCATGGCGATTGCAGTATTTTTCCTGTTCATGATGATGTCGAAGCTGCTGTTTAATCCTGTCAGAAAGATGCTCGCCGACAGACGGGAAAAGATTGCCGGAGAGTTGTCGGATGCCGCGAATGACAAAAAAGATGCAGCGGCGTTGAAGGCGGATTATGAAGCCAGATTGAAGAACATCGACAAAGAAGCTGAACAGATTTTAAGTGAGGCCAGACAGAAGGCGCAGAAGAATGCAGCGCGTATCGAGTCCGAAGCGAAGGAAGAGGCTGCCCGCATTATCCAGAGAGCGAACGAGGAAGCAGAGCTTTCCAAGAAGCGCGCGATGGATGATGTCAAACAGGAGATGATCACGGTTGCATCCATGATGGCTGCAAAAGTGGTTGCGGCAAATATCGATGCGTCGGTACAGGATGCGCTTGTGGAAGAGACATTAAAGGAAATGGGTGATTCGACATGGCAAAGCTAGTATCAAAGGTATACGGTGATGCACTGTTCGAGGTCGCAGTGGAGAGCGGCAGGCTGGATGAGATCTGGGAGCAGACCAGAGCCATGCAGACCGCGCTGGAGGAAAATCCGGAGCTCTTCGCGCTGATGCGTCACCCGAAGATCGTAAAAGAAGAAAAAGTAAAGATCATCGAATCGATTTTTACCGGTGAGGTGTGTGCAGAACTGGTGGGACTTTTGCGCATGATTGTGGAAAAGGATCATTTTGCACAGATCGGGAAGGTTTTGGCGTATTTTGATGATCAGGTCAAAGAATATAAGAGTATCGGGACTGCATATGTGACGACTGCAATGGAATTATCGGATGCGCAGAAGGCAGCAGTGGTGAAACGCTTATTAGAGACCACAAAGTATGTAACATTTGAAATGCATTATGAAGTGGATTCCGCGATCATAGGCGGAATGATGATTCGCATCGGCGATCGTGTCGTTGACTCAACGGTCAGGACGAAACTGTACGATCTGACGCGCGAATTATCCAAAATACAGTTGAAAGCAGGTGAATGCGCTCCATGAATTTAAAACCAGAAGAAATAAGTTCCGTCATCAAAGAACAGATCAAACGGTATGCAGCGCAGTTGGAAGTAGCTGACGTTGGCACCGTAATTCAGGTGGCTGATGGAATCGCACGTATTCACGGTCTTGACAATGCAATGCAGGGAGAACTTCTGGAGTTCCCGGGCGAAGTATACGGAATGGTATTGAACCTCGAGGAGGACAACGTGGGTGCCGTACTTCTCGGTTCCCAGAAGAACATCAACGAGGGAGATACGGTAAAGACAACGGGGCGTGTGGTTGAGGTCCCGGTTGGCGATGCCATGTTAGGCCGTGTCGTAAATGCATTGGGACAGCCGATTGACGGCAAGGGACCGATTCAGACATCGAAATATCGTCAGATTGAACGTGTGGCATCGGGAGTTATCTCCAGAAAATCCGTAGACACACCGTTACAGACCGGTATCAAGGCAATCGATTCCATGGTTCCGATCGGAAGAGGACAGCGAGAGCTGATCATCGGAGACCGTCAGACCGGAAAGACAGCGATTGCGCTCGATACCATCATCAATCAGAAGGGACAGAACGTAAAGTGTATCTATGTTGCCATTGGACAGAAGGCATCAACAGTTGCATCGATCGTTAAGACCCTCGAAGAATTCGGCGCTATGTCTTACACGACCATCGTTGCATCGACGGCGAGTGAGCTTGCACCGTTACAGTATATTGCACCGTACGCCGGATGTGCGATCGGTGAGGAATGGATGGAGAACGGACAGGATGTTCTCGTTGTGTACGATGATTTAAGTAAGCACGCAGCGGCATACCGTACACTCTCCTTGCTCCTCAAGAGACCACCAGGACGTGAGGCATATCCGGGAGATGTCTTCTACTTACACTCAAGACTTCTTGAGCGTGCAGCAAGACTTTCCGATAAGCTGGGCGGCGGTTCCCTGACCGCGCTTCCGATTATCGAGACGCAGGCGGGCGATGTATCTGCCTATATCCCGACCAACGTGATCTCCATCACGGACGGTCAGATTTATCTTGAGACAGAGATGTTTAACGCAGGTTTCCGGCCGGCTATCAACGCAGGTCTTTCCGTTTCACGAGTAGGCGGTTCTGCGCAGATTAAGGCAATGAAGAAGATCGCGGCGCCGATCCGTACCGAGCTGGCACAGTACAGAGAGCTTGCAGCTTTCGCACAGTTCGGTTCCGAGCTGGATGCGGATACGACGGAGAAGCTGACGCAGGGCGAGCGCATCAAGGAGATCTTAAAGCAGCCGCAGTATCAGCCGATGCCGGTTGAGAAGCAGGTTATGATTATCTACGCGGCAACCAACAAATATCTGATGGATATTCCGGTTGCGGACATCCTTCCGTTTGAGAAGGCACTGTTCGAGTATGTGGATACGAAATATCCGGAGGTTCCGGAAGCAATCCGCACTGAGAAGGTAATCAGCGAAGAGACAGAAGCGAAGCTCATAAAGGCAATCACAGAGTGCAAGGCAGAGTTCACAAAGTAGACGGCAGAAAGGCGGTGTGCGTATTATGGCCTCGATGAGAGACATAAAGAGACGTAAGAGCAGTATACAGAGTACACAGCAGATCACAAAAGCCATGAAGCTGGTGTCTACCGTGAAGCTGCAGAAAGCCAAGAACCGTGCAGAGCAGACGAACCCGTATTTCCAGTATATGTACCGGACAGTGACTTCCATGCTGGCGAAGTCCGGCACGATCAATCACCCGTATCTCAAGAAGGGTGAGAGTGACAAAAAAGCGGTTGTGGTCATTACTTCTAACCGTGGACTTGCCGGAGGTTACAACTCCAACATTGTAAAGCTGGTGACCGGAAGCGAGGACATCACGACAGAGAATGCGAAAGTCTACGCCATCGGTAATAAGGGAAGAGAAGCTCTGGAGCGAAAGGGCTATGAGATTGCAGCAGATGGATCTTCGATTATGGAGTCCCCGTCCTATGAGGATGCGGCGGAGCTCTGTAAACAGATTTTAAAAGCCTATACGGACGGAGAGATCGGAGAGATCTATCTTGCGTATACGCATTTTAAGAATACGGTGAGCCATGAGCCGAAGCTCATCAAGCTTCTTCCGGTGGAGTTCGACGAGGACGAGATGCGGGAAGCGGCGGATGAGAAGGTGCTCATGAATTACGAGCCGAACGAGGAAGAAGCGCTGGATATGATCATTCCGAAGTATGTCACCAGCCTGTTTTACGGGGCGCTGGTGGAGGCGGTTGCGAGTGAGAACGGAGCCAGAATGCAGGCGATGGATTCTGCGACCAGCAATGCGGAAGATATGATCAGTGATCTGACACTCAAATTCAATAGAGCACGTCAGGGCTCTATTACGCAGGAACTCACGGAGATTATTGCGGGAGCTTCTGCGATATCCTAGGAGGCAGCAGTGCAAAAAGTTCCGGCGCCGGATGGCGGTGGAAGCGCGAAGCTGCATAGCAGGATTTGGTGATAGAAAATAACAGACAAGGAGAAATAGCGATGGCAAATAATAGAGGCAGTCAGGATTGCCCGGGTAAGATTACCCAGATTATTGGTGCCGTTCTGGATATCAAGTTTCCGGAAGGCGCGCTGCCGGAGATCAACGATGCAATCCGCGTTCCGTTAAAGAACGGTGGTGAGCTTGTCGTTGAGGCTTCCCAGCATCTGGGTGATGATACGGTCAGATGTATCGCCATGGGACCGACGGACGGACTTGTGCGCGGTATGGAGGCAATCGCCACGGGCGGACCGATCAGCGTGCCGGTCGGAGAGAATACGCTCGGACGCATGTTCAACGTTCTGGGTAATCCGATCGATGAGATCGACGCGCCGAAGGATGTCGAGCACTGGCCGATCCACAGACCGGCACCGGCATTCGAGGATCAGGCAACGTCGCAGGAAATGCTTGAGACCGGTATCAAGGTCGTAGATCTTCTCTGCCCGTATCAGAAGGGTGGTAAGATCGGACTTTTCGGCGGTGCAGGAGTAGGCAAGACGGTATTGATCCAGGAGCTGATCCACAACATAGCGACAGAGCATGGCGGATATTCCGTATTCACCGGTGTAGGTGAGCGTACCCGTGAGGGTAACGATCTCTACTACGAGATGAAGGAATCCGGCGTTATCGATAAGACGACCATGGTGTTCGGACAGATGAACGAACCGCCGGGAGCGCGTATGCGGGTGGCGCTTACGGGACTTACCATGGCAGAGTATTTCCGTGACAAAGGTGGAAAGGATGTCCTCCTTTTCATTGACAACATTTTCCGTTTTACACAGGCAGGTTCCGAGGTGTCCGCACTCTTAGGACGTATGCCTTCTGCCGTTGGTTATCAGCCAACGTTACAGACGGAGATGGGTGCGCTCCAGGAGCGTATTACATCCACGAAGAACGGTTCCATCACATCCGTACAGGCAGTCTATGTACCGGCGGATGATCTTACGGATCCGGCACCGGCGACGACATTCGCACATCTGGATGCAACGACGGTTCTGGATCGTTCGATCGTAGAGCTTGGTATTTACCCTGCAGTGGATCCGCTTGGATCTACGTCGCGTATTCTGGATCCGCGTATCGTGGGTCAGGAGCATTTTGAGGTGGCGCGCGGTGTGCAGGAGATTTTACAGAAGTACAAGGAATTGCAGGACATTATCGCAATCCTGGGTATGGACGAGTTGTCTGAGGACGATAAGCTTGTCGTAAACCGTGCCAGAAAGATTCAGAGATTTTTATCCCAGCCGTTCTCTGTTGCAACACAGTTCACCGGTCTGGAAGGAAAATACGTTTCGATCACGGAGACGGTTCGCGGATTCAAGGAGATTCTGGAAGGAAAGCATGATGACATTCCGGAGAGTTACTTCTTAAATGCAGGAACCATTGATGAAGTGCGCGAAAAGTATAACAACGCACAGTAGCGGAAATGAGGATAAGCTATGGCAGACGAGAACAAAGTATTTGACGTGGAGATCATTACGCCGGATCGTGTCTTTTTCACGGGAACGGCGACGATGATCGAATTTAATACGGCTGCCGGAGAGCTTGGAGTGTATGCGCGGCATATTCCTCTCACAACGGTTCTTGCGCCGGGGGTTGTAACGATCCACAAGCAGGGCGAGGAGGATATCATTGCTGCGGTTCATTCTGGGTTTGCAGAGATCCTGCCGGAAAAGGTAACACTTCTTGCAGAGATTGCTGAGTGGCCGAACGAGATCGACAAGGCGAGAGCGGAGGCGGCAAAAGCACGCGCCGAGGAGCGTCTTGCCAATCGGACAGAGGCGATTGATGTCAAGCGTGCCGAGTTTGCGCTGCGCAAGGCGCTGGTGCGTATCGATATTGCCAGATAATAAAAACGGAAAGTCAGGGAAACCGGACTTTCCGTTTTTTGTGTGTATTTGCTCTTGGAAAAGATATCGGTCCTGGTATATACTTAGGGTGGAAACGGTAAAAAACCATGCAGGCACCATGAATGGAGAGGCATATGAATTTTTACTTTACACGCCATGGCGAGACGGAATGGAATGTAAAAAAGAAGATACAGGGAACGACGGACATTCCGCTGGATGAGAAGGGAATACAGCAGGCGAAGCGGCTCGCAGAGACACTCTTAGAGAAGCAGCGAAACGGGGAGCTTTATCTGGACAGAGTCTACACGTCGCCGCAGCTTCGGGCGGCAGAGACAGCCCGTTTTTCCGCGGAGGCGCTGGGCATTGACTGCATCCGGCTCTGGGATCTGCGAGAGATGGATCTGGGAGACTGGGAAGGCAGGAACTGGGATGAGATAAGGGAGACGGAAGCAGAGCGGCATCACATCTGGGATACCCACAGGAGATTCTGCCATACGCCGGGAGGAGAGTGCTATAACGAGGTGCTGCGGCGCACGCTGGCTGCGCTGGAACAGATTCTGGCGCACGAGAAGGACGACGTGCTTGTCGTGACGCACAGTGCGGTGCTGATGGCGCTGCGGTGTTATCTGGCGAACCGTCCGTTTGATGTGATGCGCGAATACCGGACGCGCAACACGGAACTTGTGCGGGTGACGGAGGAGGAGATCCGGGAGGCGATCCGCCGCTATGAGAGAGCAATATGAGATACTAATTTTGTGAGGAAGGATGATTTCGTGAAGAAGTCAGCCTTCTTTTTATTTGTGTGTTTTATACAAATTTCGATGACGATTTTTGTGAACGATTTTGACGGAAAATGATTGACTGTGACTGGAAACGGAAATATAATGCAACTATAGAGATGAACGATTTTGAACGAATATGACGGAAAACGGAGAATAAATTATGCTGACAGAGGAAAGATTTGCAAAGATTTTGTCCATACTGGAACGTATGGGGAGTGTGACGGTTCAGCAGCTGATGACGGAACTTGACGCTTCTGAATCCACTGTGCGAAGAGACCTGAATACGCTGGATGCAAACGGCCAGCTTGTCAAGGTACACGGCGGAGCGATTTTAAAGAATACGGTCTACAGTACCATCGATGATGAAGTGGTTCACCGCAAGGAGCAGAACCGGGAGGCAAAGGATAAGATCGCACGCTATGCGGCGGGACTGATTACTGCCGAAGATTTTGTTTATATCGATGCAGGTACGACAACGGAACGGATGATTGATTACATTGCAAACCGTCAGGCGGTGTTTGTGACGAACGCCATCGGCCATGCGAAAAAGCTGGCGGAGCATGGATGCAAGGTCTATATCCTGGGCGGTGAGTTCAAGGCGGTGACAGAGGCTATCGTCGGTGAGGAAGCCGTTTTTACACTGGATAAATACAATTTTACGAAAGGCTTCTGGGGAGCCAATGGTGTCAGCCTGCAGAAGGGATTTTCCACACCGGAGTTAAAAGAGGCGATGGTAAAACGGAAATCCATGGAGAATTGCAGAGACTGTTACATTCTGGCGGATGAGAGCAAGTTTTCCCAGATATCGAGCGTGACGTTCGCGCCGTTTGAGAAAGCGACTGTGATTACGACAGAGTTAAAACTGGAAATATACAAGGATTGTTCCAATATCATCAATATCGAGTGAAAGGAGATCTTAGGTGATGATCTATACGTTAACATTTAATCCGTCTTTAGATTATATTGTGACCGTTCCGAAGTTTACCTGTGGGATGGTTAACCGCACTACGGAAGAGATTATTTTCCCCGGTGGAAAAGGAATCAATGTATCCATGGTGTTGAAGAACCTTGGATTTGAGAATACAGCACTTGGCTTTTATGCGGGATTTACCGGTATGGAGCTGAAACGGCTGGTGGCTGATAAGGGAATTCATGCTGATTTTATCCCGGTAGAAAAGGGAATGACCCGTATCAATGTCAAACTCCGGTCAGAGCAGGAGAGCGAGATTAACGGACAAGGTCCGGCGATCGCTGCTTCTGATATTGATAAATTATATGAAAAGCTGGATGCACTGCAGGATGGCGACATACTTGTCATGGCAGGAAGTATTCCGGATGTGATGCCGCAGACGATGTACATGGATATCATGAAACATCTGCAGGGCAGGAACTTAAAAATTGTGGTGGACGCCACGAGAGATCTTCTGGCAAATGTACTTCCGTTCCATCCATTTTTGATTAAACCGAATAATCACGAACTGGGAGAGATCTTTGGCGTGGAGATCCGCGAGAAAGAGGATGTTGTGACTTACGCGAAGAAGCTGCAGGAAAGGGGGGCCAGAAACGTGCTTATTTCGATGGCAGGAGACGGGGCGGTACTTGTTGCCGAGGACGGATCGGTGTATCAGGCAGAGGCGCCGAAAGGAAAGCTGATCAATTCCGTCGGAGCTGGCGATTCCATGGTGGCAGGATTTCTTGCTGGATATCTGGAGCATGGAACCTATGAAAAAGCCTTTCAGATGGGGGTATGTACAGGAAGTGCATCGGCCTTTTCGGAAGAGCTTGCGACAAAGGCAGAGGTGCTTGATCTGCTGGAGAAGAACCAAAACTTGTTTTAATTTTGCGGCAAATGAGAATTATAAAATGTGCGCAGATTAAATAGAAACCATTTAATATTATGGAGGAGGAAGGATCATGAGAATTAGGGAATTGTTAGCGGTAGAGAGCATTGACCTGAATGCAAAAGCTGCAAACAAAAAAGAAGCCCTCGATCACGCAGTGGATCTGATGGCGAGAAGTGGTAAGATCGGCGACGTCGAGACTTATCGAAACGGGGTATACGCAAGAGAGGAAGAGGGCACAACCGGTATTGGTGAGGGAATTGCCATTCCTCACTGCAAATCAGATGTTGTAAAGGCACCGGGACTTGCGGCAATGCGTGTCGCAGGCGGTGTGGATTTCCAGTCGCTGGACGGTGAGAAGGCATCTTAAAGAAACTTTCCGAGGATACCGCTTATGGTATGGTTCTTCGGGCCAAAGGTATGGTAGCAGGCGCCGACGGACAGTGGATCTATTTCGATATGGTTCCGGAAGAGTACGAAGTACGTGACGGAGCACCGGAATTCACCGGAAGAATCTGTGTCATCGGTTCCAAATTAGCAGAAGATAAGCTGGCAGAGCTGTTCGGATTGTAAAAATACAAAGTAGCTGCGAAAATTACGGTCCGCAGGGTACCTGTGAACTGTAGTGAAGCTGCCGCATCAGAAACAAAATCCGATGTGGCAGCTTTTTTCTTGATTTAGAGACAAAGCAAAAGGCACGTCCGGAATCTCAGCCGCAAAAGCAAGTGCAGAAAGATTCCGGGAGTACGTCAAAGACAACGGAGGTACAAAATGTACGAAGAAGACGAAGTAGAAATTCCGATTTATCTCATAACAGGATTTCTGGAGAGTGGAAAAACCTCTTTTATCAATTTCACCGTAGCACAGGACTATTTCCAGATCGACGGACCGACCCTTCTGATCACAACCGAAGAAGGTGAAGTAGAGTACGACGAAAAAGAACTGCTCAAACACAACACCGTCCTGGAAATCGTAGAAGGACCAGAGCAGTTTACCCTGGATTACCTGAAAAAACTGAACCGCAAATACCGCCCGGAGCGAATCATTCTCGAATACAACCCGCTCTGGAGCGTAAAAAAACTCGAAGAAATGGAACTGCCGCGCGGTTGGGGCATCGTACAGGAGATCGTGACCGTCGACGCAAGCTGCTTCCAGATTTATATGCAGAATATGAAATCCGTCTTCATGGAGATGGCAAAAAATGCCGATATGGTCATGTTCAACCGCTGCCGTCCGGAAGATCCGCTTCCATCCTTCCGCCGCAGCATCAAAGTAGTCAACCAGGCATGCGACGTTCTGTTTGAGAACGAAGAAGGCGAAATTGACAACATTTTTGAGGATCAGATGCCGTTCGATACCGATGCCGATGTGATCGAAATCGACGATGCCGATTACGGAATCTGGTATGTCGACATGGGCGACAACCCGGAGCGTTACGAGGGCAAAACCGTTCATTTCCGCGGTATGGTATTAAAGAGCAAAGATGTCGGAGCCGATTTCTTTGTTCCGGGTCGTATGGCAATGACCTGCTGTGCAGATGATACTTCTTTTATCGGCTATGTCTGCAAATGCGCAAGCGCCAAATCTCTCGTAATGGGTTCCTGGGTTGACGTGACTGCAACGGTAAAATGGGGCTATATGAAGGTTTACGATGGCGAAGGCCCGGTTCTGTATGCAAAAGAAATCAAACCGGCCAAGAAACCGGAGAGCGAGCTGGTATATTTTAACTAAACATTGCCGAAGCATTTCAGCGAATAAAAGAGCAGGAAAAAGGCTGCTCTTTTGTTCGTGTTCTTTCTTTATGACAGATGGAAAAACAATATATCATTTTTCGGTGCGGCGAAGCAGCTATTCGGTTATGCGCAAGTAGCGAAGTGGATGGAGAATATCCGTTTTGACCGTGACGTGAACAAAAACTGCGCCGGAAAATGGTCTGATGACAGGAGAATTTATGTATATTATAGTAGGTCTGGGAAATCCAACGCGCCAGTACGAAGGGACGAAGCACAATGTCGGATTTGATACCATCGATTATCTGATCGATGAATATCAGATCCCTTCCTCCGGTACAGGCCACAAGGCTCTGTTCGGAAAAGGCATGATCGC